>Ga0207986_1001538_pt1 | contig 9894 bp, 4 predicted proteins | sample ETNtaG_26_FD_185764 | JGI IMG/M metagenome (GOLD analysis project Ga0207986, IMG submission 185764) | Marine microbial and viral communities from oxygen minimum zone, Eastern Pacific Ocean - ETNP201302SV89 (SPAdes) (version 2) | ecosystem: Environmental > Aquatic > Marine > Oceanic ... | reverse complement strand
GTGCTCACCTGCCCAGTCAGGATGGAGATCCTTAGGCATTGGCTCGCCCATTCCATCTAACTGCAGATTTTCTGCTACCTTAAACGTTTCAGTGTACTTAAGCCCTGCATCCTTACAAGCTTCATCCATTGCCTGCAGATTCTCTCTTGCAAACCTTGGTGAATGGCAATCGTCACATACTGAAACCCAAGTGTCTCTCTTTTCCTTCCAGAGAGGTGCACCCCTGTCAGCATTGGACATACCCATACTTGTATAAACAGTTGAAAGTCTCTGTACGTTGTGATGACCACCTCTTAAGTGACAGTACTGACAGGTTGGCCCAACGTAATCAGCTTCTGAAAGCTTCTTAGTCAAGTCAAACTGAGTAGGATCCCATTTGCCGGTCTGCCATACAACACCGTGTATTGAGATGTCATACGCTTCCCAGTCCCTGTGATCTTTTCCCCAGTGACATGCCTTACACTGCTCTGACTTCCTGGCTACTACTGGATTGAACTGATGTCTCTGATGACATGTGCTGCAACGCTCTTCTGAGCTTGTATGGCAGAAAGTACATCCGGCTGTATCTCCAGGAGGCCTTTCAATTGACCATGCACACTCAACCTGAGCAAAACTTGAACATGATGCGTGTGATCCGATACCACCCTGTGAGTTCTGAATATACTGCTCTTCATGACAGTCACTGACGCCGCATGCCTTTGCACTTGGCATCAACAGCCTCTGGTGGTTGTTACCATGACACGTGTCACAGCCGGTCGGGCTTGGTTCAGCCTTGGCATGTGCACTCTTTTCGTAATCTCTTACGATACCCGGTGTGACCACTGAGTGACAACCCAGACACTCTTTCAGTCTGAACTGACCCTTGATTGGGTTTGAAGGTCTTACTTCGTCCCTGTTGTACATGTAATCAGGGATGTAGTAACGATACGCAGGAAGTGTTCTCCAGAACCTGGAAAACTTTCCAGGATATGGTGGAGCACCCTTTGGGTATCCCATGTACTTAGCATACAAACCAGAAAAGAAAACCTTTCCGGAATTGTCAGGATCTCCAGGCATACCGTATACCTCGTGAGGCACCCAGTGTGTGATGATCTCTACCGCTTCAGCGTCTTTACTGGAAAAATTCGCGTAAAAACAGAATGCGGCAACAAACACAAGTAATGCAATGAATAACGTCTTAAATCTTAGCATTTATTCTTACCTTCTCCCTTCCATTTCTAACTATTGAAAAATAAAATATCTAACGTGAACTATAAAACAAATGTTTGTAAAGTCTTTTGGTAAAAATGAATCTTTGTGAAAAATCAAGCACCCCCTTTCACTCAATATCATCATTCTAAAAGCCTCACTTTTGAAGTGTGGATTATATAATTTTCTAAAAATATGTCAACAAAAACTTGCCAAAAAATACAAACAAATGAAAACTTTTTTCTGATGTAATGTATCAATACGAAATTACTACTTTTACCCTATTTAGAGCCCTTTAAGAACTCCCATTTTTGTTGAAAATACCAAAGATAATTAACCAACAAACTGCAAATACATTCGAGGCAGAGAACTTAGCAAGCTAAATACCGAAACCTAGCCACTATATTACATATTACATAAGCTATGGCATTCAGTCAGCTTACAAACATTCTGCTGATCCTGGCGCTCCTTTGACGTTATACTCAAAATGTCAGTTTTCCGTCAAGAATTAAGAAGTATTCTTGCACTTCTTCACATAACTACTGCAATTAGCATATCTTATAGTACTGTCGAATTTGAACCACTGCTATCTATCTAAGACCAAGAGCTAATTTTGATTTTTCGTGCTTTTTACCAGTTCACCAACAAATTTCCCGACATTTTTAATCAATATTTTATCATCCTGATTACCATATTTTTCGATTTCTCTCATGATGGCACTACCTACGATCACGCCATCTGCAACTTTTCCGGCCGCTTTGGCCTGTTCAGGAGTAGAAATCCCAAATCCCATGGCAACCGGCAGGCTTGTTGATCTCTTTATATTTTGAATATTCTCGGTTATATCAGCAGGCAATTCACTTCTTACACCTGTAATACCAACAACAGAAATATAATACAGAAACCCTTGAGACTTTTTGACAATTAATTCCATTCGGTCACTTGTAGTAGTTGGTGCAATAAAGCATATTATCTTAAACCCCTCTTTCCTGCCGGCTTCCATTATTTCTTCAGCTTCTTCAACAGGAAGATCTGGAATTGTAGCACCATCAAATCCTGCTTTAACTGCACTTCTAACAAACTTATCACAACCACTCTTAAAAAGAATACTTTGCGAAATCATAGATACAATAGGAATCTCTGACTTTTTGCGAACATCTTTTACAAGCTCCAGGATGTCTGAAAGTTTAACCCCTCCAGAAAGTGCTCTGTAATATGATGCTTGAATCACCGGCCCATCCGCTATTGGATCAGAAAACGGCACGCCCAATTCTATCATATCTGATCCTCTTCTGTCGAATTCTACAATCAATTTCCTTGTTGCTTCCAGACTAGGATCTCCCGCTGTTATAAACGGGATAAATGCAGGCTCATTTCTATCTTTTAATTCCTTAAACTTGGCGTCAATCCTATTCACTTAAATCATTTTCCTCTTATCACTAGTTACAAATCTATTCCCATCTTTTCGGCAACCTCAAAAGAATCTTTATCTCCACTGCCGGAAAGGTTTATTACAATAATTTTATCTTTATCAATCGTTGGTGCAAATTTAACAGTGTATGCTATTGCGTGAGAAGCTTCAAGAGCGGGAATTATTCCTTCCAGACGTGTACATAGATTGAAAGCGTCTACAGCTTCGTTATCAGTAACTGAAACATAATCAGCCCTTCCTGTATCCTTTAAATAGCTATGTTCAGGCCCAACTCCCGGATAATCCAGGCCTGCTGAGATTGAATGAACTTGAGATGTCTGGCCGTCGTCATCCTGCAACACATAACTCAAGCTGCCGTGAAGTACCCCTTTTTCACCTCTGGAGAGTGAAGCAGCATGTTGTCCCACATCAAAGCCCAGGCCCCCCGCCTCTACACCAATTAGTTTAACATCTTTATCCTCAATGAAAGGATTAAAAACCCCTATAGCATTACTACCACCCCCAACGCATGCTATGATATAATCCGGTAATCTTCCTTCTGCCTTCTGGATCTGCTCCTTCACCTCCTGTCCAATTATTATCTGGAAATCCCTGACCATCATAGGATACGGATGCGGACCTACCACAGAACCTATTATATAATGCGTATTCACGACTGAAGACATCCAATCTCGAAGTGCCTCATTGGTTGCATCTTTTAGTGTTTTAGAGCCGGTTTTTACAGGAATCACCTTTGCTCCCAGTAATTTCATTTTAAACACATTTAAGGATTGCCGCCGTATATCTTCTTCTCCCATATAAACATCACACTTCATACCAAACATTGCGGCTGCAGTAGCAGTAGCAACACCGTGTTGCCCTGCACCGGTTTCAGCAATAATTCTTTCCTTACCCATTCTAATGGCAAGCAAGACCTGTCCTAAAGTATTATTAATCTTGTGAGCACCTGTATGGTTTAAATCCTCTCTCTTAAGATATATTTTTGCACCATTTAATTTTTCTGTTAACCTTTTTGCATAATACAGAGGAGATGGCCTTCCTACATACTCTCTTAAATAATATTTTAATTCCTCATTAAACTTTGGATCCTCTTTAGCCTTTAGATATTCCTTCTCAAGTTGTTCCAAGGCCGGCATTAAGGTTTCTGGTACGAATTTTCCACCATATTTCCCAAAGTGTCCACTCTTGCCTGGAATACTTTGCCCATAGAACACTTCGTTTAGATTTAATTCACCGGTTTCAAATGTTTCCATAATTTATCCTCTCCCTCTAACAAAAAAAAGGGTAGCACAGTTTAGAAACCCTGTGCTACCCTTCTAAAAACTATCATGCTACTTTTAAGAAATCAATGTTCTTCACCAAAGCAAGGATGATCACCGTGGTCGCATGCATCCTCGACTATATCACCCTCTTGCCTCTTATAGCCAGTAAGGAGGTCTGTATATTCTCCATGCTTCCAGAAATCATATGCTACATGCTCTATACCAACCTCTTTTTCAAGTGTAGAAATTCTTCTCAACTTAGAAGCCTCATCTTTAATTTCAACGAGTTGTCTGTCCATTACGAATGCACCTGCATTGTAAGTAACATCATCAATTGAGAAGTGAGCTGCTGCTTTGTATACAGCAGTTACCTGGTAAACAATCATCTCAACAGCAAGCCTCTCTATTCTTGACACGTTATAGAACCTTGGAGCTCCACCCGGCAACAGATTCATCGTGTGACCACCAGAGTAGTCAGGTGCCAGGTCATTCGGCATAGGATCGAACAGTCCTTCCAGATACAATCCAACAAGTATGCCAACTGCTTCACGCCACTTTGTGAAGCTAAGATTAATCTGCTCATCCATAGCATACAATTGCTCTGCCGCCCAACGAGGGGAATGACATCCTTGACATTTTTTTATCCATGCATCCCTCTTTGCTTTATGCTGTGGCGCACCTCTGTCGAGCAGAAACATACCCATATGTGCATATTCAGTTGCCATATGTTGTACATTGTGATTACCATCTTCACCCATATGACAGTACGCACAAGTTGGCGTTCTGTAATTCTGTGGTTTCATCGGTTTATCCCAATCCCAGGTATCACCTTCCGTTGCGTAAATCTTACCATGATAAGAGTTATTCCAGAATTCCCACTCAGCATGGTCTACACCCATATGGCAGACACCACAGTTGTCAGGCTTTCTTGCTTCTGATGCCTTAAATTTATGCCTGGTATGACATCCGTCACATCTGTTTCCAGCGATACCATGACATTGAGCACATCCGGCTACTTCCTCCCCAGGTTTTCCAATCTGCCAGGCAAATTCGGTAACAGATATATCCCAAATTGTGTGAGAACCATGCGAACCCTGCCCACCGGCAAGATGTTCACCTTTTTCCTTTGCATGGCATTTACCACAAGTGTTGACGCTAGGCATTGTCAATTCCATATGGTTGTTACCATGACAGGCATCACATCCTACAACCTGTTCCTTGTCCATCGCATCTGTCTTTCCACCCTTAAAGTGCTTACTCAATTTCCAGTCAACAACGATACGTGGAGTTTGAATTGTATGACACAGAACACACTCTTCATTCTTAAATTCTCCCTCAACCTTTTGTGTTGATACATAGTAATCATCAGGGTTATAGTACATCGCTGTTACAGGTAAGTAATAAAATATGTTTTTAAACTTACCCTCACCAGGCAAAGTCCTATCCGGTCCTGTGTATCGAGCTGTCAATCCAAAGACATAGTTTGTTCCGTCATCATCATCCCCAACAGGCTGTCCGTAAATCGAAGATGCTACATCCTGAAACGTCGGAGCAGCTTCATCTGCATTTGCGGTTTTGCAGAAATTCATCGGCAAAATCGCACAGCCGGCAATAACTGCCAGCACTATTATAAAGCCTCTAACTGAATGAACCATTCTTCTCTGTTCTCCTTTCTTATCTAGACGTAAAAGATACCAATTCAAATAAGGTCTAAAAATACTCCCATAAAATCACAACAACTTCTTCGTAAAAACTAAAACATATTTAGAATAATACTACAAATATTATATCTGATTTTTTCCAACTCACAAGTCAATGATATAATTTACTCGCAAACATAAACACCATGTGTATCAACGTTTTAGAGTAAATATGCAAATATCACCTCCCTTCGTTACAGTTGGTGAATTATACTTATAACGGATTACTTGTCAAGTGGATTTTGAGATAAAATTAAATAAAAAAAGCTGGCATAGCTTTCAAACTCCTGCTATGCCAGCTTTGTGTTAATAAATGCTCTAAACTGAGCATCAAGAATTCAAAAATACTACAATCCTTATCTGCCTCTATATCCTGGATAAGGGTCTGGGCCCTGAATATTATCCCACTGAGCACCCAAATCTACCCATTCAACAAACAAGAATCTTTCTTCTGGTGTCAAAAGCTTATTATGCATAATCCTACCTTCAACAGGCATTGGATTAGCCCTTGATGCAAACTGTGACAATTCTTCTTCATACAAACGCCATATGAGAAGACTGTTTATAGCTGCACTCGGGTTAACATACCTTCCACCAATGTTAGTATCCCTTCCTCTCTGTTGCGCTAAAAGGCTGTTATATGCCCGGCTGAATGCGGCAACGCCATTAACAGATACCAGATCTGTGCTACCACTCAGATTAGGAGTCTGCGTTGTACCATGACAGGACGCACACTTAGCATCAATGATAGGCTGTATATCTCTCCTGAAGTCAACTGTTCTCAGTTTGTCGATATAAAGACCTTCAACTGTCGCAGAAGTAGTACCTGAAGCACCACCATAATAAACGTCTGCCGGCACCATAACGCTGTCGCCATGTTTTACTCCAGCATATTTACCATTTTTGTCAACTCTTAAGTGTTCCCACATAAATGGAGAGTCATAATGGCTTAAATCGCTGTACCACCAGTTGTAAAGTGCTTTGGTATGGATGTTCAGATAACCCTTCTTATCATAAGAACCCCAGTGACAGCCTGTACAAATTCTTCCACCATAAGGCCTTACATATGCCCATGCCAGTTGCGTCTGTACTGCCATTCCTCTGTCATCCAGTATCTGTGTGCAGTAAGGCTCATCACCTGGATGTGAACTTACAACAGAACCATCATCCTCAACATACTGATAACCAAACATACGTCTTTGTGAGTAAGATGTACCTGAGTTTGAGCTTGATTTTGCGCCACCAAGAAGATGGCTACCGGCACCCTGTACATACCTGCTGGCATCAGGCTCATTAGCCGTTACTGCATTAAGTACCCTTATAGCCTTTATATCACCATGTCCAACTTCCTTAGCTCTCTGATGTGCATAAGGGCCAATCGGAAGATTTGTCAATGTTGTATCAAAGCATATAGTTGTACTCCATGAGTGAGGATATCCTTCAACCTTAACCTGGTCAAACGGCTGATAGGTCACTGTTGTAACACCAAAACTGTCTCCTGCAACAAATGCATTTATCCATCTTGGTTTGTAACGTGGATAAACAGGCTGAGGCTGATGATCATTCCACTCCGGATCATCATAAACTAACTCAGAAACTGTACCCTTGTCAACACTGAACCAGTGTAGACCAAAGTCACGTCTTTCAGCAGAAGAAACCATTATACGGCCATCCGGCAATGGATGAGGACTTCTGTAGAGTCTGCCATCATTGCTCAACCTGGATTGCGTCTTAGCATGAGGAGTAGTCCAGCTAACTCTTGCAAGATTACCTATACCTGAGTTTCTGTCTAATGCCTCAATGTAATACAGGTAGCCATCTGAACTCTCTTTTGCCGAAACCTTAGGTGCATCAGGCTGCTCGCTAACCTCGTTACCATAGATATGTCTTGGGTAAGCGCCAGTCCAGTTGTTAACTAAGATGCATGTGCTGCCATTAGAATTATTATGAGTACCATTTGCCTGTGTACTGCTGTACAAAATGTTTCCATCACGAGTCAGTGTAGGATCAAAATTTGAACTTACATTGTAAGTGATCTGGTCAATAACAGTATCAACATTTGGCATATCGATACCTACTAATAAGTGACCGCAGATACGATCCATTGACTTTCCACCCTGCGGATCAAGCCTGTATAAGTCAAAAGCGAATGGTCTGCCAAATTCATCCATTGAACCCTCAGGAGAATAAATACACATCAGGAAGCCCATCTTGGGAACTGTGCCACGAGGAGCCCAGTCACCTTCAAAATACCTGGCCCTTGATATAACCCTGCCTTCACCTTCCTCAATAGCACCGGCTGCATAGTAGAGAGGTGATCTGAATGTACCAGGTGCATCAGTCAACTGCCTTACGCCTGAACCATCAATATTCATCTCCCATAACTGACTGCCACCACCATTTTTGTGAACACCTGCAAATGCAACCTTTGAACAATCCCAATTAAGGCAAGGATCATAAGCGCTCGTGAAGTCTTTTGTAAGCACCTTCACGCTCCTTGACTTCATGTTGTAAGACACAATCCTGCTATCATTAGATACGTAATTCGGGTATTGATGATACGGGTCGCCTGCTAGTGTAGGCTTTGACTGGGTAAAAACAACAGATTCAACGTTTCCCTGAATCTGTTTTGACATACCCCAGTAATCCGCCCAAATAGCTTCACCAGGCTTTGGACCACCAGTCATAACCTGCGCCTGGCAGTCTGCGCTGCTAAAAAGCCCCCATATTGCAACAACACCAACCAATGCCATTGACTTAAAAAATCCCATCTTCATAAGTTGGTTTACTCCTTTCCTTTTTAATGTTAATTAAACACAAATTTAAGACAACGAAAGTTTTCATAGAGAATAGCCTCCAGCAATTAACTGGAGACTATTTCCCTGAAAAGAACTTTTTTATAAAGCCTTCATAAACTCAACCAGATCCTGCAACTCTTGATTACTCAGATGTGATGTAACCCCATGCATATCCTGTGTCGTAGCTGTATTGTCTATTGTAGCCATCAACGTCTGAGCACTGCCATCATGGAAATATGTACCTGAAGCGTAAATATCTCTCAATGTAGGCGTATCAAACTCTTTTACAAGATCAAGTCCGATAATTGGAACATCGTACTCTTCACCATAAGGATCAACACCGGTCTCAAGAACTGTTGTATTAAACACAGCTCCAGGAGTTGTCCTGAATCCATCCGCACCAATTCTACCTGTTCCAACGTCATGAGTCTGCGCATCACTGAATAAGGCTCTTGGGTTCTTTGGATCGCCAGGATGGCACTCAATACATCCAACCTTAGCATCACTGAATACTTTCCAGCCTCTCTTCTGTGCTTCTGTCATTGAACCATCTTCATTTCTGAAAGGACTTCCTGTGAACTCCAATGACCTGATGTAAGCAATCAAGGCCTCTAATCTCTCAGGTGAAAAATTCTCACTTCTGAACACAAATCCAGGGTCACGACCACATACCCTGTCGATCGATGAAGCAGCTCCTACGATTTCATCAGGATGACCTGTGAATCCTTCATGCCTGAATGGAGGAAGATACCTTCCGCCTCGGATATACTTTGTGTTCTTCCAACTGCCCCATCCTTCATCTCCAAGATCCCAGATCAAGCCTGTTGTCTGGCCTCTTTCATAGTGGCAGCTTGCACATGAATACTCACCCTGCAGTGTCCATGATGCTTCATTAAACTGGAACTGTCCATATCTGACCAATTCACTCTTGTATGGAGAGTGCTTTACCCTGTAATGCACCTCAGGGACTGTCGTCGGCTCTCCCCTTGGAAGTGGCTCCCACACAACACCTGTCTGTACTGTTGCCATTACCGAAGGGTCATCACCTGTCTGAATAATTGACAAATCATTTGTGAAATAGTTTGCAGCGTATAAAACCTTATCATCCGGTGAAAGAGCAACTGAACTTGGGCCGAGGCCTACATTTACCCTTTTTACCAGATAATCAATCATTATAGTCAGGTCATTCTTCATGTCATCAAGCTCTTCCTGAGTGCTTGAAGAAACGATAGCAAGCAACTTTTCCAGATCAAGGACAGTTACCCTGTGCATACTCCTGATACCTATATAAACATACTTTCCGTCTGCACTAACTGCTAATCCATAAGGATTACCATCATAATTGTTGTGCTCATCCAGAGGCATGCATGCAACCTTTCCACCAGCCTTGGTCTCTACAACAGCAAGGTTGTTTGAGAATATCTGTGCATTCTCTGCTTCACATACAGGCAGCCAGTTCTTTGGCTGTTCCATTGTAACAAGTACATATGCTCCATCAGGCGTATACTCAATAC
>Ga0207986_1001530_pt1 | contig 9918 bp, 8 predicted proteins | sample ETNtaG_26_FD_185764 | JGI IMG/M metagenome (GOLD analysis project Ga0207986, IMG submission 185764) | Marine microbial and viral communities from oxygen minimum zone, Eastern Pacific Ocean - ETNP201302SV89 (SPAdes) (version 2) | ecosystem: Environmental > Aquatic > Marine > Oceanic ... | reverse complement strand
GCTCAATAATCCCGTTCTTTGCTCCAGCCTCTATTGCCATATTACACATTGCAAGACGGTCATCCATCGATAAATCAGTAATAACCGGTCCTGAGAATTCCATCGCTTTATACCCGGCGCCATCAACACCAATCTGGCCTATAACATAAAGAATCAAATCTTTGCCGGAAACCCATTTATTCAACTTACCATTAAAAACAAACTTTATGGTTTCCGGTACCTTAAGCCACACTTTTCCTGTTGCATAACACGCCGCTAAATCAGTGCTTCCAACACCTGTAGAAAATATCCCCATAGCCCCGTACGTACATGTGTGTGAATCTGCACCAATAACTAAATCACCTGGGACAACTATTCCTTTCTCAGGCAGTAATGCGTGTTCGATTCCCACTCTGCCCACTTCGAAATAATTCTTTATTCGGTGTTTTTGCGCAAATTCTCTTAGGAGCTTAGCATTCTGAGCTGATTTAATATCCTTGTTTGGAGTAAAGTGGTCAGGGACCAGAACAATCCCGTCAGGGTTAAAAACCTTGTCTATAGCGAGCGTTTCAAATTGTTCAATAGCAATTGGTGCCGTTATATCATTTCCCAGACATATGTCTACATCTGCATAAACAAATTGACCGGCACGTACCTCTGGAATGCCAGAATGCGCGGCTATAATCTTCTCTGTAATGGTCATTTCCATATTATTGCTTTAAATATTAATAATTATTTTGTATTTGTAAATATTAAAATTAGAAAGCTGTGTCAAGTGGAGAACTGAGCTAATGGTTTGAGGTATTATGGAATGAATGAATCTAAATAATATGCCTTCCTTGAAACGAAGCCCACTATAATTTGACAGATTGTAATTAATTTATAACGATGATGGTTGTTATTGCCTCCAGTTCACTGAGTGATTAAGCAAGCATACAGCTTGTAAGGAAATCACTCAGAAATCCACTGCTCCACATAAAAGGTTATTAGAAATCCCGAAGGATTTAATTTTCAGAAAAACGGCCTCTCCTTATCGAGTTAATCGAAAGAGGGTCCTGCATATATCGACTGTGACACTTACTACACAAATCATAACGAAAAGTCTTGTACTCAACACCGTCCATCTCCTCTGGATCGATGTTGTCCACTTCTTCTTCATCCTCTTCCTCTTCTTCATCATCATCTTCTTCAAAATCGTCAATTAGATCCTCGTCATCATCAACTTCCATAGAGTCACACGCAGCATATATTTCAATCTTTACCACATATCTATCATCTTCTTCAGGAACCAGTGACTTTCCACACATATCACAGTTATAATGAATCATTTAATAACTCCTTCCTTTAGCTGAATATCATTGTCGTAAATAAAGACCAGAAGGAAAAAGATGTATGTTAGAAATCCATTTTCACAAACCCTAATGATGGATTATTTTCAAACTTTTTACCTTTTTGCCTTTCGCCTCTATGAATAAAATTATACGAAAATGCTGTTTTTTGTCAAGCACATTAGAATTTGGAGAAAATATGCCAGATATGTTATACACGATCACAACAATTGCCATAAGCCATTGTTGTATTTACAGATAAGACACATCACTACTGAAGACAATGTAATGATATTCAGGGTGGATGAGTTTTGTTAACCCTTTTATTTATTAGACTCTTACGACAAGCAAAAATTTATAATTTGCCCAATTTTAATCAAATTTTGCTACTACTGACACTTTGGAAATTGGAATTTACATAAGTGCTTATTCTCAAACATAATGCTGTAAATTTATCGAGTACTGGCTCTAAGTAAGTATTTACTTTTAGCCGTATTTTATTAAAAATTAAGAGCAATTTATACATTCCTGATTGGCTACCAGCTTGATTTACATTAAATTATAAGTTATTATATGGGTAAAGGAAAAATTAACCTTGCCCCCTTTGAGATTCGCCAATAAAAGACGCAATTTATAAAAGTATTTTTTAATTTCAGTTTTTGGTTTGTTTATTTTCTCAATAACGTGTGTCAGGAGACAAATCCGTGGTTACATTTAATTTTGATAATACCTGCATAGAAGATAAAGGAGCAAAAATGAATAGGAAAGGTAAACCTGTGCGAAAATGTCATGGCTGTGTATTAAATATTGGAGATCGCTGTGCAATTTACAAGGAACCACATGATAAATGGCACAATTCAAAGTGTTCCAGCTACAATGACAAGGAGCTATACCGTAAATATTTAGAATATTTAGAAAAACACCCTCAAGATAATGCTAAAAAACAAAGGGAGGAATCTGCCCGGCAATGCAAAACTGAAGAACACCATCAAGGAATGAAGGGAAGGAAGTAAATATAAGACATAGCGGTAGGGCTTTAGACATTTAAAAACTTGTAAAAAGACTAACTAAAGTCAGTTATTTTATCAAGAATAGCCCTTTTCACCTTATCATATTCAGGAGGAAGTTCAATAGGTGTGTTTGCATACTGTGAATCTACTTCATCTAATTTGTTCTCATGATATTTAACTTTAAAATCTATAAACTTCAAGCCATGTGCAGTTGATATAATTACGATTCTCTCGTCCTTTTTAATCTCCTTTCTTTCTACGAGTTTAAACAATACTGCTAACGCAACTCCCGTGTGCGGACAATTAAAAAGACCTGTTCTATCAGCTAACGCTGCAGCGTTGGCCAGTTCATCCTCTGTCGCCTGTTCTACAACGCCGTTAAACATCTTCAATATCTTAACCGCTTTGTTAAAACTAACCGGATTTCCTATCTGAATTGCACTTGCCAGTGTTTTTTGCGCCCGTATCGGTTTGAATTCTTCAAAACCCTTCAAATAACTTTGATATAGCGGATTCGCCTTTGCAGCCTGCACACATACAATCCTTGGAAGCCTGTTAATCATGCCCAGTTCCTTCATCAAAAGAAAACCCTTGCCCAGGGCACTGACATTCCCCAGATTGCCACCTGGAATAATAACTACGTCAGGCACTTCCCAGTCAAGTTGTTGTACCAATTCAATACTAACAGTCTTTTGCCCTTCAATCCTCAGAGAGTTCATAGAATTGGCAAGGTAAATATTGTTCTCACTGCAGACCTTCTGTACTATTTCCATGCATCCGTCAAAGTCAGTATCGAGTGAAAGCGTTAAAGCTCCGTTGGCAATCGGTTGAATTAACTGCGCAGTAGAAACTTTATCCTTTGGCAAAAACACTATTGCAGGAATACCAGCGGCAGCAGAATAAGCAGACAGAGCGGCAGAAGTATCACCAGTAGAGGCACATGCAACCCCCATTATGTCCTTCCCCTCTGAAATCATCTGCTTAACCATAGATACCAACACTGTCATACCCAAATCCTTAAACGATCCCGTATGAGAGTTACCACATTGTTTAATCCACAAGTCCTCCGTACCAATGATATTACCAAGACGTTCAGCCCAGAATAAATTGCTCCCACCCTCATAGAGTGATACCACGTTGTCATTCTCTACATTTGGGCAGACCATCTCTTTCTTTCCCCAAACGGCACTCCCGAACGGCCATTTTGTCCTTCTATTGCGCTCGTCAAAAAGCCTCATCCACGATTCAGGACCACGATGTTTAAGCTTTTCAATATCATGCCGTACCTCCAGGAGGCCGCCACACTTTTTGCAATTGTATATTACCTCATTTAATTCATAGCGTTCATCACAACCAGAAGAACACTGAAACCAGGCTTTATAACTCATATCTTACCTTTTCCATTACTATGCAATTTTAGTTTTACGAGAACTACTTACTCAAACAAAAAAAACAATCCATCAGGTTTTTTCACACTCTGTTTAGTATTACAGGATATTCTTTGAATAACCAGCGTAATTATAAGAATGGCAAATATTTATTACAAGAAAAATATAACCCCATTCACCTTGACAATCAAAACTCCTTAAAGTATTCTGTGTTTAATGAAAAGTATATGTATTTTCGAAGACGGAACATATCAGAATTTCCTCCCCCTGGCCTATAACAGGCCTGTTTATGAACTGCGATGCGGGATTTACAGTTTTCTTGATCGAATTGTTCTCCAATATCCGGATACAGAAATTAATCTTTTTTGCAGAGAATATCTTAATAATTTAGTCAGTGAAAGCCATTCTTACAGTGTAAATAACATAAAAAATAATAACAAAGGATGTTTGTTTGTAAACGGAAGACTCTTGATGCCTACACCAATTTCTGTTTCAGGAAAGGAAGAAATTGGAATTATGGACAATACAATAGTATATGCAAGATTACTCATTAAAAACTGTCGTGCATTTACTCCAGAAAAGTTTTTAGATCAGGGTTTTATAAATGAATTAAAAAAGAAATTTAATGTTAAAAAGGTCAAAGCAAGGCTTGTACGCTACCCATGGGATTTGATTGATATCAACAAAGAGCAGATTAAATCTGACTTTACGTCACACATTAAAGACGGACTAATACGGGCAGTAATACACGAGGGAGTCCACATGATTAAGGATTCTCAAATTTTCACGGGGAAGAATACTGTAATAAAGCCAGGTTGCGTTCTCGATGCAGAAAATGGCCCAATATACATTGGCAATAATGTCAGAATATCTTCGAATTCAGTGATTGAAGGCCCGGTATTTGTTGGAGACAATGTCGTCATTCAACCCCTTTCAAGAATCCTGGCAGGGGCAAACATTGGAAAGGTCAGTAAAGTAGGCGGGGAGATTGTAAATACCATAATTCAAGACTACTCCAACAAACAACATGATGGTTTCCTTGGAGATTCTTATATAGGTTCGTGGGTTAACCTGGGAGCCGGCACAGTAAACAGTAATCTTACAAATACATATGGAACTGTTAAGGTACAAATGTTTGATAAAGTAATTGATACCGGTCAAACTTTTTTGGGGATGATAATGGGAGACCATACAAAAACCGCCATAAACACAAAGTTTACAACCGGAAGTATTATAGGGTTTGCCTGCAACATACTTATGACACGTACGCCTCCTAAATTCACACCATCCTTCTCATGGTATTCAGACAACGCTACAAGAGACTACGACGTAAAAAGAGATTTACAGGTAGCCAGGCGAATGATGGAAAGGCGAGACAAGAAAATGACACGTAACGGAGAAAAAGTATTCAAGGCTATTTTTGCTTTAACTGAGGCGGAAAGAAAGTTGCACGATAATTGACTACTCCACTGTTACACTCTTAGCCAGGTTGCGAGGCTTATCAACATCGCATCCTCTCATCACCGCAATGTGGTAAGCTAATAATTGAAGTGGAATCACAGATAAGATTGGAGTTAATGCATCAATTGTTTCAGGTATGTAAAGAACATGATCCACCATTTCAGAGATCTCATTATTTTGCTCATTTGCGATAGCGATTACTTTACCACCACGAGTACGCACCTCTTCAATATTACTTAAGACCTTGGCGTACACCCTATCCGTGGTAGCGATAAATACAACAGGCATATTCTTATCTATAAGCGCTATTGGCCCATGTTTCATCTCTGCTGCAGGATAACCTTCTGCATGTATGTAGGATATCTCCTTTAGCTTAAGTGCTCCTTCCAGGGCCACAGGATAATTGTAACCTCTCCCCAAATAAAGAAAATTATTACTATCACCATAAAGTTGCGCAATTTTGATTATTTGGTCTTTTTTATCCAGGATTTGCTGAACCTGCCCCGGAATCTCTCTCAACTTATTTATCAAATCACTGCTCAAAACTTCTTTCTTTCCTCTTACCCGTGCCAGGAAGAAAGTTAGTATGAATAGAACGGCAATTTGCGAAGTAAATGCCTTTGTCGATGCAACACCAATCTCAGGACCGGCATGAAGAAAAATACCACAATCCGATTCCCTGGCAATGCTGCTCCCAACCACATTACAGATCGATAAGATTACTGCACCTTTCTTTTTAGCCTCTTGCATTGCGGCAAGTGTGTCAGCAGTCTCGCCAGATTGGCTTATCACCAATACCATAGTCCCCTCTTCAATAATAGGGTTTCTATACCTGAATTCTGAAGCGTACTCCACCTCAACCGGTATTCCCAAATGCTCCTCTATCATATACTCCCCAATAAGCCCTGCATTCCAGGAGGTACCACATGCCGCTATTATAATACGCCTGACATCTCGTAGAATGTCTTCCTTTTCTTTTAATCCTCCAAGATGTACGAGATTACTATCCTTCTCAAATCTACCCAACATTGCATCACGTAAAGATTGCGGCTGCTCATAAATTTCTTTAAGCATAAAATGCTCGTATCCGCCCTTTTCTGTCTTATCAAGATTCCATTGAACCGCATCAATACTCTTTAATATCTGCACGTTGTCAATATCAGTCGTTTCCATTTTTTCCCTTGTCAATACAGCAATCTCATTATCGTCCAGGTAAACAACCTCTTTTGTATATTCTAAAATAGCAGCGACATCTGAAGTGATAAAATGCTCTCTCTTGCCTATACCTACTATCAACGGACTCCCACGCCTTGCGGCAATCAATTTATCAGGATCGTCCAGACTGATTATAGCCAGACCATAAGCACCATTAACTTCCTTCAACGCTCTCCTTACGGCATCTTCCAGCTCCCCTTCAAAATGACTTTCAATAAGATGAGCAATTACCTCCGAATCTGTCTCACTTTTAAATATATGTCCTTCCTTCTCCAGTTTTGCCTTCAGATAGTTATAATTCTCAATTATACCATTGTGAACAATTGAAATGTTCCCTGTACAATCACAATGTGGATGGGCATTTTCTACTGTCGGTGCTCCGTGTGTAGCCCATCGGGTATGAACTATGCCTAAAGTGCCCTCATCAAATTTACCGTTTAACTTTTTCTCCAATTCATCAACAAACCCTACTGATCTCTCAGAAACCATTTTGTTATCATTTATAATGGAAATCCCGGCAGAATCGTACCCCCTGTACTCAAGCCTTCTTATTCCATTCATGAGTACCGGCCTGGCTTTGTTTTCTCCAATATAACCAACAATCCCACACATATTAAATTCCCAAATTAATCAAGTAAAAGTAAACCGAAATATTTAACATATTCGTTTTTATGTTCCAGAAATCTTATTTCAAAACCATTATTGCGAACAGTCTTAAAGACGTCTATACCACATGCCTCCATTGACGGCCTTGCCTCTTTCGGCATTACACAGGTACCATCTACATCGCATGTAGTACAAAGCGGACACGGCCCCGCATTTAGAGCAAAGGCCTTATAAAACCCTGCAAAATTTGCCTTGTGTTCAATATGGAGAAGCATTTCTTCAAATTGTTTTGCAGGCGGCTGACCTTCTATCAGAATGGCACTCTCATAACAATTCATCAATTCCTGAGTTTCTTTATACGTTGGCGTATGTGGCGGACAGGTCTTATATTTGCCATATTTTGAGCAACCAAAACGGCATTTCAACTGAACCCAGGGCTCCACTACAATACTCTTCGTGGAAACTATTTTGGAAATAGTTGCGCCTAATTTAACACTTTCATCACACAACAATTCCATTTTCTCCTTATTCGTACAATCAGCGGTCTCAGATCTTATCATAGCAGGATCAAATAATTTCAAATATCAAGGTTAACTGTAATAGTTTTGTTCGAAATCACCAACGAGGATTAAAGGTACAAATACTTCTTTTAGAATACTATTTCCATCTTAGTCTATTGTCAACACGAAAGTTCAGTTTGACAGCACATGCACTCGTGTGATATAAACTAAATCTTACTCGTATCGAGTATAACATTTCCACTGACAAGAAAGGAATATCTTTTTGTGGAATTTACCATAAAACAAATTAACGAAATTATCGGCGGCAAGGTGCTGGGAGACAAAGACCTGATCATCACGGGTGTGTCCAGCATTGAGAATTCAGATGAAGGCGACATAAGCTTTATCAAAAATGAAAAGTTTGTAAGCAAAGTATTAGAAACAAAGGCCTCTGCAGTTGTAGCACACAGGCCGATAGAGGAAACAAAGAAAACACTAATCATTGTCGACAATCCTTTCCTGGCATTTATTAAACTACTTAAGGTTGTTTCAGACATTAAACAGCAACAGCCACGCACTATTCATCCATCAGCAACAATTTCAAAAGACTCTTCCATTGGCAGTGATGTATCTATTGGAGCAAACGTAGTCATTGGCGAAAATACACAAATAGGTAATAATGTAACCATATACCCCAATACCTTTATAGGCACAAACTGCAAAATTGGTGATGATTCAACAATATACCCAAACGTTACAATCAGAGAAGAAGTTACAATAGGTAACCGCGTAGCAATCCAATCCGGCACAAATATTGGTGACGACGGTTTTGGATATCTTCAAATAAAGGGTAAGCACGTAAAGATTCCTCAAGTAGGAACTATTGAGATCGGAGATGATGTAGCGATTGGATCAAACGTCACTATTGCACGTTCAGCACTTGATAAAACCGTTATAAGCTCCGGTGTCAAAATAGACAACCATTCCCACATTGCTCATAATGTCTTTATAGGTGAGGACACTATGTTAATTGCATATGCGAAAATTTCCGGAGGCACAAAGATAGGTAAGAATGTAATGATCGCAGCAAATGCAAGCTTTATTGATAATATAGAAATTGGAGATAATTGTATTATTGGTGCGGCTTCTGATGTTTATAAGAGCTTAGAGGCAGGATCTGTAGTCTGGGGATCACCTGCAAAACCACATACACTTGAAAAAAGAATCCAGGTTTTAATAAAAAAACTCCCGGAAATTTACAGGAAAACAAAAGACCCGTAATCGCCCATCTACTTATAAAGTTATTTCAATCTCTGCTTTTTCATAAAGTCCCTTCAGAAGGGCTTCGGTCTTTATTTGCAAATAAACAAAATCAACCATGTCTGCAACATCTTCATAACTGACATCTTTTCCCTCTTCCTTACCAGTGACCTTAATTATATGATAACCAAATTGCGTTTTTACCGGTTCACTGATTTCTCCGACTTCCATTGAGAAAGCAGCTTCAGCAAACTCTTCCACTATAGAACCCTTTCTTTGAAAGAAACCTATATCACCCCCATTTTCAGCAGAAGGACAGGTTGAGTATTTCTTTGCAGTTTTCTCAAAGTCCGCACCATTATCTATTTCCTTCTTTATCTCTTCAATCTTCTGCTTTGCCTGTTTAAGTTCTGCGTCTGTTTTCAGCTTAGTTGTATCAATTAAGACATGCCTTGCTTTTACCTTTTCACCATTAAAGGCGTTCTTATTCGCTTCAAAATAACTGCTTTTTTCGTCATCGCCAACCCTTTGATCCAAATATTTGCTCAAAGCCAGAGTCCTTCTTATCTCATCTTCGAGTTCACCAATATTGGAACCCTGAGTTTCCAAAATCTCTCCCAGCGACTTTTCGCTATCATTCGGATTGGATCTCAGAAAATACTTGATCTTTTCCAACTCTCCCTGCACCTCTCCTTCACTTACGACGATGTCCTGACCTTCAACAAATTGTTTAAGCAGCTCTTTCTTAGTTAACTGATTTATTACCTCTATTTGAACAGCACGCGTCACTTCCTGATTCATACGTTTAAGAACACCCAGTCTTCTATCAAGTTCTTTGCGAAATATTTCTTCACCATTTACAGTAGCAACAACTTCATCCCCTGGCTCCGTTACAGCTTCGGTATCTTCTTCTGACTTTACTTCAGTTTCTGCTGTAGCAACAGTACTGTCTTCTACCTTAACTCCTATCTCTGCCTTCGCCTCTGTATTTTCATTCGCAAACAGCAAGTTGCTGGTTTGCAAAATGAAAAGTATCAACATAACCGGCACGACAATCTTCTTATACATTACCAACTCTCCTTAAAATGTATTTACGGCTTATGCCCAATGATTAAGCCTGAATCCAGTTCCAGATTAACTCTTTTTACATTTTTAAACCCCACATCCTTGA
>Ga0207986_1001505_pt1 | contig 9975 bp, 7 predicted proteins | sample ETNtaG_26_FD_185764 | JGI IMG/M metagenome (GOLD analysis project Ga0207986, IMG submission 185764) | Marine microbial and viral communities from oxygen minimum zone, Eastern Pacific Ocean - ETNP201302SV89 (SPAdes) (version 2) | ecosystem: Environmental > Aquatic > Marine > Oceanic ... | reverse complement strand
CTCAGTTGAGGGAAAATAACATGAAGGAACTCAACAACTCCGGGATGGTTGAATGTTACAACAATCAGTTGCTGTGGAACAACCGTCAGAACCCCCGTGTTTATGACGCCTTCGTGGATCTTTGGGACCGCGAGGACCTGTGGGTCACTATTGATCGTGCGAACCTCAATCCGCCAAATCGACATGGACGCGACTTCAGTGGATTTATCCACTGGGATGCGGATACTTCGCTAAACCCGCTGCCGGTCAATGTGCAGGGCGTGCTTGCATTATCAGATACTACTCCGGAAACAGGAGGGTTCCAGTGTGTACCCGCACTTTATCGAGATCTGAAAAACTGGCTGTTGAGTCAGCCTAAGGAACGTGATCCTTTCGTTCCGGATTTGAACGGTTATGAAACAGAATTTGTACCTATGAAAGCCGGGGAACTGGTTATCTGGAATTGCCTGCAGCCGCATGGTGTACGTCCGAATAAATCGGAAACTGTGCGAATGGCGCAGTACATTTCCATGGTTCCGGCTGAGGAAGAAAACGAAATTATCCGTGAGTGGCGGACTAAATCCTGGGCTGAACGTATTCCTCCGGATGGTTACGCATTTCCGGGTGATCCCAGAAATTGGGAGCAGATCCGTTATCCCAAAGCCAAATTAAGTCCTTTAGGGGAAAAATTGCTTGGAATTCAAAGTTGGAATCTTTAGCTCCGTTTCGTAGAAATAACGGATTAGGGTGAGATCAGATCAGTATTTCCTGAGTGTAAACAATGGTATGGAAGTAATTCGCTACTTAGTCAGTATCTTTAAATTCCTTTCATATAAGGACAAAATTCTATACCAGTGCCTTTCCGCGGCAGCCCTGTGATATTTTTCCATTCTGTCAGGAAAGACGAAACCGTGTACTGTTTCAGGGTACAATTCTATTCGATAATTGATGTCTGTTTCAGCAAGATGTTTTTCAAGGGATTCAATCATTTCCGTGGGAACCCACTCATCGTTTTCAGCACAGCCGAAATAAATTTCACCCTTGATTTTATGGGAACTCAGATGAGGTGATTGTGCTGAGTCGGTGAAGAGTTCAACACCGTGAATGCTCGCAGTAGCCCGGATTCGATCATTGATTTCAGCCGCAGCAGCAAATGCAAATGGGCCACTCATACAGTATCCCAGACAACCCACCGTTCCTTTAGACGCAGTTTCATGTTTTAGCGCTTCTGCTAACAGATGCTTACAATCTTCTACTACCATATCATTACTAAGACTGTTTTTGTGTTCGAACATGATCTCCCGACTTTTATCTGTTCCGTCAGAAACAAATTCTTTGACTCGGCGATAATATAGATTCGGTAGCATAACCCAATATCCACAGGCAGCAATCCTCCTTGCCATCTGGTGGAGTTCTTCTCTCTTTCCGGGGGCATCCATTAAAAATAGAATCACCGGATGTGGACCGTCTTCATCAGGATGAACAATGAAGGTGTTCATCTGACCTTCACCGGTATTAATGGTTATTTCATTTTCAAACATAATTGATTTAATGTCATGGGACAGGAGAGGTTTATCAAGGCTTATTAATATTCCTAACAATGGATAGATAAAGTAATTGTTGAGGTGGAGTCAGCCACTTTTGCTAATATTATTTAATATTGTTAATTCGCTGTCAACAATACCAACAACAATACCAACAACAATACCAACAACAATATCAACAAATGATCGGCTTAGAGATGCTCATTTCATATATTTCCCCACGTACGCGCGTGTAATGATTTTTTCTTGCGGTCTCATTGTTAAGATTAACAATATATTAGCAAATTCTTCACCTTTTACTAATTCGATGACTTGGAAACACTATTTGGTTTCCATACGGTTCACCCCATCCCAAGTCTCAGTATCCCACCCTCCTGAGATCAGAATTTGGCAGCGCTCTACATAGAGGGTGGCGACCGTGTCCTCTGGTACTAGCTCAAGACACCGACAAAATAAGGGTAATGCTTCCTCGAATCGCTGGTTCTGATAAAGATCGAAGCCCCGCTCAAAGAGTTTGAGGGTGGTCTGTTTCTTTTCAAAAATTTCTGGTGCTTCAGCATCCATTACCTCGTAAACCAGCACGGACGCCGCCTTGCCCTTCACAGCTACCTTGTCAATCAGCCGAGGTTTGAAGACCTCCAGAGTAAGTTTTTTGAAGGTCGCTTCGCTGATTAGTAACTTGGTTTTGTAGAGCTTGGTCAAGCCCTCCAGTCGTGCTGCCAGATTAACAGCATCACTGATAACGGAACCTTCCATGCGGTCCTTCTCCCCAAGGGTTCCGAAAATCAACATGCCTGTGTTGATGCCAATACCGATGCGAATTTCTTCGTTTCCAGTACGCAGACGGTCTTCGTTGAACTCGCTTAGAGCTTTGAACATGCTGATAGAAGTATGAACAGCGTCATCGGGAGTGCGGTCGAAGAGCGCCATGATGCTGTCACCAACGTACTTGTCAATGTAGCCATGATGCTCCCGAACCAGTGGTCCCATCAGACTGAGGTAGGAGTTGATGAACCTGAAGTTCTCATCCGGTGTCATGCTCTCAGAGAGTGTGGTGAAGGATCGGATGTCCGAGAACAGGATACTCATCTCCTTCTGCACTTGATCTCCAAGCTGCACATCGAGGATACTCTCCTTTTCAAGGCTGCTGATCAGTTGACTGGGAACAAAGCGTTGGTAGGCTTCCGTCAGTCTCATCTGCTGCTCCAGTGCTATCTTCTTCAACTCGTTCATTCGTTGGGCCACGGCAAACCCGAAAGTGATGAACATGGCAAGAAACAAGATCCTGCCAACGGCGATCAGAAATAAGGTTGCCAAGCCAAACATTTTGAAGATGAAGAAAACACCATACATTGGAAGCATGAGAAACGGCAGGGAGAAGGAAAGGCAGAGATAGCCTGCAGAAGCATCCCCTTTTCTCCAGCGTTTGAAAGAGATCACAATGGCTGTAATCAAGAGAAAGGCAAATGGGATCACCATGAAAGGTAGGGGAATGAAGCCAGCTCCTCGATTGTCTGGAGGGTGTCTCAGCAGGTCATTGAATTGCTCGCCCTCTGGCCAGTTGAAGGATTCGATGACATAAATTGGAATCAAAACGGCGTAGAAAATAATGCCAATGATGAAAATTTTGTTGATGCGCGGGTGTAGATCAGGCAGGATTAAGATTTTCCTGAAAAACTGCAACAGCAGGATGAACAAGATTGCATAATTAGTAAGGTTTATTGCACTGAATGTGAGCCAGAGGGAAAGCCCAAGATACATTCCCGTTGGATATGTGGTTAATATCATTACTGTCGCCTGAAATAAAATCAGGCTAAGCCAGAGGTAGCTTTCCTTGGAAACCAAATAAATGAATAAATAATACAATGCAAAAGCAAAGGAAATAGCAATAAATCCAATTGCAACTACGAGCGAGATTATTGACCTACTCTGACCATCCTTCCAATTTCCTAGTTGAAGTCGATCCAGTCCGTTTTTGGCAGAGTAATAACGATTGAAGGGCTTGCTTCTGAAAAAATTGTAAACTACTGAGACCTCCTGCTGAGGCAAGACCAATCGGTAGTTTGATCCCAAATGATTCTCTGCAACATAATGGTCTTTCCGGTATTTCCAGTAAGGGTACTCTTTCACACCAAAGGAGTTGTTGACGAATATTTTTTTTTCAAAGTTCAGGTTGTGAAAAAGCCCGATGGTGGTTGAATCCAGTTCGTTACGTACCAAAAATTTTACCCAATACCCCTCCACAAACGACTGGTGACTAGACAGTTCCCTCTGCCAGTCTGCCTTTTGCAACTGGTCAAAGGTAGCGTGTTCGTCGTAGCCCTCCAGAAATTGCATGTGTTTGCGTTCGATGGTTTGCTGTTGACTTGCGGAATCCAACACGAACACTTCTTCAGCCTTAGCTAACTCAGCACTAATAAGCATCAAGGACAGTATGAAAAATAAATGTCTACTTTTCATGGGTGTAGTTTCGTTTTTTGTAGCTTTACTGTAGCTTAATTATTTTTATTCAGATGACCAGATTTGAACTGTCTATATTTGGTTTAGGAAAACCATATAAATAACATCAATTGGTTTGTATTACAAGAATGTGGTGATTTTACTTGGAGGGTGTCAGACTTTGAAGAATTAGTTTTGAGAATTAAATTTTATTTAATTAATTATTAAATATATATTGAATAATATAATCATGTTACCTCTTACAGTATCTTTAGTTTTCTCTCTAAAATCAAATCCCTCTCCAAGTCAATTTAATATGATATGTAATATAAAAAAGAAACTTAAGGTGGGGTAAAATCCATTAGCGCATTATATAAAGGGCTCTCAATTTTGAGCCCAAAAATTTCATTTAAATTAGCTGATCAAAATATACAAAAAATCGTAAACAGTTAGGATCAGCGGAGAAGAAACTTGAGGGATCGTGTTTCACCATGCTGCATCAGAAAAAAGCGCTCATTGGGGATACTTTTTTTAGCAAGTTCATTTTTCAGTCTTTGGGGAGGTTCGTCCACCGGCTCATCAGTGAATAAAAAAGTCCCCCAGTGGATGGCAACAGAATAACGTGAATTAATATCCTGATGAATTTTCACAGATTCTTCAGGGTTGATATGGGACTGTTTCATGAACCATCTGGGTTCGTAAGCTCCAATTGGGATCGCAGCGAGATCGAAACCATCGAACTCTTTGCCGAGATTGATAAAATCCTTTGAGTAACCCGTGTCTCCAGCAAAGAAAAATCTGAATTTCGGATGTTCCAGAACCCATCCTGCCCAGAGTACCTGGTTGCGGTCCCAAAGACTTCTGCTACTCCAGTGTTGGACTGGCACAGCATGGATTTTCCAGACTTCAAATTCCTGCTCTTCCCACCAATCCATTTCCACCACGTTGGTCATATCCAGACCCTCGAACCATTTCTTTTGTCTAAGTGGAACAAAAATCTTTGGTGGTTGATCCTCCTGCTTTTGATAGATTTTTTCCAGTGTCAACCGATCGAGGTGATCGTAGTGATTGTGAGAAATGACGATCAGATCGATGTGGGGTAGTTCTTCGATAGAAATCCCGGGTTTCATGAACCGTTTAGGACCGGCAAAACTGACGGGAGAGGCCCTCTGTGTCATATGAGGGTCGGTCAAAATATTGAAACCATCGAATTGCAAAAGCAAGGTTGAGTGCCCAATCCAGGTCAAAGTCGGTTCTATGCGATTGTTTTTTAAAAAAACGGGATCATTCTCTGCTAGAGGAAATGCTAAAGGTTCGGGTGATTCTCTGTTCCATTGCCACTTCAGTAATTCTGAAAAAGGTTTTTCTATTGAGTCAATGTAATTGTTTTTGAAGGTTCCATCAGCAAGATGATGGGATTTAATGTTTTGAGCAAAAAGAGGAAGGTTTTGGAAACAACCACAGAGTAACCCAACTATCAGCAGTACACTCAGAATTTTTAATCTATAAAGGGTTACTTGCTTATATAAAATCAAGTAACTCTTAAAATCTATAATTATAACCAAAATACGAGCACTCTTCTTAGATAATCTTATTACTTAAATTATTTACAGCATTTAACTTATAATTTAGCTGTAGCTTTATGGACCTTAAATCTACAAAGAAATTTCATGACCAGTAGGCATCATATCTTCTGATGGTGACTGCCCATGCTTATAACTGTATTCTTTCCTTTTGCATTGACTCATTTTTTCACCTCTACAATATTGTTTTATGAATCCTTTACACGCTAGATCTTTAGTATCACCATATTTTTTAAAAAAACTACATCTTTCCAGTAACTCACATTCTAAAGACATAGACACCTCCTCCAAATGCTAAATCAATAAATTTGTTTAAATATATAAAATATTTATGAATAAAAAAATAAGATTAAACTAATAAATAACATGATTTAGTTTCTTTTACAATGGAAGACTTGAAGGAGAGTATTCTTACTTATTATTTAATATATATATAATCAAAATTCAGAAAATATTGAAGTGGTGGAGGTGGCGGGAGTCGAACCCGCCGCACCAAAAATTCTATAGTTATATGATATTATTAAATGACATTAGACTGCTATAATCGCTAATGGGTCAGTTGTAATGGGTCAGTTTGGTATTAGGATATTTATATAAAAATAAAAAAATAGTTTTTACTTCATCTGGACAGCAACCAGTTAAAAATTAAACCAACCGTTTTGGTCATATGAGATACCTGACCCTGAAAATCCTTCAATTGCTAAAAAACAACCGGTCGCTATAATACCTAGTGCAGAGCCAATCACATTTTGGTTTGCCACATACCCCAGAACTCTGGTAGGTTTGTGGATTAAATCATTAAAATTAATAGACTCGTCCACCTGCTCCAATAAAGACTTGGCGCTTCTCAGTTGTCGTAGTTCCTTATCACTATTTTCTTCAGATTCTGAATCCCATATTTCCTCTTCCTGAAGGAAAATTTCTTTCCTGATTAAATCTCGCTGGCTCGAACTTAAGTGCTGTAGTTTTGTTGCTTTAGAAATTGAGAAGATGCTAATTGAAGCTATAATAATTACTATCATCATTATCAAATAAATTGTTGAAACATGGTGCCTCATCTGCATCCAGGCAATTACATTTAGAATGGCAACACAAAAGAAAGAGTACATCAACAGGATGGAAGTGTAGCCTTGAATCCGAAGATAAAATCCCTCTCCGAAAGAGCGCAAGGTTTTGCGACAATTCATCCAAGCAAAAACGTTCGAACGCTTCTTAAGGTCAATAAAAACATGAGGTGTTTTCTGGGGTCCCCCAAGTTCGTCATTCTCAATATCAGCACTAATATTTTCATCAGGCTGATCACCGCTATTCTTACTTTCCTTTTTAGGCATTTGAAAAAGGAACTCACTTAAAGGGATTCCTGGAAAATTTGTTAATTCACCCAATCTTTTCATTGCATTGAATCTCCTATTGAAATCAAAGGCACATATAAATCCAAAAAGCATAATATTCATACCACTAAGAAATCCTAAGAAACATCCAGCAAATATAACATTTTCAAAAAAAGTTTCACCGAAAACATCCAATCCGTAATACATCCTTAAAAAGATCGGTAACAATGCAATGGAAAATGCGCACGACAGGGGTATTAAATTAAAAATTATGGGTAATTTGATGTTGTAGACTGCACGTAATATTTGATGAAGAATGAAACCTGAGTTTACTTCATCTCTTTGATTATTTTTCTTTTCAGCTGTAAATAGCTCGTTGGTAGGATGGTTCTTCATTGTATTGCAGGTACTCTCATCTAATTTAAAAGTAATCCCCTGCAGTGATAGATCATTTTCATCCATGGCACAAATCAGTTCGTCCTCAATGAGTCCAGGGTAACTGGCAGGGTTGCTCCAACCTTGACCCACTAATCGTCGGCTTGTTTTGTCGTCATCCCAGTTAGGCGCTGGAAGACCAAGTAGTACTATATCCTCCGGTCTAAAATAAGCATATTTTACCGAAATAATAAGACGACGCATAAACAGGAAAAAGTATGCAAGTATCATCTGAAAAAGATCAACATTCTGCACTGCTCCTTCATATCCAAATATCCTCAGAGTCAATGCAATAGTGATAAGCCAGGAAGATGGATAGATAATGACCCAGCAAAAAATAATAAACGCTAATGAATTGTGTTTTGTTGAAACTGCACATAAACCTCTATGCTGTGATACATTCCAAGCTCTTGTAAAAGACCGCTCAATGATTAGGGCGGCTATAGGGGAAACAAAGACCGGAGGTAGGTTCTCATAAATAAAAGTTGTCCAGAACTGGGACCAGGAGAATTCTACTGGTGTATGAAAGGTGTGTAGCTTTTCATCAGAAGAGGACATACGCAGCTTGGCTGCGTCGTGACTGCTGTCAAGTTGTGAATGAAATTTTTCATCTTCCGCTTTTGATGGACGTCTTTTCTGGAGTGTGGACACATTTTTTTGATGATTCACACTCTGAACAGATTGTTCTGAAATTTCGTTTTTCATATTACCTTAATTTATTTGTTATCTAAAAGAGATTTTACTTGGTAACGGTAATTTATAAAAACTAAAGATTATTAACTAGTAGGGACATATAAATACCAGCAAATGATATTTTATTCCAATAAAAATACCAACAAAAAATGTGGAAATTGAAAGAATTAAATGGAACACCTTGGAAACACTAAATTAATAAAAACCAGTGTTTACAAGGGATTATTACTTGATTGTGGGATAATTTGGAACAGTTTGAAATGTCAGTGTGGTGGAGGTAGCGGGAGTTGATCCCGCCCCACCAAACTGCCCATAAATATATGAAATAATAAGTTTAAATTATCATCCCAAAAATGCTAATGGGACAGCAATTTATTAATCGACTTACTCTACAACTAACCCAGAAGCTGTATAGAAGGCAATAGCAGCCAATATTGCAAACATTATTGCAGGTGGTATCGGGATTTCACCAAAACCTCTAATTTTTATAGAGATAAATACCACAATGATAAGACAAAAACCCGTACCTAAAGCATAAAGTAATGTCTGCGCCTCACCAGGTGGAAAATTTCTACATGATAGGGTCACTATACAAAGTGTTATTCCTAGTGAACCAAGGATTACCCTAAATCCAGCAGATACCTGAGATGCCTCTTCAGTGAGATCTCCCATCAACTTTTGGTTAATTTGTTTTGGGATGAGATTGAACATAATTCCGACAAAGCCAAGAACACATCCAATTATAGTAAAAGCAACTGTAGAATCCATATCAAATCCTTATTCTGAGATTATATAATAATTATTTTGATCTATCCCTTTTTCAATGTCAGACCGAACCAAATTAACCATATCGGTCCAAGTACAATACCTCCCAGTCCAGCAGCAATGGAAATTAAAATCTGTTGATCAATAATATTTCCTATCGCTACAAATATATGAAGTATTCCACCAATTAGTCCTATATATGCCAAAATATTTGGGAAATTTTCTTTCTCTATGGCCAAATAATTTATAATCAGAAACCAAAACCCAACAAAGCCAAAGCTTAAAACTCCAGTTGGATCAAGTGTGAGTGGGTTTGCTCCCTGCATGGCTTGCTGAATCTGCTCTCCCCCTTCAACAAAAAATTTTGCTCTCTGGGGGATTACATCTGCAATTCTTATAAAATTAGTACACATGACTCCGTAGCCAATCAAACCAACGACAGTAGCCCAATCAACAAGATCTTCACTTAAATCTCTAAAGAAACGGTTTGCTGCAATCATAACTGCAAGCCCCATCAATGCAGCAAAACTGAAACTCCAGTATTGAAGTTCCAAAAGAGATGAATCGCTCGCTATTGAATTAAAGTATTCTGTAAGCTGTAAGCTTCCCTGACTACCTCTTTGAATTAGAGGGAGACTGAAAAATGTTATCCCTACTATGATATAGCCAACAGCTGCAGCAATTGCACAATTTCCACCTAGATTATATTTTCTCGTATTAGCCATAATACCTCCTTAGTATGTTTTAGTTTAAGTTGGTATATAAATTTACCACCTGGTTAAAATAATTTGCCACAAAATTAACAGCAACAAACTTAGGAAGCAAGCGTATAATATTTTGGTTCACTAGAAATATATGTCAACCCAATATATAACATCAATCCAACTGTTTGATTTACAATGTGTGGGGTATTTTACTTGAAGTGTCTTTGACTTTGTGAAGAGATAAGTTTCTTCGTTATATTATAGTATCCTCTCATTTGAATATTTTAACTGATTTGCATATCTTGGGAATGTCTGATTTCATCAATATCCTTTTCCATGTCCCTCAGCTTATAGATCAAATCGGAAGTGAATATTAGATCGAGTGTGTCTTTCAGATGCTCTTTATTTTCAAGGTACTTCCTTAGTTCTTGGCTATTCCAGTGTAAAATCGTAGTTGATTCCTTACCAGTCGTGACATCCGCCGATGTTTTACCGCCAGTTA
>Ga0207986_1001502_pt1 | contig 10000 bp, 6 predicted proteins | sample ETNtaG_26_FD_185764 | JGI IMG/M metagenome (GOLD analysis project Ga0207986, IMG submission 185764) | Marine microbial and viral communities from oxygen minimum zone, Eastern Pacific Ocean - ETNP201302SV89 (SPAdes) (version 2) | ecosystem: Environmental > Aquatic > Marine > Oceanic ... | reverse complement strand
AGCAACAGTAATCGACGTACCGTCGGAAAGATTTAAACTTGAAACCCCCGCTTCTTGCATCAGATTTGGAATTGTTTCTTCGGATAGGAACAAGGCGTCTTTTTTCGCTTTCTTTAGTCGTTCTTCAATGTTCGACACTTCTTGTTCTTTGTTCTGAAGTTCTGTGCACTTCGCGGAGATCTTTTTGACTTGTGCGTCTGTGGCTTTCATTAATGAAGCCTGAGACACTTTTTGTATGTCTATTGCCATAATCGTCCTCCAATTTGTAAAATAAACTATTGCAATTTAAAGTCAAGCATAATATGTTCGTGGGAGATGGTAACTAAGTATAATTTTAAAACGGAGCCTTATGCCCATCAAAAAGAGGCCTTGACTCTGTCTTGGGATCAACCCAGTTTTGCCTTATTTATGGAAATGGGGACTGGGAAAACGAAGGTTTTACTCGATAATCTAGGGGCTTTACGTTGCCAGAATCTTATCAATGGTGCCTTAATTATAGCTCCCAAATCTGTTTATACAGTTTGGTATCATACCGAAATTCCTAAACATTTAAATATTGAATACGAAATGTTGTTGTGGAAAAGTACACTAAGAGAAGCAAAACTTCGCGATTTCTTCGAAAAACCTTCCACTAAATTAAAGATTTTTGTAATGAATGTAGAGGCTTTTTCCAGCGACAAGGGATCTTTCTGGGCAGAAGAATTTTGCAAGCGACATATTAATATGATTGCTGTTGATGAATCTACCTGTGTTAAAAATTATAGTGCGAAGCGAACCAAGAATATTATTAAATTAAGAAAGTACTCTAACTACAGGCGAATTCTATCCGGATTTCCCACTCCTAAAAATCCTTTGGATCTTTATACTCAATGTAATTTTTTAAACCCCAATCATTTGGGTTTTAATTCTATTGTAGCTTTTCGAAATCGATATTGTCATTTTGAATCCATTTGGATTGGTAATCGTCAAATCGATGTACCAGTAGGTTTTACCAATCTAGCAGAGATTGAAATGAAGCTGAAGAAATTTGCGTATCGCAAGACCAAAAAAGAATGCTTGGATCTACCGGAAAAAATTTATGTTAAACGTAACATCGAATTTACCGATGAACAAGCAAGGATTTATAATGATATTCGCACAGAGGCTAGAGCTACCTTACGGGGAGAAGAACTAACCGTAACGAATGTTATAACTGAAATTCTGCGCCTCCATCAAGTGGCTTGTGGATTTTTTAAAACTAAAGAAGATGCTATTGAACCCGTCGCAAATAAACGAGTTGATACTTTAGTAGAAATTTGTGAGGACACCGATGCTAAAATTATTATATGGGCAACTTATATTTATAACATTCAACAAATTACCAAGATTCTTAGAGCAAAATTCGGAGTAGATTCGACGGTTGATTTTTATGGAGCAGTTTCTTCGGAGAAAAGGACCGAAGCTATTGAACGTTTTCAAAACGATCCTAAGTGTAGATTCTTTGTAGCGAATCCAGCAACGGGAGGATTGGGTATCACTTTAACGGCTGCTTCGATTGTGATTTATTATTCTAACAGTTACAATGCAGAACACCGAGTTCAATCGGAAGATCGGTCTCATCGAATTGGCCAGGAAAAGAAAGTAACTTATATTGATTTTGTAGCACCTAAAACGATTGACGAAAAGATTCTAGGGGCTTTGAAGACTAAGTTTAAGTTGTCGGCGAAGACTCTCGGAGAGGTTGTTCGAGACTGGTTCTAAATTGATCCACACGCTTCCACCATTTATCTTTATACTCCAGTAACCGATTCCCTGATATTTCAAATTCTTGAAAAGTTAAATTTTTAACTGCTACTAGGATTTGGCCCTTCTTAATTTCACCATATTCTTTTTCGTGGGCACAAATATAGGCTGCGAGTTGAAGATAATAGTCTTCTATCCATTCTTCGCGTTTAGGTTTGTTGGCTTGTTTAAAATCTAGGATGGTAGGAGTCTGTTTATAGAGACCAATAAGGTCGGATGCCCCCGCATATGACCCGGGATAGATTAAAGTCTGTTCCACCCCCCAAATCTCATCTAAATAGATTAATCCTTTGGATATAATAAGATTAGCCATTTTAAGGGCTATAGGAGCGTCGTGGGTAGGCGCTTGAAATTTTTGGCCATACAGGTACCCTTCGAGAGCTTCATGCATCTCTGAGCCTCTCTGAGCGGCTTCTTTCATGATTCTTCTGGCTTCGGCAGCTCCAACCCTTTCTCTCCACTTCTTTATGCCCTCAGATTCTTCTTTTGTTCTGGAAAGGATAGTTGTAACAGATGGTAATTTTTCTTGACCGTCTAGATATACTCTTCGGCCCTGGTCCGTTGTCCGCGTGTAGTCTTTGTAGGGGTACTTACGATTGATCTTCACCCTTTTCTTTTATCAGAAATGATCTCTAAGTAAAGTTAAAAGAAGGGTAAATAAGCCTATAATAATAAAAGTGGCAGAGGAAATAACGATTTTTTCTAAACGTTCAATTTGTTTTCTAATGTTTCCTATTTGTTTGTTTGTGTTTTTCTGCATGATTCTGCAAAGTGTTTCGTGATCCGAAATCCTTTGGTGAGCTAATTTGTCTGTGTGATTAACCTTGTTGCGCATTTCTATTCGCTATTGCTTGTCCCAGAGTATCCTGTGGGAATAATTGAGCATAATTTGCTCTAACATTTTGACCTGCATTTACTCCTTGTCCCGGAACTTGAGCATTGGCCGCTGCTGGTGGAACTTTTGCTTGATCGGGAAGCTGGGGCTTTTGAGGAGTTCCTAAAGTCGCTTGAGCGTCAGCTTCGTCAATTTGTATACTTCTATCTAGAGCTTTCAGTGAACCCGTTAAGAAATTAGATCCTGATGCAATAACTTCTGGCGTAGCGCTTTCTAACATCTTTTCAGCAAAGAAAGCTCTGTTTTGCATTTCTTTAATTAATCCTTCTTTAGTAAAATTAGGTTGCAATAAAGTAGTGGGTTGCTGTAATAAATATTGTCCAATTTCTTCGAATGCGATTTTGTTTGGATCAACTTCTGGAGCATCCTTAAATTCATCATTAACATAATTCCACCACTGAGCGAATAATTTCCATCGTTTTTGTGCGGATTGTCGGCTAACAGAATTTTGCATTCTTTCCAGATTCGTGAAAAGATCATAAGTTCTTTGAAGCATCTTAGGATCACCCAACATCATCCCTGATTTTCTAGCAAGCAGAACGAAAGCTGCTATCCCCGCAAGAGGAGAGCCCAAAAGGCCTCCAACTCCTGCTCCAGCAACCCCTATAGTAGCGCCTGGCAATATACCACCAAGTACGCTTCTAAAGGATCCTAAAGTGAATCTTCTTTGTAGGAAGGTAGATGTATCACTAATAGGAACACCCACTTCTCGTTTCATAATACCTATGAGAGTATCAATGTGTTTTAAGGCTTGAAGTCCTTCTTCGCCTCCCCCAAATAATTCTTTGAATTTACTTCTAGCTGCAGCAATCTCATCTGCCCCCATATTCTTACCTGAAAATCCTAAATTTTCTTCAAAAACATATGGTTTAAATTGTTGAACTTCATTTCTTCCAGCTTGTAAATCTTTAAAACGTCCCCTTCCAATTCCTGCCGCTAAACCTTTGTCAGGATCGATACCTTTAATAAAAGCATCTTGAGTGTAGTCGTTATTAATATCATCCACAAAACGTTGATCAAGAACCCCTTTCTTTTTCGCTTCGTCCAGTAAATCAATTATACTTGTGGTTGACTTTCTTACAGGTTTTGTGGTGAACGCTGTATTCCAAGCATTTTCTATCCAGATCGCTCTGAAACGGTCAAAGATTTTTTTGCCTGTTGTATTTTTTGGATCGTTATAACCCAGCATCCATTTTAAATCCATAATGGCTTTAGCATTGTCGCTCGACATAATTTGTTTGATAGTTTTGGACCATAACTGAGGAGCATCTATAGTGGCTTTTCCTGATGCAATCCCTAGAAGCCCTAAATTAGTAAAAATTTTGGGATCGACACTTTTAATTTTTTTAGCTGTTGGAGTAAAAGCATAAGGCATTACTACATCATGAAAGAATCTATTAGCTTCAAGTAATTCAGTTCCTACAGCTTCTAAATCTTTTGTTAAACCTACTACATAAGCGTCTGCCGCTGGTTTACCTGAGGTTGATAATAAACCATCATAATGATCTTTAACTTGTTTTCTTTTAATAACATTAGCCACTCCCGCCTCGCCAACAACAGAGTTAAGATCTTTTTTAAGTCCAGCTCTAAAGGCGTGTATCATGCCTCGTGGATCCTGAATCTTGGTAGTGGGTAAAACATTAGTTAGTATTTTAAATAAACCTATATATTCTTTCATTGTTAAATATTGGTCTCCAGACCATTGTTCAGTAGTTCGTAAAAATTTTACAAGAGGGTCATCAAATTCGGTAAGGGACTGCCCTTTTATTACATCTGTACCGTGAAACATTTCTGGATATTGAGCTCTAATTGAACTCATATATTCAGCCCCTACGGTTCTGATATTGCCGGTCGGAATTATTCGAAGTTCAGGCCCTATTTTTTCCGTCATTTTGTCTACTATTTCGTATTTTCGTGCAATGCTATTATGTAAAGTCTTAAAATTTTTTCGCATCTGATTTAATGCAAGTAGGGATAACCATTCTGCTTCTTCCAAAGGCGCCATCGCATCCAATTTTTGAAGGAGTTTATTATTATTAAAAAGTTCTAGTTCTCTTCTTTGATTTCTTCGGCCTCCACTAATTAACGGAAACACCCCTATCGTTTTCATCATATTAGCAAAAAATCTAGCAAAAAAGTTTTTATTTTGGTCCATCGCTGCAGACAGATTAGTGTAATAGCCATTCTTGTAAGCTTCTTCAGCAAAGATTTTTGCTTGTTTGCCATCTAATCCTAAAAGATTACCAATTCCTCTAAACGTTGCACTCAGCATGGGCATTAAGCCAAAGCCTAATCCATTATAAATCATTGCATTTTTCATCGCTTCGCTTGCGTGTACTATTTCCCGTTCTAGTGGTGGAAGGGTGTCTATTTCCTTAGCGCTAACGTTTGCTAAATCTTCCTGAGTCGCTGCTCCTATATCGGTGACCGCTTCTGCCATTCCGTAAAGAGCTGAACCAGTACCTGCTCCTCCCATACCTAACAGTTGAGATTTTAATTCAGTGTGAAGTAGTTGAGTGGGAGCTGCACGAAATTGTCCACCTTTTCCGAAAATTTTTTTCCCCCCAACTGTTGGGCTTGAATATCTGAGTTGCTGTAAGGCTGCTCTGCCAAAATTTGCGACACGTTGTAAAGTTGCTGCTGTTCGAGGAAGCATTTGTGCTACTTTGCCAACGGGTGTTTTTCTGCCAACATATCTGGCTAGTTTTCCAACGAGTCCTCCCCATTGACGCGTATTCTGATTTACTGCTCGTAGAGCATAAGATTGTGCGCCTATTGGGCCTCCAGCTCCCGATCGAATCATCTGATCGCTAATTTTGTTTGCATCCAAAAAATAAGGAATAAGACTTCCTGTAACATCCCCAATCAGTTCAAAATCAGCACGCTCTATTCCTTCTCCAGTCGGTGTTATTCCTTGGGTTGCTGCCTGAAAGGGTCTTAATTCTTTTTCTTTTTGCTCGGCTAAAGTTTCTGCTGCTTTTCCTTGTTCTATTTGAAGTTCCTGAATGCTGCCATAGCCAGTTAACGCTCCAGACTTAAAAGCTTGGTCGATGGCCATCTTTTGCACTCGATCTAATTTAGATGTATCAAGTGCTTTATTATCTAACGCTTTTTGTAATTCTTCTATATTTGCCATTACGCTCCAACTATTCCCCCTTCATTCAATTTAATAGTATCTAAAATTGCTTGCATGTCTGGTGCATTCATCACTTGTTCTTTAGCACTTTGCTCTAAAAGAAACTGTGAAATATAAGGGACATGTTTATATTTTAATATATAATTATTGGTACCTCCTTCAAATTGGTACCTTTGCGCTACCTCGTCAAACTGGCCGGACATCTGCTGTTTAAGAGCTCTCATTTGAGATCTAACTCCTCTAGCTGTCATAGGTTGTTCTTTGAATGGTCTAGGAAGAACACCTAACAAAGTAGTTCGTTCAGCCGCATTTTCAATATCCCAACGTGTTAAACGGTCTTCCGATTTATTGGCATTTGCTACAATATATTTTAAACGAGTTTCAATCAAAGCGACCTGTGTTAATTGATCGAGTTGATTTGCACTTACCTTGCCTTCGTATTCATCCTCAATAATCGAACGTGCTCTTTTCATATCGTTTTTGTATTCCTCTTTTATCCATTCTGCATGTGAAGTAAACATGTTAGTAGGAGATCTAAGGCCCTGATTACCTGGCTCTAAATTTGATTCATTTAAAATAGTACCTTCAACATAAGCGCCTATATCTACTCCTTCAGTATATTTATTGGTTCTGCTTTTCAGACCTTCGCTAATACCTACATAATCAGATTTAAGAAGGTTAAAATAGCCTCGCCAGCCGAGTACATCATCAGGAAGACTAAGAATATAATCAATATAGTCTAAACCAATAGCGTTACTACTTAATAGCGTTCGAAGTTTGCCTAAATTTGCCCCTTTTTTAATAGGTTCAGGATTAATATAAGTAAATGGAGCATAGGTAATTTTACCTGCTTTGTCTTGATTCATTTGCATTAATTGACCGTTGTCATTGTATTGTGCCATTACTACTTTTTTCTTATAAGGAGAGTTGTCATCATCTACGATGAAGGTTTTAATATCACCTTTTAATCCTACATCCCCTTCTTTTGCTTGTTCTTGTTTCATTTTAAGGAAAGCGTTTGCTAGATCGGTATCTCTGCCTTTTTGAGCATTGCTTAAAGCGAGTGCTGTATCAACCGTTGGTCCCATCGCTTTACCTGTAACATCGATGAATCCTTTTAAACCTTTGTGCGGAGTTGTGCCCGACATCATTCCTGATGCTAGTTTCATTAAAATTAAATCTCTGTCATTCCCATAGGTTCCAGTTAAATTAGTAATAGACTGTCTAAATTTTAAAAACTCTCTTTTTGTTGCGTCATCGGATTCATTAAATTTGTTTTTTAAAACATCGGCCTGAGTTGCAGCATTGAGCGCATTTTCTTTTCCCATAATTTGTGCTTCTTCACCATCAACGGGAGTGGATGATTTTACAGTTGTCGTGTCGACTTCTAAATTTTTTATATCATTATCAACTTTCTTTTCTTTATCACCCAAAGTGTCTAGTTTTGTTTTTTGTTCTGACCATACTTTATAAGCGTTTTGTATTTCTTCTGTAGTTGGTTTTTTTATATCTTTTGCAGTTTTTTTAAGGATGTTAAAAATTTCTTCTCTATCAGTTTCGGTTAAAACTATCTTTTCTGGCGCTGCTTCAGCATAATCTTTTCGAGTAAGCTCTCCCCCCAAGATTAAAGGTGCTGTAACCCATGGTGAAGCAAATTTTGATTTGTCATAGTCTCTTGCCTTTTTAGCAGCTTTTTTAAATGCAGCGATTCCTCTTTTTGTTGGGGGTGTTCCATGCTGCCATAGTTTTTTTCCTCGAAAATAGATGCCTGGCCCCCATAACGCTTCACCAACGCCCACTGCAACTTTTCCAGGATCTCCTTCGTAGATTCCTTTACCTGCCGTCCAGACTCCTGCTCCTGTAAGACTTCCTCCTACTCCTATTTTAGCTGCACCATAACTTTTTGGATATTTCTTAGCAATTCGAGTTGCTGTTTTTCCTGTCAAAGTGCCTTTCGTTCCAAATGCTTCTCTAACTAGCCGAGGAATTCCAGTGTATTTGAAACCTTTCCATCCTTGTTTAAGAGCTCCCATTGCTAGTTTTCTTTTTGGACCACCAGCTGGATTAAAAAAGGATCCTAGCATTTTAAGTTTATTTGAATTTTTAAAATATGCTTGAGCCGCCGCCTGTTGTGATGCGAAAGATTGTGATAATCCTTTCAGACTCCAAGGGTCTGCAGGAATTCCTCCTCCATATTGATATTTAGGAATCTTGTTATGGATAATTTGAGCTTGATGCCTAAACAGTTTGCGGTTTAAGACGGGATCATTCATAAAATCTCCTATTGTCTTTGTTGGCCTGGATATACGTTTACATTACTCTGCGGTCTATTTGCCATATTATAGGCAGCATAAGCCCCAATACCTGTTCCGACTGCTTGAGAAAACGGATTAGTTCCGGGAGCCGTGGTTGCTGTAACAGCACTTTGGCCTGTTGGTAGATTGGTCATAAGACCTTTCATAAATTCTAGTCTTTGATAAGGTTCGTATTGTCTTTGTAGTGTCGTCGAACGTTGAGCGTCTAAAGCCTGTTGGCCTAATTGTCTTTGAACGCCTCCCGCTTGCAATAAACTTTGAATATCTCCTTGTTGCATCGCTTGTTGGGTTTGGCCTAAGCCTCCATAAGCTTGTGCTTGGCCCGCATAACCTTGGGCTGCTTGTAATCCTGTTTGCGCTCCTAATTGTTGTTGTCGTTGGTAGGCTCCTAAAGCTTGTGAAAAACCACCCGCTTGAGAAAGTCCAACCTGATTCAGTCGTGCTCGTTCCAGTTCAGCTTCAGCCACACCTTGTCGAGCTCCACCAAAAGCACCTGACTGTACAGCCTGAGCACCCAGTTGATTTTTTCCTATCTGAGCTTGTCGATTAATTTCATCCGTCACATAAGACTGATAAGGATTCATATAAGGAGCTAGACCCGCAGTTGTTGGAGTTTGTGCTGCTAAATTTTGAGCTCCTGACAAAGCAGTTGCTCCAGTCCCCAAAGCACCTAATCCACTCGTTACAGCTCCTGCACCTACACCGGTCGTTCCTGCCGCCGTGAATCCTGCCTGTTGTAAAGGAGGAGGACCTGCTACTTGATAAGCGGGTAATTGAACGGGTGATTGAGCAAGTTTTAAGGCTTGATCGTAAAGGCTTAGTTTTCGTGCTTCAACTTCTGGAGCTTCTCTGGCTATGGAAACTTGTGTTCCGCTAGTGGCTCCGCCACCGCCGCCGCCGCCGCTAGAACCGCCTCCGCCGAATATAAAACTCATATTAAATCCTTTTGATATAAATAACGTTTAACTTTCCAGCCGAAAGGTTCTAAAAAGTTTTTCCAACCTGGTCGTGCTAGAACAGCTACGCGTTTACATCCATTGTCTTTTCCTAATTTTTCTATCATTTTTGCCGCTTCTTTTTGCCAAAGTTCTCTTTTTTCTCCTCTTAGTAAAATAACTTCGACTTGTTTAAATTTAGGTAATCCTAAAATTCTGGTAATAAAACAACCAAACACTTTATGTTTTTCCCCATCGTCGGATCCAAACATCATAAAGAGCTGATATTCCCCTGTTGCAATAAAGTTTCGCATTCGATCAACATCCATAGGATTTCCGTCAAATTGTAATCCTTCGGCGATCATGAAGTGAACAAGGGGCCAGTATTGATCCAGTTCTTTAGGCTTAATCCATAAAATTTCTACTCCTTGTTTAATGCTCGGTTTTTTTGCTAGCATTTAATAAATCAAATATTCTTTTAAATTTAGATTGTTGGCTATAAAAAAAGGCTGCTCCTTTTTTTCTCATTTCTTCTTGCGAGGAAGGCGAAGCTCCTTCAATAAGGCCAGCTCCTAAAATAGCATCCGATCTAGAAACAAATTCACCGTCAGCTAATTGAGCTAAAATGGTATCTTCATTTTTGTCTCCGCTACCGGTACCATCGGCAACCTGACCGTGAGCCCTGACATAATTATTAGTATCTTTTTCATCGTGATCTATTTTGGAAGGAAGATAGCTGACTCCTCCCGTTGCGAATTTTTGAATGGGAAGGGATGCTAGACCTCCTTGACTATACTGATAGATATCATCTGTTTGGGGTCCCCCGTAATACATAATATTAGAAGGAGTGTATTGGAAGGAATCACCTAATCCTTGTGTTTTTGCTGATTGTTCAGCGTAAGCCTTTTTGTAATCTTCTTCTGTGAATGGTGGTTTT
>Ga0207986_1001501_pt1 | contig 10003 bp, 3 predicted proteins | sample ETNtaG_26_FD_185764 | JGI IMG/M metagenome (GOLD analysis project Ga0207986, IMG submission 185764) | Marine microbial and viral communities from oxygen minimum zone, Eastern Pacific Ocean - ETNP201302SV89 (SPAdes) (version 2) | ecosystem: Environmental > Aquatic > Marine > Oceanic ... | reverse complement strand
GGAAAGACTGCCAGAATAGCCACACATAATGACGTTGTGATTTGCCCAACCGGCGACCACGACCCGTGCGGTCAGCCTGCAGGTAGGCATCCTCGCTATCCAGGTTTTCGCCGAGAATAACCCATTCGATTTCATCGAGTAAGAAACTTGTATCATCCAGAGTGAAGGAGAAATCCTTTTCCAGGTGGCGGCTGGCCCCTATAGCCTGTTTAACCAGCTGCTCTTCTTTTTCACGCGAGTTCATTAAGAGTCGCAGCTTGTTGAACGCTTCCGGGGCGTGCTGCTTTGCCAACCCGTCAACGTTAATCGTGACCAGTTCATGCTGACTGTCATCGCGACCGAGTGCTTTGATCAGGTGATTGGCCGAGGCCACCAGCGAATGGGTATACGTGGTGAACAGAATGCGCACATTCGCACCCGGCAACGGGAGGCTGTCCGCGCCCTGTTTCAGTAAGCCACGGATGCAGTGCAGGGCGACGGTGGACTTGCCCGAACCCGGGCCGCCTTTCAGAATCCACGGGCCGGTCGGCAGTTTATCTTCGAACTGGGCCACAAAGCCTTTCTGGTCGTCGTCGAGTTTCAGCAGCAGAGATTCGAGGGTGATATCGTCATTAACGATCTTTTTATCATCGCTTTTCTCAATTACGCGCACTGGTTTTGCGATCACTTCGCTTATGGTGGCCGGCCAGAAATATTCCATGAGGTTTTCTACCCACTTGCGCGGCACATGGCCCTCGCATTCCAGCAGGTCGCCCTCGGTTTTTACCTGCACCAGTCTGGAGTGCCACTCCGCTGGAATATTCAGTTCGCGCAGCAACTCCAAGCCGACAGTTTCCGGCAAGGGTACATCGGCATCGCCTTCCGGCTCGCTGTTTGTGCCGGACGCTTCCGCTTTTACCAGAGCCTGCCCTCGTTCCTCGGGTGTGTATTCGCGCTCGAGCTTTTCCCGCATATTGGGGGGGGCGATAATGAGCTCAACCGTGGGGCCATCGGGCGTCACGCGAAGGCGTTTATAGATCCGGTCACGCAGGTCGATCATCATGCAGGTTACAACCCGCGCGCCTTCATCGACCTCATAGACCAGTCGCCAGTCGTTGCCTATGCGGTAACGCCAGTAGTGTTTGAAGTGTTTCAGGCGCTTGATTGAATCGGAACCCGTGTCGGTTGGGTTCGTGCGCAGCCGTTTCGCCACCGTTTTCTTCCAGGCGTTCTTTACCTTCTTGGGCGACTTGTCCAGCTCCGCGTAGAAACTGTCATACATCTGCAGATGGTAGCCGTCAGATGGGGGTTTTCTGGCTGCGGAGTTACTCATGGCTCAGGCGTCGTAGTCCGCTGCATCTTCAGCAACCTTCGGCAACTCTTCCGCTTCTGTGACAAAGGCGCCGGGCCAGCCGCCGTGGGCTTCGATGACCTCGTCGATCTCGGCCATGATGCGGATGGTCTCGCTGAGGGCTACGACGATCTTCTGGTAGTGCTCAATGTCCTCGTCGGTCAGCACGCGGCCGGGGCGGGGGTTCTTGCCGCCCTTGGCCTGGCGGTCCTTGAGCCACTTCTCGCAGACCTGGTAGCCGCCGATGTGGAAGTTCCACACCTCCTCCGGCACGCCCTTGAAGCCGCGCGTCTGCGCCTTGTCGATCCAGACGGTTTCGTCTGAGTAGGAGACCTTTTCGACTTCGAAGTCACCGGAACCGGCAACCATTGGAGAGAGGTTCTCGAGATTAGGAGACACCATGACATGAAGGGCAACGAGCTGATCTCCGAGTCGAGAGAGCTCCATAAACAGACTCAACCCGCCTGGAAATAGAATACGTGGAAACTCGATCTTCAGGGATTCTGCGTAGCGCCTTCGATAGCCGGGACTGTGCAGGACAGCATATGTGTAGTGGAAAATATTTTCAGGTGTGACACCCGATGGCAATCCGTGCGCACCCTCCTGCTGAATATCGAGCGCTGATGCGAGCTCGTTCAGGAATCTATCCGAGACGTTGGGAACTCGTTCCCTCGACGTAAATAGCTCCGTCGACCTTCCTGCTTCCGGATACAGGTATAGCGGGAACACGCTGCTTATGTCATACGCAGATACAGATTTATGCCCAGCAATACACTGAGATGCTAGCGCACCGAACTCATCTCGAGTTTGCCTCGTTGTAATTAATGCCAAATTCTCCCGCTGCATTTGAGACATCACTTTCATCCGCATTCTCCAGGCGACTGACGCGTGAAAGAAAATCTTCCGGAAATTGAACGGCCGATAGGCTATGTCAGTGTAGAACGGCTCGCAGTCCTCGACCTCCATAAGTTGTTCTCGTGCTTCACTGACCTTCCACGCGTAGTTCTCTGATAGGTTCAAGCGAGTTTTGACGTCAGCGTCCGAAACTTTTGGATCTCGGAAATAAGAAATCCGTTGGCGCAACGCTGACAGACTTAGATCCATGACAAGAGCATCACGTGCAGTGATGACGCCAGAGCTCGACAGCGGGAACAGTTGATTGATAGGCATACCTGTCTCATATGCAGAATCACTGGAAGACTCTTTTAAGGGATAGGAATTTGCTTATGGCAGATGTGGTGTCTTGGGTCTCGAAACCCTGTCGTTGTCTGTTTCACATCACCCCTGTCATCCCTAACTGCCATTTCATCCCCTCATCCTTTCTGTTTTTTATCCACAACTCACAACTTGCCCTAAATGGCGGCTGTTTTCAAGCGGAGTTACCACCCAACAGGTTCCTCTTCCAAAGTACTTTCTGAGAGCCCATCTAAATCACAGAACTTTCTAGACCACCGTGAAGATGCAGGCGGGATGACAAAAGCTCCCTGCTTTGACAGAGACCAGAAGTCGAATGCAGGAATCGCCATCGCTTCGCCACTATTACTCCATGGGTTGCAAAGCTGACCACCACTTTTAGATGGTCCAATCAGGGTATTCCCACCACAGGATAGCCCGTCCATGACAACATCGCCTGCTTCCCGCCTTATTCCCGCTTTTCTTCTTGCCCTTCTCTTAACTCCGGTCGCTCATGCACAGAGCGACCTCGAGCACAGGCTGCCGACCATCACCGAGAAGACGATAATCTCCGAGCACCTCTCTCCGCGGGCCTGCTATGAGTGGTCTCTCCCCCTCTTCACCGATGGTTATGACTACAACGACTATGTCGAGGTCTCTTCCGTCTCCGCCAACTGGGGGGGGGAGGAGCACCCTTATGCCGAAGCAGCGGTTCTGGTCGGTGAAGGCAGGCTCTGCATCACCGGCCTTGTCAACGGGGAAAAATACAAGATCCGTTTCCTCGACGGGCTCCCTTTCAAGAAGGGCCGACGTCTCCACAAGACCCTCAACTCCTCAGTTTTCGTCGATCACCGCAAGGCCTCTCTCGATTTCACCGACGATGCCTTCATCCTCCCGGTCAGGAGCACCCAGGCGGTCACCCTCAAGGTGCTCAACACCCCCGATGCCCGGGTCTTCGCCTACCGCATCAACCCCACCATGGTCCAGGCCTACCTCCAGAACAACCGCTTCAACAACCCGGTTGACCGCTGGGACATGGAGAGCCGCCTGATCAAGGATGCGGAGCTCCTCGGCACCCAGAATATCCATCTCGAGCTTGAACAAAACAGGGAGAAACGGATAGAGCTTGACCTCGACACCCTCATCCAGCGACGAGAGGCCGCCGCCTATATTCTTGTTGCAGAACGGGAAGGAGGGACTGAACGTCGCTGGGAGAACCGAGCGACCCAGTTCCTGATCCTTACCGATCTGGGGCTGACCACCTATCGCCACAACGAGGGGCTTGATCTTTTTGTCCGTTCTTTCGAGAGCGGCCTCTCCCAGAAAGGGGTTCGGGTTGAACTGATGGCACGAAACTTCGATCTCCTCGGCAGCGCCACTACCGACAGCGAGGGGCGGGTCCACTTCCCCCTGCCGCTTGTCAACGGCAGTAATGCCCGCCAGCCAGTCGCCCTCTTTGCCTACCGGGGCAAGGCGGGAGAGCCTGATCACCAGTTTACCTTTCTCCAGCTCACCGGCCACCCCCTCGACATGGGTGACCGGGATGTCGCTGGAGCCCCTCACCCGGGCCTGCTCTCGGCCTATCTCTACCTGGAGCGAGGGGTCTACCGCCCCGGGGAGAGCTTCAACCTGACCGCTCTGGTTCGAAACCGAAAGCTCGTCTCCCCCGGCGCCCTCCCCCTCACCCTGAAGCTCTTCCGGCCGGATGGGGTCGAGACCGATACCCGGGTGATCACTACGGACGACCTGGGAGCCCTGAGCTACCGGCGTGATATTCCTACCTCGGCCCGTACCGGCGAGTGGACCGCCCGGCTCTATCTCGATGCCGAGGGCAAGCCGCTGGGTTCGGTCAAGTTCCTCATCGAGGACTACATCCCCGCCACCATCGAGGTCGAGCTTGAGGCCGAAGAGAAGGGCCCCCTCAGCTTCGACTCCGCCTCTCACTTCGAGATCAGGGGAGACTATCTCTATGGTGCCCCCGCCGCCAACCTGCCCACCGAGGCCTTCATGACCGCCAGCGCCGATCACTCACCCTTCAAGCGGTGGGAGCGCTTTCACTTCGGTGAAGAGGACCACGACTTTGTCCAGCGGCGACAACAGATCCATTCGACACCGCAGACCGATTCTTCAGGCCGGGCAAAAATCACCATCGGCAGTGATGAACCAGGCCCCGCCACCCCACTGTACCCGGTCCCCCTCACCTTCACCCTGCAGGCGGGGATTGTTGAACCCAACGGCCGCATCACCCGCAAGCGAACGCGGCACCTTATCTCCACCTACAGCAGCTGGAGCGGCATCCGCCCCCTGATCGACGTCGACGACGGCAAGATCGCCTTCCCGGACCACGAGATCGCCCGCTTTGAAGTCGTGAGTGTCGATAAAGAGGGGAACCCCCTCCCCTCACGATCCCTGGAGTACAGCCTTGTTGAAGAGGAGTGGGACTACCACTGGTATCGCCCCACTCGCGGCCGCTGGGCCTACGAGATCAGCCGCTACGATGTCGCCCGCCACGAGGCCGGCAAGATCAAGACCCGCAGCAATGGGCTCGCCACCCTCGCCTTGAGTGGCCTCGGATACGGCCACTACCGGATCGAGCTCCGTGATCCGGCCACCGGCTCCACTACCAACCGGCGCTTTCGCATCGGCTGGTGGGCGAGCGATGAGCGCCGCAGCGCCGCCCCGGACAACGTCCAGCTCGCCCTCTCAAAACCGTCGGCCGCCCCCGGCACTCCGATAAACCTTCACATCAAGCCCCCCTTTGGTGGACAGGCACAGCTGGTCATCGCCTCAGACCGAATCCTCGAAAACCGCGCCCTGGCAATCTCCGAGGAGGGGGCCGATATCACCATCACCCCGAATGCCGCCTGGGGGGGTGAAGTCCACCTGCTGGTGAACGTCTTTCGGCCGGGGTCCCAAAACCCGGGGCCGGCGAGGGCGATCGGCATCGCCCGGCTCGCTATCGAAAAGGGAGATCTCCATGGTGAGATCGAGATCGAGGCCCCGGAGAAGGTGCGCTCAGAGGGGCAGGTCACCGTCCGCATCAAGACCAGAAAAATGAGCAGTCGGGCCAGGGTCACCCTGGCCGCCGTCGATGAGGGGATTCTGGGGCTCACCCGCTTTTCCCCCCCCGACCCCTCCGCCCATTTTCTCGCCAAACGCCGGCTGGGGCTGCGCATCAATGATCTCTATGGCCATCTCCTGCAGCGCTCTGAAGGAGAGCAGCTGAAGATGCACTTCGGCGGCGATGCCCCCAGCAAGGAAGCACCTCCCGCCCCGCCCACCTCCATCGTCAGGCCGGTCTCCCTCTTTTCGGGAGTGGTAGCGCTTGATGAATCGGGCGAGGCCGACATCCCACTCGATCTCCCCCACTTCAATGGTCGCCTGCGGCTGATGGCCGTTGCCTTTGACGAAGAGCGGCTGGCCAGCACCTCTCGGCCCCTTGTGGTCCGTGATCCCCTGGTGATCCACCCGAGCCTGCCGCGCTTTGTCGCCATTGACGACATCGCCGAGATCGGGGTACGGCTCCACAATGTGGAGGCCTCGTCCGGCGAATACCGCCTCAGCTGGAGCAGCGACGGGGGGCTCTTCATCGGCAGTGCCACCCAGAAGGTGGTTCTCGAAGAGGGCGATTCGGCCACCCAGAGAAACTTCATCACCGGTGGCATGCCCGGCAATACCCGGCTCAACCTCACCATTACCGCCCCCGATGGTGAGGTGCGCGAGTTCCACTGGCCCCTCTCCATCAGGGAGACGCGAACCAGGCGCTTTCGAAGCCGGATAGTCCAGCTGCTGCCCGGCCGACCCACCCTGGTCGGGGATAACCTGGTCAACCACCTGCGTCCCGAGTCCATCGCCCTCACCCATCGGCTCGCCCGGGTTCCGCTCCTCGACGTTGAATGGCTTCTTGATGAACTCGATCTCTACCCCTTCGGCTGTCTGGAGCAGACGACGAGCAGGGCCTTTCCACTGCTCTATCTAGATCGCTTCGGTCCCCTCTCCGAGGAGCTCAAGGAGAAGAACAAGATACGGGTCCAGCGGGCCATCCGCCGGATCGAATCAATGCAGACCGGCTCCGGCGCCTTCACCCTCTGGCCACGGGGACACCAGAAACAGCGCTGGCTGAGTGCCTATGCCACCCACTTCCTGATGGAGGCCCGGGCAGAAGGATATGAAGTTGATGACAACACCCTGAAGCGGGCTCACGTCTGGATCGGAAGCGCCCTCCTCCACGCCGCCTGGCTGGAGCTTCGGGGCTATGCCCTCTATCTCCAGGCAAAGGCGGGCCGTGTCGATGCCGGCACCCTGCGCTATACCCTCGACCAGGCCCGACGTGATATGGCCGAAGACGGAGACAAGGGCCACTACCGCTTCCTCTTCGGTCAGCTGGGGGCCGCCTTCCGCATGATCGGCGATGCCGAACACAGCCGGGAGGCCTTTAGCCTGGCCCAGAAGGCGAGAAGCACCACCTTGTGGCAGCGCATCAACTACGCCTCCGATCTGCAGGAGACGGCAGCCCTCGCCACCTTCATGCTCGAAGGATCACCCGACCCTGAGATCGAAGGGCTGGCCTTCCAACTGGCGGCAAAGGTAGTGAGAACCGCCCTCAAGCGGGAGTATCTCAACACCCAGGAGAAGGGGTGGCTGGTGCTGATGAGCCGTCATCTCCAGGGGCGCGCTGATGAGGCCCTGGCAAGCCAGCTCACCCTATACGACACCCCCCTGACGCCGGAGAGCCTGAACGAAGCCCTCAATTCACTGGTAGCAGGAAGGAAGATGATCGTCACCAACCAAAGCGAGAAACCTCTCTATCTCGCCCTCACCGCCTCGGGTGTTGAGGATCGGCCCCAGTTGAGAACGGATAACGGCCTCTCGATCACCAAGAGCATCCTCAATGTGACCACGGGCCAGACCACCACTCTGGTGACGGCCAAACAGGGTGATCTTTTCGAGGTGACCCTCCATCTGCCGATAAACGGGAGACGGGACAGAGAGCTCTCCCTCATCGACCCCCTCCCCGCCGGCTTCGAGATCGAGAACGGCCGGCTGGGTGGCCTTGACATCCCCGAATCGGCAAAAGACAACCGCCTATCCACCACCCGGGCCACCTTCGTCGAGCTGAGGGATGACCGCTTCATGGCCGCCTATACCCTGGAGAGGGGCGGCTACTCAAAAATCATCAGGAACCAGCTTGGCATTACCGCCCGCTATCTGATGCGGGCTGTCACCCCGGGCCATTTCCGGCTGCCGGCCGTCCATGTCGAGGACATGTACCAACCCAAAATCAACGGCAGCAGCGCCGAGCGGCGGGTCAAGGTGGTGCGTCGGGAGTGAACATTAGATCGCAGCGAGCCGTACCGATCGCCCTCTCCCTGGCGGGAGGGGTGATCCTCGGCCCCCTGCTGCTCATCGGCTGGCTCTATCTGGTCGACAACCCGATCGATACCGGGGTAGTCAGCTGGTCGACCGTGGTCACCGACCGGGAGGAGAGGGATCTCCATCTCTTTCTCGCCGAGGACGAGCGCTACCGGCTGAAGAGCGTTATCGAGCGCATTGATCCACTCTATTTCAGGATTCTTCTCGCCCACGAGGACCGCCGCTTCCACGACCACAGCGGGGTCGACTGGCCGGGAATGGTTCGTGCCTTCTGGCAGCTTGTGGCCAACGGCCGCCTGGTCTCCGGGGGCTCCACCCTCACCATGCAGACCGCCAAGCTCCTTGATCCCGCTCCCCGCACCATTGCCAGCAAGCTCAACGAGATGCAGCGGGCAATCACCCTTGAGAGACGCTTCAACAAGGAGCAAATCCTCACCCTCTATACCGGCCTCACCCCCTACGGCGGCAATGTAGAAGGGATCGAGATGGGTTCAAGAGCCTGGTTCGGCAAGCCGCCGCTCCATCTCACCCCGGCCGAGGCCGCCCTCCTGGTCGCCCTCCCACAGTCACCGGAGTGGCTGCGCCCCGACCGCCACCCGAACAGAGCGCAAAGCGCCCGAAACCGCATCCTCCGTGTCGCCAGGGATCGGGGGGTCTTGAGCGATGACGAGATGCACTCCGCCATGCTCTCTCCGATCCCTACCCAAAAGCATCCCCCCCCCAGAATCGCCCACCACCTCGCCTGGCGGGTGAAGGGAGAGGGTGAGCGGGTGCAGACCACCCTCGACCACGACCTGCAGCAGGATCTGGAGCGCATCGCCCTCGACACCCCCCTCCCCGACGGCACCAATCTCGCCATCCTCATTGCCGATGCCCCCAGTGGTGAGCTGCTCGGCTATGTCGGTTCAAAGAACTACTTCAACAGCAGGAATGCCGGTGCGTTTGATTTTGCAACAGCGGTCCGCTCACCCGGCTCGACCCTGAAACCATTCATCTATGGGCTGGCCGAGAGCCTCCACCTGATCCACCCCAACACCCTGATTACCGATGAGCCTGTCTCCTATGCCGGCTACCGGCCGGAGAATCTCGACTACCGCTTCCGGGGGGAGATCACCGCCGCCGATGCCCTGCGACTCTCCCTCAACATCCCTGCCGTCAAGGTACTTGATCGCCTCTCCCCCGGCCGTTTTACCTCGAGCCTCGAACAGGCGGGGATCGTGCTTGAGAATGGCAAGGGACTCCCCATCGCCCTCGGCGGTGCCGGCCTCACCCTGGAGAAACTGGTCGAGCTCTATACTGCCCTCGCCCGAGAGGGGGAGGTCCAGCCGATCGGATTCCTGATGGGAAAAGAGCAAGGCAAGCCCAGGAGACTCCTCGACAAAACAAGCACCCGCCACATCAACTGGGCCCTGGCCAAAACAGGAACCCCGGCCCACCGCCTTGGAGGGACTGCCAGCAAGCGGGAGATCGCTTTCAAGACAGGAACCGGCCCGGGGGGCTCCGATGCCCTCGCCATCGGCACGGACGGCCGCTACATTATCGGTGTCTGGACAGGCACAGTGACAGGAGAACCCCTTCCGGGCAACCGGGGTCTTCGAAACGCCGCCCCCCTCCTCCACCGGCTCTTTGACCGATATCATGAGGGTGAACTGAAGCTGGCGCGGCCTGACAAAGCCCCCCCGCTGCTGGCAAGGCTGGAATCATCGGCCCAGGACCTCCAACGACTCCAAATGGAGATTCTCTTCCCGGCCTCCGGCACCACCATCAAGCAGCGAAAGGGAAGAAGCCATATCCCACTCACCCTGAAGAACGCCAGCTATCCCATCGTCAGGACAATAAACGGGAGCCGCCTGGAGATCATCAATAACCCAAAAGAGCTTGCCATGACCATCACCCAACCCGGCACCTATCGCCTGTCGCTGGTCGATCGAAATGGAGCTTCAGGGAGGAGTGTTTTCAATGTGTTGCTGTACCAGCCGTAGTAGCGCACCAGATGCTCGCCCCGGTCCGGGACGTGCTGCAGAAGAAGTTTTAGCCAGGCGGCTCCCGGCATGATCTGGAAATTGCGTTTCAGGGTGGCATGGTGCCGACTGCGATAGACCACCATGCCCTGCTGCGCCTGGTACT
>Ga0207986_1001495_pt1 | contig 10019 bp, 5 predicted proteins | sample ETNtaG_26_FD_185764 | JGI IMG/M metagenome (GOLD analysis project Ga0207986, IMG submission 185764) | Marine microbial and viral communities from oxygen minimum zone, Eastern Pacific Ocean - ETNP201302SV89 (SPAdes) (version 2) | ecosystem: Environmental > Aquatic > Marine > Oceanic ... | reverse complement strand
TTAGGTAAGTCAATACACTGTAACTCAAAAGTATCTGGGATCCAAGCCTTCAAGCTTTCTATTGAAGGTATTGCTAGACGAGCAGGTCCGGCATACCCAGCATTTTTTGCCAGAGTTGGTGTATCCGCAACGTGCGCGGGTACTGCCCAGCTGGCAATATCAGCTTCTGGACCGTTCATATGAATTTCGTCAGCAGTTTCATAAATCTTGCCAAAATCTACTCGATTATTGAAACTGCCAGTTGATGTGGTTAAGTACATATCTGAGTCACTTAAAATATTCATACTACCAAACCAAGTTTCTAAATGCATATCTTGACAAGCAGAAATATGTACATCCGAGGTTTCAGAGTTCATATATATACCCAATTCCGATTTGACATTAAAAACACTAGTTTGTGATTCTATAAAGATTTGCCTTACTGCTTCTATATGTATCTGAGATGCAGACCCCACAAATAAACCATCACCGGCTATAATGTGAAAATCATTGCCAGAAGTAATAAATATTTGATCAGCAGCTTTGAGATTCAAATCATTAGATTCAGCCCAAATATTAACATCAGTACCACCAGTAATATCTACCTGAGCTGATACTGCAAAAATCTGAACATCTACAAACGCCCTAATGTCAATACCGTTAGCTAGTGATTCTATATTTACATCATACAATGCCACCAAATCAATCGTATTGTCTAAAGCGTGTAAAACTATATTGCCTGTACAAGATTTCCAATGAATTTCTTTTAGTATTGATGCGTGAAGATACCCAGCAGGAACTGTAATCTCAATATTATTGGCTTCTGCCTCTATGAAAATATTATCAATAGCATAATCATAGATATTCGACGGATTCGATATTTTCCCTGCCGTACGATATTGGTGTCTCCATGAAAAGAGTTCCATATCCCAACCAGAGGCAATATGAATATTTCCCCAATCACCATCATGTAAAGTTTTAATTCCAATCGGACCTTCAGCAGATTGTAAAAATATCCCATATTCTCTTGGCCTTTCTATATCTCCTATGATTTCACCAAATAGATGACCCGCTTTCATTTTAATCTTGGAGAATTCACCTTTATTTCTACTACCTGCACGATATTCGTCAGCAACTTTATGGGTTGTTGTAGTTCCTGATAAATTGATATGTCCGTCGGCTTGTAAGTTAATATCACCATCAGACTTCAAGTTGATGTTTCGTTTTGAGTGAATATCTAAATCACCGCCCGACCACATCTGTATTCCCCAATTAGCCGAAATATCCGCTCGGTCATTGCAACGAATCATCACTTCATCATCATAAGTATGAACCACTTTACCCTTAACATACATATAATCATCATGTAGGCGTATATCGTAATTATCACCCTTTACATAAGTTTGTTTATTGCCATTATGGTCTATTTCGTAATTTGTGCCCGACCTATGGAACTGTGATATTCTTTCAGCGCCCGGAGTGTCATCATACTCCATAATGTGCCCTGATTCTGATTCATAAACATTATTGAAAGGATATCGAGCATTATAATCACCAGTTGGTTGATTCCAATGTTTCTCATTAACACCAGTTTCTGGATCAGGCGAACCAATGTTGATTTGTCGTTCCCTCATATCTGCCTTCCAGCAAAGATATCTATGTGGGTTATGAGGTATTACAACACCGCCTCCGAGATATTCAGAGAATGGTGGATCTGGTAAGACCGCCGCACCTATAACTGCCCACTTACCTAAATTATTTCCTTCAGGTTCCCATTCTATTCCGGCCGGCCCTGACCAAACTGTTCCATCAGCAGTCCATAATTCCATTGTAAAGCTTGTGCCGTCATCACTACAAGCTCCTAAGCGGAAAATTCGACCATTGATCTCTTGCATGCCTCTAACACCAGCAATTTGTACTATATCACCTTCTTGCAATAGTGGCTTGGCTGGCTCACCTTTACATAAATTCGGATCATTAAAATAAGTTGTAGAATCTGCCCACAAACTAGATTTGGTTTTTACTACTACCCCATCCGTGAATTCTATAGGAATACCACCAAGAGCTAATGGGTTAATATCTGGCTGAGGTACTACCACCAAATCTTCTTCTTTTACATCTTTCCATTGTATGTCTTTTCTACCATCACCGGGTTTACTGATATTATAAATGCCTGTACCATAATGACCTGCTTTAAACAGTTCCATTATTGTTTGTCTTTCAGTATGACTTAAATGAACTTTCATTACCCAACGGACTCTTGGATTAGGAACTCTATAATCTTCTCCTTCCATACTCCAATAGCCAGTTTCATCACCTGGAGCTTTACCCCATCCAGCTCTTGTATCTGTTTCTCCAATCTTTGTTAGGCCTGCCGGATCTTTAGAAACTGTGGGTGTATCTCTTGTGACAGGAAATGCCGGCCCATATGTACCTCCTAATGAACCATATTCTCTATCTTCTGACCAATAATCAGGCTCCAAATAACCAGTAGAGAATATAACACCTTCTCTACCATCTTCTCTGTTGCCGTGAGAACCCCAAAACTTACGCTCTTCAATCGTCAATTCTGGCATATAATCCAAATCATCTACAAAATAAGTATTACAATCACGCCATCTAAATGTTCCGAAATCTGTCCAAGCTGGAAGAAATCTTTTATCAGCTTTTATTCTACGAGTAGTTTGGTAAAGATAATGCAATATGTCAGAATGAGTAACCCTAACAAATGGCTTTTTGGGTTTCCAATCATAATCCCATAATTTTTCATCGAAAGGATCCAAATCAACCAAATTAGGATGATCGCCACCGCCGGCATCAGAATGGTTCATTACCCGGTTTATTTTCTTATCAGGATCATTTAGTATGATATCACCAGGCGCATCTGTTGGAGGAGTATAGGCATGATTCCATACCGGGTTGCCATAACCTGCATCACTTGGAGGCCAAGGAATGTTTCGTAGGTCCATAGTAGGATCATGGAAGCCTTTTTCGTAATCAACAAACTTATTGGCCAAATCAGATTCTATAGGAGCTACAGTTCTTCCATCTCGTCCTTCTCCTCCCAGAATATTATCTCTACTATATTCTTTTAGATTACCCCGATATTTGGCCCACTTTCTGTGACCTGAAGTTGGGTTATCTGTACCTTGAACGGCTGTTGTAGTGTTATCTCCAGGCAAGATACCCATTACAATCCATTCTTGGAGGTCTTCCGGGTCTTTTGCAAAACCTACAACCCAACTACCCTCCAATATTGAAGTGCCTGAAGTACCAATACCTGTCGCAGCTACTGCCGTTGCTGGTTGCATTACAGTAGACCAGGGAAGGTCTTTTGTGAGGATTTTTTCTTTATCTTCGTCGTGTATACCTAACCAACGAACTCTAATACGGCCTAGTTTTTCTGGATCAAATCTATCTTCACAAACACCAATTCCCCAGAAAAATCCGGCTTGACCTAAAAATGACATATCATATTCTCTTTCATCATCTACTATTTATCATCATTATACATAAATAAAAATATGAATGGCTCCGGGAGTGCGGGTCGAACGCACATCAGACAGCTCACGCCTTAGTCTGCACCCTATCGACAGTAGGGCTGCTATACCTAATTCGCATACCCCGGAATTGTTCTACATTACATTTACTATTCTTCTAACATCATAATCATTCATAGCGTGTAGCAGTCTAGTAATACCTATCCCACCACCAACTCTTGGGAAGAAATCAAGTGATAGAAAATCTTTAAGTTCTTTTTCTACACGATTTTTGCCGAACTGGTCATACAATAGATTAGCATACAACCCATCACTGATTGTATGAAACATATCCCACATCTCATCAGTATCAGAGGATCGTTCTGCACTACCAATCGTTTCTTGTCCTGATATGATAACGTCAATCTTAGCGGCTGTGCCATCACCGTTCTGTTTCATATTCCAGAATGGGCTTGTGTAGTTGGGGAAGTTCTTAATCATACAAACTCTACCTTGCCAATTCTTACACATAGATTCTTCATGCTCATGCTCTAATTCTTCTACACCAAAATATTCACACCAATCCAAATAGTTTTTATCTACTACACTTTGTTTATTACCGAATCCCATATATTCACATAATTCTTTTTCCATCTGTTCTAATTCCACAATCGTTCCGGGCATCTCAAACTCAAACATCGGGAAGATTATATCATGTCTACCTTCTGTGATGTTTTTCTCTTCCCGGTAGGATGTGGAGATACAAAAAAACCCCGCAGCTGCGGGGCTCTTGAGCAAGTGGTATTCCAACCACATTTGGCCCGTCTGAGGCAGGGGCCAGACTTCTCCGGCATAATTGTATGTTGCTACGGTTGTTGGATCTTCACAAGCGGCTAATATTGATAGCCTGTTTTGTGTGTGTACTTCTTGAAAATTACGGGCCAAAAAAAACGACCTCAACTGGGTCGTAGCCTGTGTAAATTTCTCTGGGTTAATTAACTGGGTCATATTTGCTTTCCTCAATTCATAGTTTTATTATTTATACATTTTGGGTTTTGTATACGCACAAAAAACCCCACTTCTCGTCAGAAGTAGGGTCTTTCGACTAACGGGAGGATCAGAGGATATCGGGTGCAAGCAGAGCCTTGTTCATGTTCCTATAATTGTTAGATTTTCTATCATATATATTGCCTACGGTATATGTGTAGGTCTTTTCCTTAATATTGCGATTTTACAACTTCACAACACCTGGCAAGGCTCGCTGACCTTCCAGATTTCTATTCATATTTCATTTTCTTACTCCTCAAATAAATCAGGTGGTATCGGAACTTCTGGCGTTTCTATTCCGCCTTTAGTTGCCCTTATCAAACATTTATGTTGCTTAGCAAACTGTTTAGCGACATTATAAGCCTCTAGAGGATTACTACTAATAAATTGTGCTACCGGTTTCTCCTTAGAATCTTCATGTCGCAACATAACATAATGTTTCTCTTTCATTTCTCTCAATTCAATATACATCTTTATATTATCTCATATTTAAGGTTATAAGTCAAGAAAAATTGGGGCAGGATTCTTTTTTTATATCACTATATGCTTTAACTAATATTGACTTTCCACCGACATTTGGAGCTCCCATATTAGAAATATATTTTGTCCAATCAATTTGTTCTAATAGTTCTCTAACATATGGTTTTTTAGCCACAAACAAAAAATGTGTAGTTGTGTTTACTGGTACATCTTCCATTTCGCATACTTGGATTTTGCCCCAATACTTTAAAGCAAACTCCCAATATTCTTTCTTCTCTAGTTGTTCTCTTACAATAGATGTTCGAGCAACATTATCACAAGTCAAAAACATATCGAAATCTGGATGTGATGTTGGTGGAGCTTTTTGTATTCTCAAATTTTTACCTAAAGGAGTTTTAGACCAAACTTGCATACAACAATTAACATCATGTGCTTTGCCGTCAGCTACAAAACTGTCCTTAGGTAATAACTCACTAAAGTATAAACCAAACTGGGGATCAAGACCTTTATGTACTTTCCATGAAGTGTGCCATTTTGCCGGAACAATAAAAGCAATCAAATCGCTAAACTTTCCAGCATGATTGAAAAACTTTTTTGCCAGAGGGTTCATGTAACCAGAACCGAATGGTGGATTTCCTACACACGCAACTCTAACATTATTGAACAAAGGACTCCAATTTATATCATATTCAAAAAAGTCTTGTTTAGTAATGTGGTGTAAGTATGCTGAACCGTCATTCTCGGGTTCTATGTCTAACCCTAAAGTTGTATCTGGTAAAAACTGAAGAATATTACCACAACCAGCTGACGGCTCTATTACCATATCGAACTCATCTAACGGCGCCAGTTTATTGATAACATCAACAAACTTTTTGGCTATCTCTGGTTTTGTGTAGAACTTATCGTACTCCATTAGTTGTTACCTTTCTGTCCACACAACGGAGGAATAGTTCCTGTGCAGTCTATATAAATCTCCATCAATCTCGCTTCATATGCGGGAGCAACTTGTGCTCTGGCTCGTAAGACTTTACCACCAACCCTTTCTGTCTTTGCATAGACTTCACCAATCCGGTAGCCATAAATCTCAACTTTACAATCCTTATTAAGTGCCAGATAATTACATTCGGTCACGCCAAAGTTTGTGGTAGAACAACTACCCTTAGCCATTGCTTTTTTGGTTCCACAATTATAAGAACCAAATCGACCAGATAAACTATCACTAGTCATTCCCAATTTTACAATCCAACCATCATAGACTATAACATATACCCATTCACCTTTCATAGACCATAGTTTTTCCTTACCGGCAATAGGTTTGTAATCTACAACTTTTCCAAGCCAGTTTGAACCCTTAATAAAAGTTCTTCTGCTGTTAGGGAAATTCTCCTTTATGTTCAAAACACAATCAGCTATTTTGGTGAATTTGAGTCCACACTTTTTGGAGAAATTCTTAACTGTCATTTGGTCCGACATATCAAACACAAAGTCTCCATTCTTAATAAATTTATCAACGTCCTCATAAAACTTCTTTAAGTTGTTGCCGCCTGCTTTAGGATAGTTCATACTATATATTATCTCATATTTAAGGTTATAAGTCAAGAAAAATTGGGGCAGGATAGATGTGTCATTGGCGGTGACAGAGCTTTCTATAAGTGCCTCTCCAAGCATCAGGTGGAGGCTCCCGGTTACCCAAAGAGCCGCACCCCAATTCTTCTTTTTCAGCAGATGATATCCATCATCCTATTTACTAATATTTTGTTACCAAACTTGTTGGATTGTTGTTTCTTAAAGGCATTAGTTATCTTGCCGACTGTCATAGTACGATCCACATCAAGTGAAGTTTCTACCTCCCGGATTGTCCCAGTTGGCACAATGTAATACTCATTATAGCCAATCTGATTGACACCGGCACATCCAGTCTTACGGCATTCCTTACGAGCCTTGTCGTGACCTTCTTTGTTGTAGAATTTGTGTCCAATAAAACTTCTCAATGTTCTAGCACTCAATGCTTTACCATTAGCGGAAGAATCAAGGAATATTCCAACTACATTAAGGTCATAACGGTCTTTTAACAAACATAATATAGCACGTTCTTGCATTTTGGAGGCTCGCGGCCAATATCCATCTTCCTCGTGCATATCTGCCATATTATATGTCCGTTTAGTCAAAGGATCTTCCAGAAATAGATTTCCTCTAGTAGCATAACGGGTAGACATATATTCTGACCCTTCTACAGTTTTAACTGATCCCAATTCTGTATTTCCATCACCATCTGACAAAACGATCAAATTCATCTTGTCGATTTTGTGATAATTCTTAAACATTGGAATTATCTTATTCATGGTAACAAGTCCTTCAACTAAAGGCGTGGCACCTAACTCAAAATTGCCCCATCCTTCCTGGTGACAGTAACGGTTAGAATATCCCTGACCGATACGCCACATAATTTTTGCCATATTGTTGAGTTGAGAAGCATTCATTCTGGACGAGAAGAAATTGAGTAACTTAAAGTTATCTCTATCAAAGCAGGCATTACCAACTTTCTCAATCCAGGGTTGCGAGCCTATTACACGTTTGGCCCAAGTTTCTTGACTTTCATCCTCTTTGCGATACTTCTCCTGAGTTCGATAGTTATTAGAAAAGGCATATACTTCAAACGGGATATTCACTTTGTTGCAAAACCACACCAAAGTCAGCATCTGCTTAATAGTATCATGCAAATGTTGATTCATCGAACCAGACCAGTCAACCAACATAATCATTCCGTGATTCTTTCCATCAGGCTTCAGGATCTTCTTCAAAAAGATATCCTCATTGTACTTGTAGGAATAGAGTTTATTCACATCAAGCACGCCTGTCTTGGAAATCGACTCACGGCGATATTCCTTGGCAGCCTTCTTTCTTTCAAACTCCTTCACCATGTAGTTGATGATTTTCTGGCTTGAATTCTTAAACTTAGTGAATTTCTCCAAATAATCTACAACACAAGGCGCATGAGGACTGTCAGAATAGACTTCCTTGTTACTGGTTTCTATTTCAATCTGTTTCTGCTGCATCTCCTTCAAGCAATCTTTATATCCAAGTAGGATAGTTTTCAGGTTCGCTTCAGGTAGTGAAAAATACACTATCTGGTCGTTTTTGTTTTCCGACGAATTGGTCAATTCTTCCATCTTCTCATCAAAACGATCCTGAGTAGAAGCAAGGTCATCAGGCAACATGGACATAAGGTCCTCAAGCTTTTCTTTCAGATCAGCTGAGATATCAGAACTGACAGTATCGCCATTCTCGTTACCGTCTTGACCATCATCACCGGCACTACCCTTTGGGGCATTACTCTCATCACCTTCAGCAGTTCCTTCATTTTTATCACCATTGGATTCACCAGGAGCACCAAGGCCTCTGAATTCCATCGGATCCCAATCTTCATCATACTCGTCCATATTATCGGCAGCATATGACATTAAGGCGATAGTGGCATCCAGAACATCCTGCCATGATTCAACATCAGCAACCATATCAACCAGTGCCTGTTCGTCAGTATCATAAAACGGGATACCAGACAAGGCGCCCATTTTGAAATGCAGATTCAGACGGTTGATAAAGTCAAAATCTTCAGGTTGATCACCAGCCTTCCAAAAGAAGTTATCATTAGCGAGCTTCTTGTAGCCCTTGACAAACTGCTTGGTAATACCGGGATACTTCCGTTTGATTTTCTTCTCAATACGGGCATCTTCCACGATATTCAGAATACCTTTGTGATAAAGTTCCTGTTTCGCGGCGGCTTGCCAATTATCATTCAGAGTCCAAAGAGCATGACCGACTTCATGGCCGGTCAGCAAGTCCAGAACATCTCTGTCCTTTAGTGACCAATCAGGCAAATAAAGGATTCGATTCTTTGTATCAAACGCAGCAGTACCCAACTCTTTATTGATTCGGACATGAATGTCCTCTGTCGCTAAGAGTTTAGCCAGCTGCTCTTTTGAGCCAAACATTGATACTGCCATTAAAACGACTCCTCATCGTTTTCAAAATCAGGAAGTTCATCATCCTCATCATCATCATCCTTTCGGAGCAATGAATCAGGATCGACACCTTCATCAATCTTTGAATACAGGTCCAAGAAAGATTCCTTGGTTTCACTGTCAAAGCGATTCACGGTCAATTCGATGGATTTCATCTTATCATCAAAGATAGAGAAAGCACCAACGATGTGAACCAAACGCCGTGTGGAGATAATCTCATCACAGCCGCCTTCAAAGAAAGTCTTACGAACTACATCAGCCCACTTAACAAGGTTCTCACTGAAATCCTCGTCCTTCAGGTCATGCTTGTTTAGTTCGTTATTAAGAATCTTCTGTTCCATAGAAGCAGTCGGATATGATTGCTCTATAGTAACAGGGAATCGTTCCAGGAACGCTTCATTCAGTACATTAGTACCAATAAAACGACCATCATCCGATCCCTGACCTTTCGTATTCGCTGTAGCGATCACATTGAAACCAGCAGTAGGATGTACCCACTGACCAATCTTCTTAATGAAAATAGATGACCCTTCCAAGACAGGCTGTAACGCCATAATCTTGTTAGAAGCCAAATCAATCTCATCCAGCAACAACACAGCACCACGCTTCATCGCAGTGATAACCGGTCCGTCATGCCATACGGTTTCACCTTTAATCAAACGAAAACCACCAATCAGGTCGTCCTCATCAGTTTCAATAGTGATATTCGCACGGACATATTCACGCTTCAAACGAGCACAGACTTCCTTCACCATCAGAGTCTTGCCGTTTCCAGACAATCCCGTAATAAACATAGGATAAAAGATCCGTGACTTGATAACCTGTTTCACCAGATTAAAATTGCCATAAGGAACATAACCAATGAATTTATCCGGAACATAATTGTCTTGATTGTCCATAATAGAAATCGTAGACGAAAGGTTCACAATAGAATCCGTAGTAGAAGGCGTTTCCGATTCCACATCAACATCAGTAAAGCCATCGCGTATTGGGTGGCTATGCACACCACCGT
>Ga0207986_1001490_pt1 | contig 10035 bp, 13 predicted proteins | sample ETNtaG_26_FD_185764 | JGI IMG/M metagenome (GOLD analysis project Ga0207986, IMG submission 185764) | Marine microbial and viral communities from oxygen minimum zone, Eastern Pacific Ocean - ETNP201302SV89 (SPAdes) (version 2) | ecosystem: Environmental > Aquatic > Marine > Oceanic ... | reverse complement strand
CATTAAGTAATTTTAATAATATTTTTGCAACTTTATCATGATACATAAAACTATTTTTGACATCATAAAATGCAGCTTTGTGAACAAATGGTTTTTCGGTCATGCACAATCTTAATATCAAGGAATTTTTGTATAATTGAACAGCACATTCGCCACCAAGTTTTGACCAAGCATAATTATTTACAGGAAACAAGCTATCAGATTCCAAATAATTGCCTTTTGTGCCTGGATAAACATAACTAGTAGAAAAATAAATGAGTTTAATATTTTTTTCTGCACATGCTTTGGTAATATTACATGTTCCAATAATATTTGAATCGATACTTTTTCGAATTTGTCGATCGTGAATATTCATCGGTCTAGATAATCCTGCAAGATGAACAAGGATATTTGGTTTTTTTAATTTTATGTATTTTTGTATACTTCTAAAGTTTGTGATATCCAAAGTTTTTTTGTTTGGATAAAGAATCTCATAATTTGTTTTTAATTTTTTAAGAACGGTTCCAAATCTTCCTGTGCCACCTGTAACCAAAATTCTTTTTTTCATAATTAATCGCGTATAATTTTGTCAGCAGCATCAAATCCGACTCTGATCATTTGATCAATATCACCATAATAAAATTGTCCTTGTCGACCAATATCAAAATAGTAATTTTCTACTTTTATAGATTTCGCGAGATCACCTATTGATGTATCGGATTCTACTACATCCACTTTGTACCCCTTTTCAGAAAGTTTTCAAGCAGAACTTAAACCAGAGATTCCGCCTCCAATGATTATAATTTTTTTCATATTTTTTATTATATATATATATATTTATATATTGTAAGTTAAAAAAATTTTTTTAAGAATTTATAATCAATTAATTTAAATGAAATTACCGAAAATTTTTAATTTAAAAAAATTCACAAAAATAAGCGGAAAACTTTTACCTATAACTTTTAACAATAAATTTCCGATTAAAGTCAAAAGAATGTTTTTTATTTATGGAAGAAAAAAATATAAACGGGGTGATCATGCACACAAAAAATGTTCTCAGATATTTATCCCAATTATTGGAAAAATAAAAATAAATATGAAATATAAAAAAATTGAAAAAAGTATAAATCTAAGTCATAAAAGCTCAAAAGCTTTATTAGTTCCACCTAGAATTTGGAGTAGAGTAGAATTCTTAAAAAATAACTCAGTGGTTCTAGTATTAGCTGATTATGAATATGATTTTAAAGACTATATAGAAACATATAAGGAGTTTATCGCATTTCAAAAAAAAAAATAAATGAAAATATTAATTACCGGCGCCTGTGGACATATCGGTTCTTTTCTTGCCGAAAATATTCATAAAATAAAGAGTATATCTAAAACCATAATCGTAGATAATTTGAAATCTAACAGGTTTAATTCTCTATATAATTTTAAAAAAAAAAACAATTTAAGTTTTTTTTTAAGAGATTTAAATAATTTAAACGCCTTAAATGATTTTCATAATGTTGATGCGATTATTCATTGTGCTTCAATGACTAATGCGGAAAAAAGTTTTGGAAAAGAAAAAGAAATGTATAGAAATAATTTAAATTGTCTTAAAACAACAATGAAATATTGTATAAATAGAAATACTAAACTTATTCATCTTTCATCAACCAGTGTGTATGGAAAACAAACTGATATAGTAGATGAAAATTGTGAAAGAAAATTTTTAAAACCTCAAAGTCCTTACGCAAAAATTAAATTAATTGAAGAAAAATTATTGAAAAAAAATTCTAATAAATTGAGATACAATACTTTCAGATTTGGAACCATAGCGGGTATTTCGAAGGGTATTAGATTTCATACTGCAGTAAATAATTTTTGCCTTAATGCTGCTATAGGTGAAAAAATTAAAATATATAAAACAGCTCTACACCAGTATAGGCCTTATTTGTCCATTCGAGACTCCTTTAAGGTTTTTAAGTTTTGTTTAGAAAAAGATTTTTTTGAAAATGATATCTTTAATGCCGTATCAGGAAATTTTACTGTAAATCAAATATTAAATAAAATCAAAAAAATAAAAAAAAAAATTAATGTTGTTTATATCAATTCACCAATTATGAATCAATTGTCCTATCATGTCGATGATCAAAAAATCAAAAACAAGGGACTTATATTAAAATCAAACATTGATGTTGATATAAAAGATACTCTTTTACTATTTAAATATTTATAAAATGAAATGTAAGGTTTCAAATAAAATCATCAAACCTTTCATGTCATTTGGCAAAATGCTTTTGAGTAATGGTTTTTTAAAAAAAGAAGATTTTGAATACGTTTCAGTAATGCCTATGAGTGGCCCTGATCAGAATCGATTAAGTACTGTTGTGAACTATTTAAGAAATTTTATTCGTCAAATTAAAATTGTTAGAAAGGAAAATTATTTCATAATGGATTCCAAAATGAGAGTTGTGCAAGCGATTCCATAACATGGTTATGTTGATGATGTTTTAATGCCAAACTATGTAACGGATTTTCTTTACGATGAAAAATTTATGAATTCATAAATTTCATTAGTTTTTTATATTATTTATTGTATCGCAAATATATTTAACTTCTTTTAGTTTTAATTGAGGATAAATTGGCAAAGAAAGTATTTTTTTAACAATTTTATCTGTATTTTTTAATCGACTTTTTAAGATTTTACATTTTTCTGCATATTTTTTTTCACAATGTGCTGCTTTTTTGTAATGTATTTTTGTAATAATATTTTTTTTAAGCAATTCATTCATAATATTTTTTCTATTTTTTACTTGTATTACGTATAAATAATAGACATGTTTAGATAAAATATTTTTTTCGGGTAATTTAAATCTATTAAAATTTAAATTTTTATTGTAATAATTTGCGATGAAAATTCTTTTTTCATTATCAGCATCCAAATATTTTAATTTAGTATTTAAAATTGTAGCATGAATTTCATCTAATCTTGAATTTATACCAACATATTTAATATCTCTTTTCTTATTCCATCCATACTGTCTAATTCGCTCAATTTTTTTAGCAAGTCTAGAATTAGAAGTAACAACCATACCTCCGTCACCAAGAGCACCTAAGTTTTTAGTTGGATAAAAACTAAAACAAGACAACAATCCAAAACTGCCAACTCTTTTATTATTAAATATAGCACCTGTAGCTTGTGCACAGTCTTCAATTATTGGAATATTATTTTGTTTTCCTATATTTGAAATTTCTATTATATCAGCCGGATTGCCGTACATATGAACAAGAATTATAGCTTTTGTTTTGTTAGTTATTGCTTCGACTAGACTTAACTTATCCATGTTATAACTTTCTGGATTAATATCCACTAATACAGGTTTAGCACCTGATGAAATAATTGCCGCAACAGTAGCGATTGCTGTATGTGATGTTGTTATTACTTCATCACCGATACCAATATCTAACGATTTTAATGCTAATAATATTGCATCTGTTCCACTATTAACGCCCACTCCGTATTTAGCTTGACAATAGTTAGCAAAACTTTTTTCGAAATTTGTTACTTCACTACCTAAAATGTAATTTCCTTTTTTAAAAAAAATCTCTAGACTTTTTGCTATATCTTTTTTTCTTTCTAAATATTGTAGACAAGGACTAGAAAAAAATATCATTATTCAATAGTAACTTTTGGAACAAAATTAATCCATTTACCACCTTGTTGCACGTAGTTTTTTTCTTTTTCAAAGATCTCTTTTTTATGATTCCAAGCAAATAGAATCGAATAATCGGGAAAATTTTTTGAAAAATTATAATAATCTTTAATAGGTATGTGCATACCAGGGGAAAATTTATTTTGCTTTAAAGGAGTTGTGTCGGAAATATATTCAATTAGTTCTTTATCAATCTTGGAATAATTTAATATTGTAGTACTTTTTGATGTAGCTCCATATCCAATTATCCTTTTTTTATTTTCTTTTATTTTTTCTAGAGTATTTTTTAAATTTTCTCTAGATAATTCACATTGTTTTTTAAAATGATCATATCTTTTTGGTGAATTCAAACCCTTAAAATCTTCTTCATTTAGGATTTTTTTAACATTATGTGTTATATTTTTTGAACCATTGGGAGCAATAATATACCTCATTGAACCTCCATGAGTAACCTGAGGTTCCAGATCAATTAATTCTAAATTTTGTAATTTAGCAATATTAGAAACCGATGTAGCTGAAAAAATATATACATGTTCATCATATACCTGGTCATAAGAAGTTTTTTCAAGCATGTCACCTAGATACGGATCTTCAAAAGCTAAAATTCCATCATTTTTAAGAAGTATAGAAATACCTTTCATAGCGCTATTAATATTTGAAATATGACACATGCAATTTGCAGAAAAAATTGCATCTGCTTTTCCATATTTATCAACTATTTTTTTTGCTAAATCTTCATCAAAAAATTCAGAAATAGTTTCAATTCCTTTTGAAATAGCAATGTCGGCCACATTTGACGAAGGTTCAATGCCAAGATGTTTTATTTTTTTATTTTTAAAATTAGCTAACATAATTCCATCATTAGAACCTAATTCAATAACAAAAGGATTTTTCTTATTAAGCAAGTGATTTTTGATGATATAATTACTAAAATTATCAAAATGTATTTTCATGTATTTTGAAAGACTAGAAAAAAAAGGGTAATTTTCATTAAACATTAAATTTGCCTCAGGCTGATCAATTAATTGAAAGATTTTACAATTATTACAAAAAGCAGTTTGCATATCAAAAAAATATTCATTTTTGAATTGTTCAGAAGTTAAAAAACCATTTGCTATTGGCATTTTACCAAAATCCATAAATGGTTCGATATGGTTATTACAAACCCTACAGTTATTATTTGAAATATTCATTATACATTATCTTGTTCAGAGGCTTTTTGAGTTAAACTATTGGCTCTGTGATTGGTTGCGGGGGCTGGATTTGAACCAGCGACCTTCAGGTTATGAGCCTGACGAGCTACCAGACTGCTCCACCCCGCGATAAATTTAAATTCTATTCATTATTTTTCGGATTTTTTTTACCCTTTTAATATTTTCCTGCTTAATTCTTTTCTTCTTTTCCGATGGTTTTTCATAAGTATCTTTTAATTTTATAATTTTGAAAAAACCGTCTTTTTGAAGCTTTCTTTTTAAGATCCTCAAAGCTTGTTCAACATTATTATCCTTAACTTCGATTTTAATAACTACCTCCAAAAGTTGATTTCATTAACACTTTTAATTTTTTTTGTCCACAAAAATTCTTCAAGTGTATTATTACAAAATTTAATACTATTCCAATCAAATTTGTTGATCATCATAATCTTAACTAGAATCCATTTTTTCTTTTTCAATTTTTTTTCTTTCTTTTTCAATTTTTTTTTTTGCTTTTTCCAGAGCATTTTCCAAATCAAGTTGTGAACAAAGGTTTATAGCAATAGGATCTTTGGGAGACAAATTGCTAAAGTTCCAATAAGTTCTTTTTTTTATAGATACGACCGTGTTTTTGGTTGTTCCAATTAGTCTAGCAATTTGTGTATCTAATAACTCTGGATATTTTTTAATTAACCACATAATCGCATCAGGTCTATCCTGTCTTTTCGAAAGAGGAGTATATTTAGGTTTTTTTCTTTCCTTTGTTGATATATTGAGTTCTTTTTTTAAAAGTTGTAACGATCTGTGCACGTCTTTTGATGAACGCTCAATTTCTTCTCTAGTGAGTTGACCGGCTATAATAGGATTATAAGCTTTAATTCCTTTAGCTACTTCTCCATCTGCAATGCCTTGAACTTCCACTTCGTGTAAATTACAAAAATCAGCGATTTGTTTAAACGACAGCGAAGTATTTTCAACTAACCATACGGCCGTAGCTTTCGGCATTAATGGAATGTCTTTCATTTGAGAAATGATTTAAAGTTTTGAAATTTTTTATTGAATTTACTTACTCTACCCTTATCCAGGATTTTTTGTCTTCCACCAATCCATGCAGAATGAGATTTTGGATCTATATCTAATTTGAGCATATCTCCTTCTTTACCCCAAGTTGATTTTGTTTCGAACTGACTTCCATCAGTCATTTCAACTTTAATCTTGTGATAATCAGGATGTATTTTTTTTTTCATAATTTAATTGAGTTTTATAGCAAAACATTTGAATTAAACAAATAAAACTTACAGTTTTAACTGTTTATTAATTTAACTAAATCCTTATTTATAAAGGAATTTGTGACTAGGATATTTCTTTTATTTATATAATCTGAATTTCCAGAAAAATCAGTTATGAAACCGCCAGCTTCTTTTACAATTATTATTCCAGCTGCAATATCCCAGTAATTTAAATTTCTTTGAAAAAAACCGTCAGCTCTTCCAACGGCTACATAAGCAACGTCAAGTGCTGCACTTCCCATTTTTCTTATAGGTGAAGGTAAAAATCTTGAAATTTTTTTATATTCATCCAAAGCTAATTCCCTTTCATTAGATTTAAAAGTAGGTCCTCCTGTAAATATCATGCAATCTTTTAATTTTTTTCTGCTAGATACTCTTATTCTTTGATTATTTACGTAAGCTCCCTTTTCTTTTTCCGCTAAAAACATTTCATTTTTTATGGGATCATAAATTACACCACATATTATTTCATTTTTTTTTTCTAAAGCCAAAGATATTGCAAAGTGTGGAATACCATGTAAAAAATTTAATGTTCCATCGATAGGATCAATAATCCATCTATATTCAGAATTTTCAGATTTAATTTCCCCTATTTCTTCACTGAGAATGGAATAATTTGACCTTGATTTTTTTAATTCGCTAATTAAAGTTTTTTCAACTTTTTTATCAGCACTGGATACAAAATCTGAGGGTCCTTTAATTGAAACTTGTAATTTTTCAATCTCTCCAAAATCTCTTATTAATGACTTAGAAGCTTTTTCACAAGCCATTATCATTACGTTCATGTTTGCAGAAATTGTTTTCATTATTTTATTTTCTTTATATATTCTAAGCTCCTGCTATCTACCGTAATTTCATCGCCATTTTCTATAAAAGGAGGTACTAGAATTTTAAGGTCGTTATTAATAATTGCAGGTTTATAGGAAGAAGAAACAGTTTGGCCTTTTAAGGATGCATCAGTGCTAATAACTTTACATTCTATTGAAATAGGTAATTCAACAGACAGAAGATTATCTTCAAAAAAATTAATTGTTACTTCTAAATTTTCTTTTAGAAGTTTTGTTTTTTCTCCAATTTTTTTTTTACTTATTGCAATTTGCTCAAAAGTTGTTTGGTTCATAAAATGACAATCGTTATCGTCCTCAAAAAGAAAATTAAATTTTCTTTCTTCTAAAATTACTCTCTGGACGTTATCACTAGATCGAAATCTTTCATTCCGTTTAGTATCTTTGTTTATACTTTTTAACTCTACTTGGTTGAAGGCGCCACCTTTGCCAGGCTTTACATGTTGAGTTTTTATAACTTCCCATTGGTCGTTGTCATGGTTTAAAATCATTCCAGGTTTTATTTCATTTCCTAATATTTTCATTTTTTATTTAAATTTTTTTATTGCAGAAACAGGATCTAATTTTTTATTATTCCAAATATAGTTTGAACAAGCTATAAAATCTGCCCCATTCGATAAAATTTTTTTATAGTTAGAATCATTAATTCCACCAATTGCAACGGTCGGCATATTAATTTTTTTTTTAGCCCAATGCAATGTTGCTAAGTTGGCTTTAAAAGGTGATTTTTTTGTTGAAGATTTAAAAAACGATCCAAAAGCAATATAATTTGCTTTTATCCTTTTTGCTTTCAATGCTAAATTTTTGGAATTGTGACATGTTATTCCAATAATTTTATTTTTTCCTAAAATTTTTCTACTTTTTTTATAATTCATATCTTTTTGACCAATATGACATCCGTCCGCACCAATTTTTTTTGCAATCAAAGGTTTATCATTAATTAAAAATTTAACTTTATTTTTTCTAGCTATTTTTTTTATTTTTCTAGATATTTTTATAAGATTTTTGCTGGTTATTTTTTTAAGTCTTAATTGAAAAAACTTAACCTTATTGGTTTTAAATACCATATCAAGTTCTCTATAAAATTTATTTCCCTTTATTTTTGTAGGCGATATTAAATAGATAAATTTTTTCAATTTTAACTAAGCTGATATATGATTTTCTAGCTTGATATTCCATTTAGCCGCAGTGGAGAGGCCATTCATTTTGGATCTATGATTAAAAATTTTTTGTGCATTATTAGTATCTTTAATATTTTTTGCCCAATTTTTCAATGCGCTTTGCTGCAAAGCTCTTCCATAGGAAAAAGACATCAAAAAATTTGTGTCATTAATTTTATTTATTTCATTTAAATTTTGAGTGGCTTCAACTTCGGTCTGTCCTCCTGATAAAAAAGCAATTCCAGGAACTTCGCTAGGTACATTTTCCTTTATACATTTGATTGTGATTTTTGCTATTTCCAAAGAATTGTTTTTATTTTTTGATTTATCTCCGGGCAATATCATATTGGGTTTTAATAGGGTTCCCTTAAGATTTATCTTGTGCAAGGCTAACTCTTTATAGCATTCCTTTAAAACTTTAGAAGTTATCTCGTAGCATTTATTGATATCGTGATCTCCATCCATTAGCACTTCTGGCTCAACTATAGGAACCATTTTTGCTTCTTGCGCCAACGCGGCATATCTTGCTAGGGCGTGTGCATTGGATTTAATAGATAACCCAGAAGGAAATTTATCAGAAATATTGTATACCGCTCTCCACTTTGTGAATCTTGCTCCTAATTTATAATATTCTGTCAATCTTTCTCTTAATCCGTCTAGTCCTTCAGTAATTTTTTCTTCGGGTGAACCAGCTAACTTTTTTGCACCAGTATCAACTTTGATACCAGGAACTGATCCAGAGGTTTCAATTAGTTCAGGAATAGTTTTTCCAGAAGAAGTTTTTTGTTTTATTGTTTCGTCATAAAGGATCACTCCGCCAATATAATTTTTCATTCCTTCTGAAGAAAACAAAGTCTCTCTAAATTTAAGTCTATTTTCAGCTGTTGATTCAACATTCACGCTTGACAATCTTTTTGTCATAGTTCCAGTGCTTTCATCAGCTGCAAGTATGCCTCTGCCTTTTGCTATAATTTGTTTTGCAATTTTTTCTATTTCGCTCATGAGTATTTTAATTAATTTCTAAAGCTTTTATACCAGGTAACATTTTTCCTTCAAGAAGTTCTAAAAAAGCTCCACCCGCAGTTGATAAGTAAGTAAATCCATTAGAACATTTAAATTTATTTATTGCTGCTACTGTGTCACCACCACCGGCAATAGAAATGAGAGATTTGGCTTTGGTATTATCAGATATTTTGTTTGCAATTTTTTTACTTCCTATAGAAAACTCATCAATTTCAAAATAACCAGCTGGTCCATTCCACAAAACTGTTTTTGATTTATCTATTACTTTAAATATATTTTGTAAGGTTTTTTTACCAATATCCAAAATTAAATCGTTATCATTGATTTGATCTAAGTTTTTTAGAATGCCTTTTGAATTATGATTTCTTGATGTTATTACATCTTCAGGCAATATAAGATTGCAGTTATTTTTTTTAGATTTCTGAATTATATTTTCTATCAAGCTTTCTTGATTTTTTTCAAATATAGATTGTCCAATATTATAACCATTATATTTTAAAAAAATATTTGCCATGGCACCAACAATGACGATGTTTTGCATTTTTGTTACAAGATTAATTAAAATACCTGATTTAGTAGAAATTTTTGAACCCCCTACGATGCAAGTCGTGGGTTTTTTTGCATTGTCCGTTAACATTTTTATAGCACTTATTTCTTCCAATAGCTGTTTGCCAGCGAAGGAATCAATGTGTTTTGTTATTTCGCAAACAGAAGCATGAGTTCTATGAGAACATGGAAACGCTTCATTTATATATATATCGCCAATTTTTGAAAGTTCTTTAGCAAAAGACACTGAGTTTAATTCTTCTTCTTTATGAAAACGTATGTTTTCTAAGAGCATGATTTTT
>Ga0207986_1001489_pt1 | contig 10037 bp, 10 predicted proteins | sample ETNtaG_26_FD_185764 | JGI IMG/M metagenome (GOLD analysis project Ga0207986, IMG submission 185764) | Marine microbial and viral communities from oxygen minimum zone, Eastern Pacific Ocean - ETNP201302SV89 (SPAdes) (version 2) | ecosystem: Environmental > Aquatic > Marine > Oceanic ... | reverse complement strand
CCGGGCAAATGCTTGAATATGGAACCAAAGTTGTTGCGGGTGTTACACCGGGGAAAGGTGGACAACAAACCTTGGACAATCGTGTTCCCGTTTTCAATTCAGTTGAAAAAGCATTAGAACAAACCGGTGCGGATACGTCTATTATTTTTGTTCCTCCACCCTTTGCTGCGGAAGCTGTAATTGAAGCAAGTTATGCTGGTATTAAAGTTGTTGTCTGTATCACAGAAGGTGTACCGGTTCATGATATGGTGAAAGTGAAGAAAGTCGTGGACCAAAATGGTACTCGCCTGATTGGTCCAAATTGCCCGGGAATAATCACTGTTGATGAATGTAAACTGGGAATTATGCCGGGTTTCATTTGCAAAAAAGGAAATATTGGCGTGATCTCAAAATCTGGTACACTTACTTATGAAGCTATTGCCCAGTTGGTGAATGTTGGCTTGGGACAAACGACCGCAATAGGAATCGGTGGCGATCCAATCATCGGCACCACCATGAAAGATTGTATCGAATTATTTGAAGCCGATCCAGATACAAAAGGAATTGTTGTCATCGGAGAAATTGGTGGCCAAATGGAAATTGAAGCAGCGCGCTGGGCAAAAGATAATGTATCTAAACCTATGGTTGGATTCATTGCTGGACAGACGGCACCTCCCGGTCGACGGATGGGACATGCTGGAGCGATCGTTTCCGGTGGCGATGATACTGCCGAAGCAAAAATGAGAATTCTAGGCGAATGCGGGATTGCGGTTGCTGAATCTGTAGCAGATATCGGTAATCTTATGAAAGCCGCAATGGAAAAATAAATATTAGGAAAAATAAATAATGACAAACAGAACATTTGCAATTATCAAGCCGGATGCAGTAAAAAATAGATATACTGGAAAGATATATGACCGAATATTACAGACAGGTTTTACAATACTTTCTGCTAAACTATTAAAAATGACATTAACACAAGCAGAAGGCTTTTATGCAGTTCATAGAGAGCGCCCTTTTTACGGTGAGCTCACAAGATTCATGTCCTCTGGAGCTTGTATGGTATTAGCATTAGAAAAAGATAATGCTGTGGCTGCTTGGCGTGAAACAATTGGCGCAACCAACCCAGAAGAAGCTGCTGAAGGAACAATTCGAAAGGATTTTGCCACTAGTTTGGGAGAAAATGCCGTACATGGTTCAGATAGCGATGAAAATGCTGAAAAAGAAATTGCCTTTTTCTTTACAGAGAGTGAACTTATAAGCAATAAATGATTTCCTTCTTATGAGAAAAACCCTATTTTTAACTATTCTGGTATCGTTTTTCGCTTGTAGCGGGGGCGGTATCGAGGGTTATGTGGGCGAATCTATTTCAATCACAGCAGATAATCCTGAAGAAGGAAAAGATGTGGATTACAATTGGACATTGGCGAATCAACCTGATGGCTCTCTCATGAATTCTACCGATTTATTTGCATCTGATGATGGCCAAAAAATGTCTTTCATTCCAGACTATCCCGGCGACTATTCCGTGGAAGTGGTTGTATCTCAATATGGAGATGATATTGCCAATCAAACATTTTCTTTTTCAATCATTGATCCTAAAAACCAGGAAGAAGAAGTTGAAGATGAAGAATCCCAAGATGAAGTAAACGAAGAATGGTTGAATGAAGATTTGGAAAAAGAATCAGATGTAGTCATTGAGGATGAAGAGGAAGAAAGCGATTACAATGAAGAAGTTGAAGATGATGTAGATAGCGATGATCAGGAAGAAGAAGTTGAAGATGATAATGATGTACCCGTAACAAAAATCATTACTTCTACAAGTGTACAAGCAAAAGCCATTCAACCTAAAAAAGGCGCATCCATTGCTGCAAAGACAGATCAGTTCACCATTCAGATTACATCAAAACGGATACTGAGTGATGCACAGTTATTTTCGCAAAAGATGATCAGCAAAGGTTATGACGCTTATATCCAGAAAGCTTTGTTTGACACGGATAAGATCTGGTATCGTGTGCGTGTTGGAAGTTATGATAATTATAATTCAGCCAAGGCGGCAGCCGACGTTCTCTCCGAAGAATTGGGTATGGCTACTTGGGTTGATTTTGTAAGAAAAGAATAATAATTAAATAGGAGATAATACTATGGGCCCCATGGACCTTTATTTTGACGTAAGAGATATTTTTCGTGCACCACGCCTTGCTTTAAGCGGAAAGAAGATCTGGATTTTTATGGTAGGTAATTTGGGTGGATTTATCCTGTATTGGGTCTTTTCTTACCTTTCCTTAGCCATGGCTGGTGTTTCTTTTTCTGATGCCATCAACCAATATGGGCTTTACCCATGCCTTTTTGGCAATGAAGCAGGGTGGGTTGCCTGGATCACATATTTTATCGGTGTAGAAGCTTGGATTCTTGCTATTTATTTAGCATGCACTGCGGTGACTCGTGTCACGTTAAAACAATTGAAAGGAAATGATTTCTTTTCTGCAGGTGATGCGTGGAAATATGTTTGTAAACACTGGCATCCAGTAGTTTTTGCTCCCATATCAATTGTTTTGATTATAGTATTTTTTATGGTCTTTGCAGGCATATTTGCTTTCATGGGTAAAATCCCTTACTTGGGCGAATTCATATTTGCATTTCCCTACATCTTCTATTTCTTTGGATCAGTATTTACAATCTATACTGCATTTGTCCTTTTAGTTTCGCTTCATTACACGCCAGCTATCGTTGGTACTTATGAAGAAGATACCATGGGTACGGTTTTTCAATCCTATTCAATTACCTGGTCTCAACCCTGGCGAGTTATCGCTTATCATATTGTCCTTATCCCCTTGTTACAAATCAGTGTTTATTTATTTAGCTGGGTCTGGAAAGCAGGATTCGACCTCATTAATTACGTTTTTGGATGTAATTGGTTTATGGGTGCAAAACTTTCAGGTATGGTGAACTACGCCACATCTTTGGTTTGCCCTGACTGGCTCTGCTCCTTTTTTGCAGAATGTATAGGATGTTTGACGGGATGCTTTAACATTTGTTTTCAAGGTTGTCTGTCCTTTTTATCCTGCAGCGTTCCTGCAACCAGCGGGCCTCTTTCCGGTTCGGAAACGGTGGCAGGCGTTCTTCTTTCTATTTCTATTTTTCTAGTTGGACTCTCAATTTTATCCTACGGATTATCAATTATTTCTGTTGGTGAAACATTGATGTTTATTATTTTTAAGAAAAAATCAGATGATGATGATCTCCTTCAAAGAAAAGATGAAGATGAATTAGAAGAAGATATGGATGATGAATATAATTTCGATGACGAGGACAACGAAGTGGAAAGTGATGATTCTGAAGGCGGGTTAGAAGATGATAACGCTGAAGATGAAAGTCCATCGGATGATATCAATTCCGGTGATGATAGTGATCCTAAAGAATAAAACGCCTGTGTTTCTTTCCGAATAGTCTTAAACCATATTCACCTTTCAACCTTGGATAAATTCCAAGAAAAAGGTAATTTTGTAGGCTGTAAATGAAGCTATTACGATCGGAATTAAAATCCGAGTTTAATAAAAAGCTTTTTGACATGTCCGCTAGGGAATTGCCTGACCGTGGAACGATTTTTCATGATGATCAAATAACTTGTGAATTATCTGCCAAAATCGTCCAATTTGGGTTTCAATTATCCGGAGTTATAAAAACGATTACCAACTATCAATGTGTACGTTGCTTATGCTACAATCCAAAGGAACTTGCACTACCAATCAAATTAAGGCTCTCACCGAAGGAAATACTTTCTGGAGATGATGATCAGGATATGGTTCATTTTCCAAAAAACATAGATCATATTGATATGATTGATACGATTGCAGATATCATTCGTTTGGCAGAACCAATGAGCCCTAAATGTAATGATAATTGTAAAGGTCTTTGCCCTAATTGCGGAATAAATTTGAACCAAAGTTCTTGTGATTGTAAACTCTATAGTCACGACAGTCATTAGGATATTTTAAAAACTTATTAACCAGATTAGATTTGAGGAGATTTCATGGCACTGCCAAAGAAACGTCAATCAAAAGCACGTTCGAGAAAACGTCGGACCCATTATAAGTCAAGCGCTATTGCTACAACAGGTTGTCCACAATGCAGTCAAACAAAAATGCCGCATAGAGCATGTCCAAATTGTGGATACTATCGTGGTCGTCCGGTTGTTTCTGCTTCCTAATTAAGTCCTATTATAAATGAAATTTGCCCTTGATGTCATGGGAGGGGATTTTGCACCACACGCAGTCGTGCAAGGTGCATTGGATGCTATTGATAAATCACCCAAGCCTCTGAGTCTAATCCTTTTGGGAGACGAAACTGCAATTCGAACTGAAATGGCAGGTCGTGAGGTGGAAACGATTGAAATTGTTCACACAGATGAAGTGGTCAACATGGAGGATAAGGGTTCTAAAGTTTTGAAAATGAAACCAAATTCATCTTTAGTTCGTGGAATTCAAATGGTAAAAAATGGTCAGGCTGATGGTTTTATTAGTGCAGGCCATACCGGTGCAATCTTATCAACAACCCTATTATCGTTAGGACGAATTCCAGGTGTAAGACGGCCAGCTTTGGCAGCTTATTTCCCAACCGAAAAACGTGGTAAAGTTTTATGTGATGTGGGTGCAAATCCAGATGCAAAACCAGAACATTTGGTTCAATTTGCATTGATGGCTTCCCATTATTACGATCATGTTGAGGGATTTGCAGCACCAAAAATTGGATTAATTAATATTGGAGAAGAACCAAATAAAGGGTCTGATCTCTATGTAGAAACTCACAAATTATTATCCGAAATACCTAATTTTGTTGGAAATATTGAAGGACGCCATTTGCTCACATCCGAAGCTGATGTATTGATCTGCGATGGATTTGTTGGAAATACATTATTAAAATTCGCAGAATCTTGGATCACATTTTTTTCGGATGAAATCAAGGATAAGATCAATGAAAAATTATCTTATAAAATTGGTGCTGAATTGATGAAGCCCATTTTTGATGATCTAAAAGCCAAATACGATTATGAAGAGCATGGGGGTACACCCCTTTTAGGTGTTAATGGAATATCAATCGTATGCCATGGGAGTTCCGGTCCACGATCTATTATGAATTCGATTTTTCTTGGACAAAAATGTATCCAAAATAATTTGATTGAAGACACAAAAAAAAGTCTAGCTATACATTTTGGACATTAAGTTGAACGCTAAGATCACATCGACTGCACATTATGTACCTGAAAGGGTTATGACAAATTTTGAATTGGAAAAATTGGTTGATACATCTGATGAATGGATTCGGACAAGGACTGGAATTTCTCAGCGCCATATTGCCGCCGAGAATGAAGCATCATCAGACCTATCTACTCGAGTCGCAGAACAATTATTGAAAAAACGCGGGATTAGCGCAGAAGAAATAGATATAATTATTGTGGCTACTGTTACACCGGATCACTTTGCCCCATCCACAGCTGCATTGGTTCAAAATAATATTGGTGCATCAAACGCCTGGGGATTTGATTTGAGTGGTGCTTGTACCGGGTATCTTTATGGTCTAGAAACCGGGAGCAAATTCATTTCTTGTGGTAAATATAATAAGGTGATGGTAATTGGAGTAGATACTATGTCTTCCATCCTGGATTTTACAGAACGAGACACCTGTGTGCTTTTTGGTGATGGTGCTGGTGGCGCTATCCTGGAACCCACCGAATCCGGTGCCGGTATTTTAGATTCGATTCTTCATATGGATGGTGCTGGTGGTGGTTTACTTCATGTACCTGGTGGGGGAAGCCGGATGCCCGCAACCATTGAATCTGTAAATGCAAAACAACATTATATAATGCAGGATGGGAAAAAGGTGTTCAAATTTGCTGTAAAGGGTATGGCTGATGTATCTGAAAAAATTATGGCCCAAAATAAGCTAACGGGTGATAATATTTCCTTGTTTATTCCACACCAGGCCAATAAACGAATCATTGATGCGGCAGCAAAAAGATGCAATATTTCTGATAATAAAGTATTGATCAATATTGATCGCTTTGGAAATACAACAGCTGGAACCATTCCTATTGCTATGAACGAAGCAGTTGAAACTGGGCGAATAAAAGATGGTGATAACATTCTTCTAGCTGCATTTGGAGCAGGGTTTACTTGGGGTAGTATGCTCTTAAAATGGAAAGAACATTAAATGAAATCTGCCTGGTTATTCCCTGGACAAGCATCCCAATATGTTGGAATGGGAAAAGATATTTTTGATCATACTGATTTAGGGAAACACTATTTTGAGTGCGCCAATGACATTATGGAGTGTGATATTCAATCCATTATTTTTAATGGACCAAAAGAAAAATTGAAACAGACACAATATACTCAACCTGCTATTTATATCGTTTCAGTTATACTAGGCGAACTATTGAAAGAAAAAGGATTTACACCAAATGCAGTTGCTGGACATAGTCTAGGTGAGTATTCGGCCTTGGCTGTTGCCAATGCATTTGATTTCGAAACAGGGTTATCTCTCGTAAAAGTTCGTGCCGAAAGTATGGCAAAGGCTGGAGTTACTCAAGAAGGGGCCATGGCAGCTATTATTGGAATAGAAGATAAAACTATATCTGAATTATGTTCTGATTATTCCGGAAATGGCGTCGTAGTGGCTGCAAATTATAATTCACCAGGACAAGTGGTAATCTCTGGTTCTCCTGAAGCAGTGGAATCTGTAATGGATTCCGCAAAGGCATCAGGCGCAAGGATGACAGTCCAATTAAACGTAAGTGGGGCCTTCCATTCTCCACTTATGGCACCTGCAAGAGAAGCACTTGCTGAAATGCTTGATTCTCTCGAAATTCCGAATTCACTTTTCCCCGTTTTTACAAACGTTGATGCTAAACCCGTGATACAAGGAAACGATATTAAAGATTCGCTCATTAGACAGTTAGAGAATCCAGTTCTCTGGTCAAAATCAATTTTTTCCATGAAAGAGTCGGGAATTAAATCTTTTGTTGAAGTGGGGCCAGGGAAAGTTCTCCAGGGACTCAACAAACGCATCGATCGCAAAATGTTATCGCAAGGTGTAGAATCTTTAGAACAGGTAAAGCATTTTAATGTTTAGTTTAGCGAATAAAATTGCCATTATTACTGGAGCATCTCGAGGAATTGGAAAAGTAATTGCTAAAGTTTTTGCCAATGCTGATGCTCATGTTGTATGTGTGGCTCGTAGCGAAGATGCTATCAAATCACTTTCTGATGAAATTAATGCAAACGGCGGATCAGCTTCATTTCAAACCTGTGATATCGGTGATGGTGTAGCATTCTCTTCTTTGATTTCAGAAATTGCAAAAGACCAAGGTAAATTGGATATTTTAGTAAATAATGCCGGTGTTACGCAGGACAATCTTTTAATGAGAATGAAAGAAGATCAATGGGATACTGTATTAAATATTAATTTGAAAGGTGCCTTTCATGGTATGAAGGCTGCTGTCCGACCCATGATGAAAAATCGGCATGGTCGTATAATCAATATCGCATCTATTGTTGGAATAACCGGGAACCCCGGCCAGGCCAATTATGCCGCATCCAAGGCAGGACTAATTGGTATGTCTAAATCCGTTGCCAAAGAAGTTGCAACACGTGGAATTACTGTAAATTGTATTGCTCCAGGTTGGATAGGAACTGACATGACAGATGAATTATCTGATGAAGTGAAAGAAGAATTTTTAAGCAGGATTCCTGCTAACCGGATCGGATCACCGGAAGATATCGCCCATACAGCACTTTTCCTGGCATCCGACGAAGCAAGTTACATTACTGGTCAAACTATCACTGTTGATGGTGGCCGTGTCATTAATTAACCAAGGAGACAATATGTCCACATTTAACAAAGTAAAAGAAGTCATCATCGATAAACTCGGTGTTGAAGAAGATGCAATCAAATTGGAAGCTCATTTCGTAGATGACCTCGGTGCTGATTCACTCGATACCGTAGAATTGATTATGGAATTGGAAGAAGAGTTCGGTATAGAAATTCCAGATGAGGATGCAGAAAATATCACAACTGTTGGGGCAGCGGTTGATTATGTAGAGAAAGTCCAATAAACGGAATAAAGCAAATGACCCGGGAAAAAATAGTTATTACAGGTTTGGGGGTTCTCGCACCCAACGGAAATAACGTTGATGCATTTTGGGGATCTTGCACTGCGGGGAAAAGCGGTATTGATCGCATCACATATTTTGATTCATCTGACCATCGAGTTAGTATCGCTGGAGAGTTATCGGATTTCCAACCTGAGATGGTTTTGGACCCAAAAGAAATTCGAAAACTCGACCCATTTTCTATTTATGCATTAGTAGCTACTGACGAAGCAGTAAAAATGGCTAATATTGATCCAGAGAAATTAGATATGGATCGTGTTGGCGTTACAATTGGTACCGGTGTAGGTGGAATCCAAACACTAGAAGAACAACATTCAGTAATAGAAAATAAAAGCGCACGTCGAGTATCTCCCCAGTTTGTTCCAAAGATGATTGCTAATATTGCTGGTGGACATTTGTCCATTCGATGGGGATTCAGAGGACCAAACCAAACAGTAACATCTGCATGTGCATCTGCGACCGATGCAATTGGAATGGCTATGAGACTGATTACCGCGGGAGATGCTGATATGATGATCTGTGGAGGTACTGAAGCCAGTGTGACCCCATTGACTATTGCAGGGTTTGCTAATATGCGCGCATTATCACAATCATGTGATGAGCCCACTAAAGCCAGCCGACCTTTCGAGAAAGACCGGAATGGATTTGTCTTGGGTGAAGGTGCTGGGATTATGGTTATCGAGACTGAAAGTCATGCAAAAAACAGAGGAGCAACAATTCTAGCTGAACTAGCGGGATATGGCTCAACTGATGATGCTTTTCATGTAACTCAACCAGCCATGGGCGGTACTGGTGCTCTAAAAGCAATGGAACGAGCAATCATAGATGCTGGATTACAGATCACAGACATTGATTACATCAATGCTCATGGCACATCTACTCCATTTAATGATCGGAATGAATCTGCTGCAATTTCAACCCTTTTTGGTGATCACTGTAATAAACTCAAGGTAAGTTCTACAAAATCTATGACCGGGCACCTTTTAGGAGCTGCAGGCGGAATTGAAGCTGTTGCTGCCGTAAAAGCAATCCAAAATCAGCTCTTACCTCCAACGATAAATTACGATACACCTGACCCAGACTGCACATTAGATTATGTACCCAATAAAGCACAAGCCCATACGGTAAATGCTGTCCTGTCCAATACCTTTGGTTTTGGTGGGCATAATGCAGTGATCTGTGTTCGAAAATACGATTGAATTTATTTATAAAACTTAAACAATTTTTTCTCGATAGAAGCAGTTCTGTCTACCCCGTTGAAAAAAAAATAAACTATATTTTTCATAATAAAGATTATCTTAACCAAGCCTTCACTCACAAATCACTTGATACAAGCCCAAGGAGTAATTACGAACGATTGGAATTTCTTGGCGATGCCGTTATAGATATAATTGTAAGTCGAGAACTTATGCGAGAATTTCCGGAAGGTGATGAAGGTTTACTTACCCAACGCCGTGCATCCTTAGTTCAAAAACCTTTTTTAGCACAAATTGGTCAATTATTGGATCTAATGGACCATCTAAAGATTGAATCCAGTGTGGATTTGGAAATTGAAAAGATTGCTGAAAAACAAATGGCAAATATTTTTGAATCATTAATTGGAGCAATTTATTTAGATGGTGGCATTGAACCCTGCCGACGACTTATTTTAGATACAATTTGGGCGCATAAGGAGGAAGCATGGAAATCAACCAATTATAAAGGCAAACTCATTGAGTATTGCCACTCCAAGGAAATCGATAATCCTGTATTTCTCATCAAGGATATTACAGGACCGGATCATTACAAAACATTTGAGATCCAAGTTAAAATTGGATCCAAGGTCTTTGCTTCCGGATTGGGTACAAACAAAAAAACCGCAGAACAAATTGCGGCTCAAATGGCTTT
>Ga0207986_1001480_pt1 | contig 10076 bp, 7 predicted proteins | sample ETNtaG_26_FD_185764 | JGI IMG/M metagenome (GOLD analysis project Ga0207986, IMG submission 185764) | Marine microbial and viral communities from oxygen minimum zone, Eastern Pacific Ocean - ETNP201302SV89 (SPAdes) (version 2) | ecosystem: Environmental > Aquatic > Marine > Oceanic ... | reverse complement strand
CGTGGCACATATTCCACAACACGGAATTCAACACCAGGTAAATTGAGGGAAACCAATTTTTCAGCTAAATGATACCCGGAAAGCCATGGGGCACCTGCACGCATATAAGGACGATTCGTACCACTTCCGTCGTTTAAGTTTGTTCCCTCAAGTAATCCGAAACCCACATACGCTAAATTGGTTCGAATGGTTTTTATTTTTGGCTGAGGGCTAATCCAGGGATGTTCTGACTTGTCCAGCCAATAAGAACGCTTCCAATTCGCCATTGGAATGACGGTTAAATTGGCCCGTTTTAAACCCTTGATCCATCCCATTTCATTGGCCATAATCGCAAGTTCACCTAAGGTCATTCCATGGCGAATTGGCACCAAGTGATATCCTTCAAAAGATTGAAATTGCGGGCGGACAACAGGGCCATCTAATCGATCTCCCCTCAATGGATTGGGTCGATCTAACACCATGACTGGCGTATTCCATTCGCTGGCTACTTCCAATATTTTTGTCATGGTTGCCACATAGGTTGAGTAACGAACACCTGTGTCCTGAATATCAATTAAAATTAAATCCAATTCACGCATGGACCATTCTGGTGGTTTTACATTTCGTCCAAATACTTCAACTATTCGTGCCTTGTAAATGGGATCATATTTCTGATTACCATGAATTTTAAATCGTTTATTTTGGTCAGCGAATATACCATATTGGGGAAGAAAAATAATTTCCACATCAATCTTTGGATGTGCTTTTAATAGATCCAACAAATGTGACCCCTGACGATTGACTGCAGTTTGATTGGTAAATACACCAATCGTTTTTCCATAAAGTGGCTTGAAATCCATTTGCTCCAAAACATCTAATCCATAAAAGATTGAAGGATGAAATGACAAATCAGGCACGGGCATTACAATACTGTGATTGAATTGCTGCCCCACAAGCAATGAAAGCCATAAAAATGCTTTAATAACATGTGAACGGATATGGATTTCTCTAATCATCACCAGGGAAATCTAATACGATTTATAGGAATTAATCTTGATAGATTCGACGTGTTCTGCCACTAATCCCTGTTGAAATTACATAGGGTGTTGAATTAATTGACCTGGCAATTTCTTCCATCCGAACACATCCATCCTCTCCATCGCCCATGATAAGTACCTCTTCCCCAACATGAGGCTCTTGCCCTTCAAAATCAACCATGAACTGGTCCATGCAAATACGACCGGCAATTTTATATTTTTTCCCTTTAAACATGACGTGTCCATTTTGATACCATGGACGGGGTATGCCATCTGCAAAGCCACATTGAATGACACCAATCGTTGATTCAGATTCTGTCGTAAACACCCCACCATAACTCACCGGTGTTCCTGCTGGCACCTTCCGGATATTTACAATCGGTGCTTTAAATTCCAAAACTGGTTGAATCGGAATATCCATTGGAACTTCTTGAGATGGAAATGCGCCATAAAGTGACATACCAACTCTAACCATATTGGTCACACTTTGATTTAGATTAATTACCGCACCACTGTTTGAAAAATGAATATATTTAAAGGTGAATCCAATATTTTCAGCTATTTTTATCACAGATATAAACTTTGATTCCTGTGCGTGAGCAAAAGATAAATCACCCTCATCGGCTGTTGCAAAATGCGAATAAATTCCTTCACAAGGAACTTCAGGGTGTTCTTTCAGCTGGTGGATGATGTTTTCTGCATTATGAATATCAATACCAAGTCGTGTCATTCCTGTATCCACTTTTAGATGAACAGTAGGACAACCACCATTCTCTTCTACATATTTAATCAAAATGGGTAAATCTGCCTCATGGCATAAGTTTAATGTTAGTTTGTGAAGGATAGCCTCTGGTAAGCTATTTGCGTCTATTCGGCTAAAAATCAATATATCCGACTGGATACCCGCCTTTCGAAGCTCAATGCCTTCTTCTATAGAAAAAACGGCAAAAAACCGGCATCCATGTGTTTCTAAAGCCTTAGCACAAGCCACCCCCCCATGTCCATAACCATTTGCTTTAACTACAGACATAATGGGTAGGTTATTTACTTTTTCTTTAAACAGATCATAGTTTGATTTGAGTCGATCGAGGTGAATAATTGCTTTTGGACCAATCATAAAGAATAATCAGCTATCTACAGATGGATATTGTTTGGCTAAAAATGTTTTTAATTCCATAAAACTTGAAAATATTTCACGACTACAGGCCATAATCCAACCGCTTAAATCGACAATTGGAAGTTTGTTGATAAGATAAACTGGCTTCCCACATTCATATGCAATGGTTACTTCCGCATGGGTTCCAGCTCCCTTTCTCGCGCCATCATCCCACAGACAAATAAGGTAGTCTGTTTCATTACGAACAATATCGATATCACGATTAACGCATTTTCTCATGAAATCTGAATACTTCTGAATATCATTTTTTTTCCAATCACGATAGGATTCAGCACTATATTCCTTTACTAAATTTTCTGACTCCATAACTGGATTATAAACGGAATGTCCCAATGTTTTATCCAACCATTGAGTAACCTCCTCCCGCCAGCCAGCACCCTCATCCTCGACAAACTCCATCGCGCCAGATAAATACACTTTCATTGTCTTAACTTTCGTTTAAGTAAATATCCATTCATCCATGTCCAAACGATTGCCACCACGATTGGCGTAATAATGAGTGTCCAATCAAATCGATTAAAAAATATGATACCCCTCAGACTTGTTAGAATCATACTCAAGGGTAAGTTCGATAAAATTATTCCAATCGTTTTCGGATAAAATTCAAATTCGACTAAAATCCCCGATCCAAATACAATAACCAGAAACATAGTGACCGACGTAAATATATAGGTTGAAACCCTATCAGTTAGAACTGAAAAAGTTATAATAATATTGCCCAGGATAAAGGAGTATAAAAAAGCAAAAATGGGTATTATGAAGTAATCTGACCAGTCCAATGAATTTGGCAAAAGAATCGTTAAAACCCCCATGGCAATTAAAACATATACAGTTGTTTCAATAATGGATGTAATCAAAAACCCTAAAATTAATTGTGTCTTGGTGAATGGGGTTAAAGTCATGGGTAAAAACGACTTTTTATGTATACGTAAATCAAACATATCTCTATATATAATTGAATACATGGACATGGAAGCAATTGTTAACACAATTCCAGGAAAAACCCAAATTTCATAGGGTATTTTATCCAATGATTGAATAAAAATATTCTTCATGACCATTGTAATGGAAACATGGAGAAGTAGTGGTAAAATAACCATAAATGAAAACGTAATCATTGGTCGGTGTCCCATAAGCCAAAATCTTCGAAATAATAGCGCTTTAATCAATGAATACCATCCCGTGCAAATTTGGCATCCATCAAATCTTGAAGGCCAAGTTTATTTACACTGATATCTTTCATTACAGCTGAAGCGGCTGCGTTTAATACTGCAAAAAATACATTTCTTTCCCGGCCATAAAAATGAATACTATTGCCAATTCGCGAAGGATTTTTGACCATTGGAACTTTCGATAATTTTTGGAATAAGTCTTCAGATAATTCTTCAAACTCAATTTGAAATTGATGATAATCAAATGTACTGCCTAAAAGTTTGTCCAAACTGCCATCTAATGTGATGATCCCATCTTCCAAAACCAAAATTCGATCATGCGCTTCTTCAACTTCTGAGAGTGATTGGCTCACATATAACATGGTCTTTTTCCCCTTCAATCGCAAAAGTAAATCCCATGTATGACGATAAGATTCTGCATCCATAAATGCCGTAGGTTCATCCAAAATTAAAATATCAGGGTCATGCACCAATGCCCGAAGGATCATTCCTTTCTTTACAATACCCGGAGAGATATCCTGTACCATTTTCTTTAAATGTGGAATGATATGGAGTTCGCGAGCTAATTGGATCATCCGCGTATTCACAGTTTCCGTATCCACACCGTACATTAACCCCATAAACCGTACATTTTGCTCTAAAGTAAGCCAAGGATCAAGGTCTATTTCATGGGGAACAAATCCAATGGATGAAATAATATCCAGACGGCGTTTTTTTGAATCTAAACCGTTAATATAGACGTGACCAAACTCTTGATATTCAATCCCTGATATCACTTTTAAAAGCATGGATTTACCCGCTTCATTGTCACCAATAATCGCCACCAATGAACCCCGTTCAATCCCAAAGGTCAGGCTGGCGAGGATCGTTTTATCCCGGATTAATTTTCCAACTTTTTTAAGTGTAATACTCGCTTCCATTTAGTGGGCCTCGAACCAGGATTTCCCATTTCCACAGTCTACCACGATGGGAACAGATAATGGCAATGCGCTTTCCATCTCAACCATGACTATTGCCTGCAATGATTCTAACTCTATATCTGGCACTTCAAACACCAGTTCATCATGAACTTGTAGTACCATCTTTGATTCCATTTTATTCGCTTTAATTTTATTTTGAATTGCAACCATGGCCAATTTAATCATTTCTGCATTGGTACCTTGAATTGGCATGTTAATGGCCATTCGTTTGGCCGCTTCCCTATGGAGATGGTTCTTACTATCAATATCCCACACAGGCCGTCGGCGCCCCAACATGGTTTCTACATATTGGAATTCTCGAGCTTTTTCAACTGTGGATTCAATATAGTTTTTGATGCCTGAATACCGATTGAAATAGGCTTCAATTATAGCAACTGCTTCTTTTTGAGGAATACCCAACTCTTGGCTCAATCGAAAAGGACCGGCACCATACAGTAACCCAAAATTAACTATTTTTGCCGTTCGTCGCATCTCCGGAATAACATCTTCCATCGAAATATTAAACACATCTGCGGCCGTTCGTGTATGAATATCTTCGCCTTCATTAAATGCATCCACCAATGCCTCATCTTGAGACAGGTGTGCCATAATCCTGAGTTCTATTTGAGAATAGTCAGCTGAAAATATCTGCCAACCAGTCCTTTCACTGCGAAACGCTTTTCGAATTTCTCTGCCTTCTTCGGTACGAATCGGAATATTTTGAAAATTTGGATTACTTGATGATAAACGACCTGTGGACGCCACTGTTTGGTTAAAAGTGGAATGAATTCTTTTGGTTTGTGGATGGATTAATGCGGGTAAAGCATCTACATAAGTATTTTTGAGTTTATTTAATTTTCGATATTCAAGTACAAGTCCAGGGATTGGGTCTTCATTCTTTAATTGTTGAAGAATATTTTCAGCTGTAGACCTTTTTTTGATTTCCCGTAATCCCTTAATATCAAATAAAATAGCCGCCAATTGCTGCGTTGAATTCACATTAAACTCAGTTCCCGCTTCTTTTTGTATATCTGCTACAAGACTGTCAATCTTTTTTCCCAATTCATCAGACATGGCTTCTAACATTTCACCATCAACAAACATGCCCATAAATTCCATTTCAAGAAGAACAGGCAACAGTGGCATTTCCACATCATTAAAAAATTGATCTATCCCTTTCTCTTTCAATTCTTTTTCAAAAATATGGGTGAGTTGAAGCGCCACATCTGCATCTTCTGCTGCATAAAACGTACATTTTTCCAATTCAACGTCGGCCATAGATATTCGGTTTCGGCCTTTTCCAATCAGATCTTCAATGGGCACCATACGATAATTCAATCTTTCTATACTCAGATTATCTAATTTTAACGATCTAGATTCTGGTTTGAGCAAATGCGCGGCTAACATCGTGTCAAATTGGATGCCTTTTACGTCAATGCCATGGCGTTTTAGAATTAACGCATCGAATTTAATATTTTGTCCTGTTTTTGGAATGGAGTCATCTTCTAACATGGGTTTTAGGATGGCCAATACAGAATTGAGTACATTATCAAAAAGATTAACTTCTTTTTCCTTATATTGAATGGGAATATAAACGCCTGTATTTGCACGAGTTGAAAATGACAATCCTACAATCTCACATTGCATGGGATTAACAGACGTGGTTTCTAAATCAAATGATAGCCATTTCCCTTTCTTGATGCCATTGACAAAGGATTTCAATTCATCAAGCGTTAACAGTGCTTTGTAATCTTTTTCAGGGACATCTTCCTGAATAGGAACCTTTCCCTGAAATGCGTTTAATTGGGTTTGTAATCCCTGAAACTCTAATTCGCTAAATAGCGTATCCATTGCATTTACATCAAACCCATTTGTGGCCATGGCTTCGAAATCTTCATCAATGTCCATTTCGGTATCGATGGTGACTAATTCCTGGCTTAAGAATGCTTTTTCTCGACAATTTTGAAGTCCTTCCCTAGCGCGCTTATTTTTAACTTCATCTGCATGGTCTAAAGCATTTTCTAATGTGCCATATTCATTCAACAATTTTACAGCTGTTTTTTCGCCCACACCCATCACACCGGGAACGTTATCAGACGAATCGCCCATAAGTCCCAATAGGTCAATTATTTTTTCTGGAGGAAGTCCCCATTTTTCGATAACACCATCCCGATCATATATTTTAATATCCATTTGTCTACCTGAGGGGGTATAAAGAAAAATATGATCATTAACTAATTGCATGAAATCTTTATCCCCACTAACAATATATACATCAAAACCATTTTCTTCACCGCGTTTTGCCAAGGTGCCAATAATATCATCAGCCTCAAACCCCGGCCGTACCATTGTGGGGATTCGCATGGCGTCCATCAATTTCCATAAATATGGAAGTTGTTCTTTCATTTCTTCAGGCATCTTTTCTCGGGTCGCTTTGTATTCAGGATATCGTTCATGGCGAAACGTTTTCTCAGAAGCGTCAAATGCGGCCATAAGATAATCCGGCTTTTCCTGACGTAACAATTTTAATATCTGATTTGTAAAACCAAACAATGCGGATGTATGCATGCCACTGCTATTAATCAATGGATTTCGGATTAAAGCAAAATGCGCTCGATACAGCATGGCATAGCCATCGATAAGGAAAAGTCGTTTTTTATTGTATTTATTGTCTGACATGAAGCATTGAAGTTAATGGATTTTAGTGAATTGGAATATTGGAAAAGATTTGCCATTTTGAAAAATATCAAAGCATGAAATAGGGTGTAAATTCTATTAACTTCTTATATAATCCATGGGAGGAATTTTGATTCAACAATGTAAAATAGTCACGATTTGGTTTCTAAGTTTATTTTCAATTTTAATTGCTCAAAATCCAATCCGTGTGAATGGGGAACGCCTCAATGCACATATGGATGAATTATCAATTTATGGAAAAAATGATTTTGGCGGCATCAGTCGTGTTGCCTATAGCCTTGCAGATTTGAGTGGTCGCAAATATGTGATTCAATTAATGAAAAAGGCCGGTCTTGAAGTCAATATCGATCCGGGTGGAAATATCATTGCAACCTTAAAAGGGAAAAATAATTCCCTCTCTCCTATTGCAATTGGCTCTCACATCGATTCGGTTCCCGAGGGGGGAAATTATGATGGAAATGTGGGGTCCATCTCTGCCATTGAGGTGGCACAAACCATCCTTGAAAAAGGTGTATCCCTGAACCGATCCTTGATTATAATTATTTTTCAAAATGAAGAAGGAGGCTTATTCGGAAGTAAGGCCAAGACTACCGGACTTACATCCAAAGATTTGGAACTGATCTCAAGCAGTGGATTATCCATTCGAGACGGCATCAACAAGATCGGCGGTAATGTAGACAATATCCAATCTGCCAAATTATCAAAAGGTGATTGGGCTGCTTATGTGGAACTCCACATTGAACAAGGCGGTATTTTGGATAATGAAAATATTGATATTGGAATTGTTCAGGGTATTGTGGGTATCAAGCAATGGGATGTAACTGTGACTGGGTTTTCTAACCATGCAGGAACCACCCCCATGGATAAAAGAAAGGATGCCTTATATGCTGCAGCCCAGTATGTACAGGTTGTTCATGAAATAGGCAAAAATACGCCGGGGCGACAAGTAGCGACCGTGGGTAAAATTCAATCCTACCCCGGTGCTCCTAATGTGGTGCCCGGTTTGGTGAAAACCAGTTTAGAAATTCGTGATCTGGATGGAAAGAAAATCAATTCCATATTCCAGAAGATTAAAACAGCCTCTGTAAAGATAGCCCGCCAAACACAAACAACATTTAAATTTGAACCAACCATCTCAATTGTGCCTCAGCCAGCTGATCGTCGTATTAGCCGGTATATCAATCTAGCAGTTGATGAACTGAAACTATCTAATAAATATTTACCAAGCGGTGCCGGACATGATGCTCAAGAAATGACTCAAATTTGTCCAATTGGGATGATATTTATTCCAAGTAAAGAAGGTATCAGCCACTCCCCAACTGAATATTCTTCTCCAGAAGATATTACTAATGGAGCAAACGTATTATTGAATACCGTTCTAATTATTGATAAACAATTATAAATAGGAATCCTTTATGACACTGAAAACAGAACGGACTCGGGTACGGCGCATCCCAGAACGAGGGCATTATGATAAAGAAATTATTTATCCAATTATTGACGAAGCGCTTTATTGCCATGTGGGCATCAAGCATAATGGCAGTCCCGTGGTCATTCCCACAATTCATGCACGCACCAATGATACATTATACATCCATGGTTCCGCCGCCAGCCGTTTACTCAAATCCATACTCGGTGAAAATAATATTTGTGTCACTATCACTTTAGTAGACGGTATTGTTCTGGCTCGTTCTGCATTTCACCATTCATTGAATTATCGTTCAGTTGTTATATTCGGCAAAGGTGAAATCGTTGAGGACCCACAGGAAAAATGGGATGCACTCAAAGCAGTGAGTGACCATTTAGTTCCCAATCGATGGGATGATGTGCGAGAGCCGAATCAAAAAGAATTGGATGCCACAACGGTCATCTCAATTTCATTAGAAGAAGCATCGGCCAAAATAAGATCCGGCCCGCCCGGGGACGATGATGCAGACTATGCTCTCCCAATTTGGGCGGGTGTTCTGCCCACCGAACTAAAAAAAGGTACACTTATACCCGATCCAGTTTTACCCGATAGTATTGGTATCCCGGATTATCTTAAAAAAGGATCACTATGAATCAATTGAAGTATATTTACATACTAATCCTCCTTTTTATTTTTTCCGTTGCCGGGTTACGTTCATCAGGAAGTGGTCCGGAAGCTCGGGCATCACGAATCATAGAAAAATTCATGAAAACCCATAAAATGCCCGGTCTATCCATAACCGTTGGAAAAGAGGGTGAAATTATTTGGAGCGAAGGGTTTGGCTTTGCAGATGTTGACAAAAATATTTCAGTAACCCCCCAAACGCGCTTTCGAATTGGTAGCGTTTCAAAAACAGTCACCTCTGCTGCCATCGGGCGACTTATCGATCAGGATAAACTGGATCTCAATGCACCCATTCAACAATACGTGGCCTCCTTTCCAGAAAAACGATGGCCCATTACCGCTCCGCGCTTTCGAATTGGTAGCGTTTCAAAAACAGTCACCTCTGCTGCCATCGGGCGACTTATCGATCAGGATAAACTGGATCTCAATGCACCCATTCAACAATACGTGGTCTCCTTTCCAGAAAAACGATGGCCCATTACTACTCGACAAACAATGGGACATTTGGCCGGTATTCGACATTATCGAGGAAAAGAAATGCTCAGTAATACCTTTTATCCGAATATTGCCAGTGGTTTGTCTATATTTGATCAGGATACATTACTCCATGAACCGGGGACAAAATTCCGCTACAGCAGTTATGGGTGGAATTTGGTGAGCGCTGTGGTGGAAGGTGCATCCGGGATTGATTTCCTAGCCTATATGGAGGATACGGTATTTATAGCATTGGGAATTGAAACACTCATGGCAGAACATCGGGATTCAACGTTGACGCCAATCGCATCATTCTATTCAGTTAATAATGGAGAAATTTCAATAGCACCATTTGTGGATAACAGTTATAAATGGGCAGGTGGTGGTTTTGTCGGAACCACAATTGATATGGTTAATTTCATTCATGGATTAAATCAGACAAATTTTTTAACTAAAAAAACATTGAATGAACTTCAGAAACCATTACGA
>Ga0207986_1001472_pt1 | contig 10099 bp, 8 predicted proteins | sample ETNtaG_26_FD_185764 | JGI IMG/M metagenome (GOLD analysis project Ga0207986, IMG submission 185764) | Marine microbial and viral communities from oxygen minimum zone, Eastern Pacific Ocean - ETNP201302SV89 (SPAdes) (version 2) | ecosystem: Environmental > Aquatic > Marine > Oceanic ... | reverse complement strand
TCCAGCATTTACAATAGCAGCATCAATCGTACCCATTTTTTTGGCAACATTGATTAGGTTATTCGGACAAACAATTTTTTTATTTGACAGCATCCAATTTATTTATCTCTTTTAATATATTTTTTATATGGTTAATTTTACAAATACTAACTCCAGATGAAATTATTTTATCTTATAAATGGTCTATTTGATTGTATTTTTTACCCCAATCTAAACAATCTTTCATTTTCCATAACGGGCCAACAGTCTTCGTTCCATCCCTTCATTCGAACATTATGTTAAATTAAAATGCCCATTCGTAAGCAAAAAGGGAGACAGCACCACCTGTGTGTATAAAAAGTACATTATCATTTTTTGTGAATTTTTTGTTTTTGATTAACCCAATTAAACCTGCGAATCCTTTACCTGAATAAACTGGGTCTAATAATATTGCCTCTTTTTTTGCTAAAAGCTTTGTAGCTTCTATCATACTTTCTGTAGGTTCGCCGTATCCTGATCCTATATATTCATCATATGCAACAACTTCTGATTTATCTAAAATATTACACCCGAGCATTTCGCAAGTTTCTTTTGCAAGATTATAAACTTTTTCTTCTTGGGTTTTTTTGTCATACCTGACACTAATACCAGTTACAGGAATGTTGCAGTTAAAATATTTTCTACCAGCTAACAAACCTGCTTGCGTTCCGGAACTTCCTGTTGCATGTACAATTTGTGAGAATTTATATTTATTATTTTCTTTTATTATTTCATTCAAACATTCAACATATCCTAGAGCACCAATTGAATTTGATCCACCTCCCGGTATAAAATAAACGTTGGTTCCTTTGGATTTTAAATCTTCTGTTATTTTTGAGGAATATTCTAGAACATTTTCATTTTTAGGACATATATTTATTTCTGCTCCAAATAGTTTATCTAAAAAAATATTTCCAGAATTCATATAAGCTTCTGGTGGATCTTTAAGTCTTTGTTCTAAAACAATAAGGCATTTTAAACCCAATAATGTACAAGCGGCCGCTGTTTGTCTTGCATGATTAGATTGCACAGCTCCAACAGTTGCAATTAATTCTGCTTTTTTTTTCATGGCGTCTGGTATTAAAAACTCTAATTTTCTAGTTTTGTTTCCTCCGGTAGCCAAGCCTGTGCAATCATCTCTTTTTATAAAAATATTCGGGCCCCCAAGATATTTAGATATATTTTTTAGATGTTCTATTGGTGTTGGAAAATATCCCAATTTAATTCTTTCAAATTTTTCTAACATGCATGCTTATTTATGTTATTAAGTAAAATATGCAAGACATATATATAGGTGACAAAGGCAAAGGATTTCCTTTAGTTTTAGTCCATGGTTTTTTGGGTTCATCAAGAATGTGGGGGCCACAAATTGATTTTTTTAAAAATTATTTTCGTGTAATCACACCCGATTTACCAGGTTTTGGAAAAAGCAATAAAGCTAAATCACACAATAATATTCTATCAATGGCCAATTTATTATTAGATTGTCTTAAAGAGAAAAAAATAGATAAATTTTATTTATTAGGTCATTCGATGGGAGGCATGATTGTTCAAGAAATGGCGAAAAAAGGTGGAGATAAAATTTTAAAACTAATTTGTTATAGCACTGGTCCCAGAGGTGAAATGCCAGGACGATTTGAAACAGTAGATCAATCTAGAGAAAATCTTAAAAAAAAAGGATTAAAAATTACAGCAAAAAATATTGCAAAGACTTGGTTTACAAAAGGAGAAGATGCAAAATATTTTGATATTTGTATTGAGGAAGGAAAACAAACTTCTATAGAAACAGTTGATAATTCACTAGTTGCATTAAAAAATTGGAATGGTGTCGATACTTTGAAAAATATAAAAAATGCAACATTAATTGTGTGGGGAGATCAGGATAGATCATACAATTTAGAACAAATTCAAACTTTAAAAAATAATATTGAAAATAGTAAATTAATAATATTTAAAAATTGTGCTCACAACGTTCATTTAGAGAAACCTGATCAATTCAATAAAACTATTAAAGATTTTTTATTATAAACTTATTGGTTTAACGCAATGTTCGAGCAAATGCTCTAATATCGTTAATTAATAACTCTGGTTGTTCTAATGCTGCAAAATGACCGCCTTTTGACATCTTGCTCCATCGTTTAATATTGTACATTCTTTCTGCATATGATCGAGGTGGCCATGCTAACATTTCAGCTGGAAATAAAGCTGCTGCAGTAGGTACTTCGATACGGTGACAATTTTTTGGAAGAAAACGACCACCTTCCTCACGTCTTCCATAATAAATCCATGAAGCAGAGTTAAAAGTTTTTGTTACTATATAAACCATAATATTTGCTAACAAAGTATCCTTTGAATAAACGTTTTCAATATTATTATTTTTAATATCTGACCAAAAATAAAATTTTTCGATTATCCAAGCGGCAATTCCTACTGGACTATCCATCATTCCATAGCTCAAAGTTTGAGGTTTGGTTGATTGTTGTGTTCTATAGCCATCTTGCATCAATTGATCTTTTTCAAATTTAATTTCCCAATCTTTTTCTTCTTTAGTTTGTGGTCCATCAGGATGACGCATAGTAAAAATATTTATATGAATTGCGTTACATGTCTTTGGATGATCATAAGCGAGCCAGGTAGTAATAGCTCCACCCCAATCGCCACCTTGTGCCAAATAATTTTTATAACCAAGTTTTTTAGTCATTAAATTATTGAAGATATCTGATATTTTTCTTGGACCAATAGGTCTAGATGAACGACCCGAGAATCCAAATCCCGGCAAGGAAGGTACTATTACGTCAAAAGCATCTTCTTCTTTGCCACCAAAGTGTTCGGGGTGAGCAAGTTTTTCGATTATATGAAGAAATTCAACTATAGTTCCTGGCCATCCATGACTAATAAGTAAGGGCATTGGTTTAGATCCGCTTCCTTTTTCCTGAATAAAATGAATATCAATATCATCGACCTTAGTAATAAAATTTGGAAATTTGTTTATCTCCGCTTCATGTTTGCGCCAATCAAATTCATTGATCCAATACTTGGAAATTTCTTTCATGTAATTAAGATTAGTTCCGTATTCCCAACCCCCGTCATTAGGCATTTCATGCCAAGGGTATTTATTTACCTTGGCATAGATGTCTTTAATAATTTGATCTGAGATATCTACTTTAAATGGTTTAATCATTATTATTGAGAGTGACCAATCCAGATTATTTTAATTATATTTAACTAACCCTTTCCACGCCAAGGAATTGTTTTGTCTATAATTTTTCTAAGGGTAATATCAAATAAAAGACCTAACATTCCCATTACAAAGATGGCTATCCAAATAACCTCATATTGAAAATATTTTTTAGCAACGTTTTCAACAAAACCAATACCAGTTGTTCCTGCTAAAAACTCTGCAGCAACTAGTGTTCCCCAACACATACCAACAGCAACTCTTATACCAGTCAATATTTCAGGTAATGAATTTGGGAATATGACATGTCTTAGAATTTGCCATCTAGAAGCACCTAAAGAATGAGCAGCATGAATTTTTGATAATTGGGTACCAGAAGCACCAGCTCTTGCAGAAATAATCATAATAGATAAAGATACCATGAATAATAAAAATACTTTTCCAAGATTATCAATTCCAAATACAGTAATAACTAATGGTGCCCAAGCAAGTGGTGGTACCGGTCTATATAATTCAATTAATGGATCAAAAAATCCTTTAGCAAATCTATTTAGACCCATAAATAAACCTAGAGGTACACCAAGAATAATTCCAAAAATTAAACCTAAAAATACTCTTAAAAAAGAGTCCCATATATGACCTATGGGAACAGGTATTTTGAATGTTTTAAATTCACCGGTTACAACATTTAAAACTTTACTTTTAAAGTTTGGTTTTACTGTTCCATCTTCACTGTGAATTGGGTATTTGCCAGGCACAATATCTGCGATCCAATCTGGAAGAATAAAGCCAACTATTTTACTTACATCCATCATTTCGTACCAAAACAGTGGAATATTTTTGAATCCTACACTTGGTTTTAATAAAAGAAAAAATTTGTTTAAAGTATCAGAGGGTTTAGGTAGCCATCTACCAGAACCTGCTTCAGAACAAGTGGGACCACTTGCAATTATCGTTCCAGTAGGAAATAAAAAAATATCAATAAATCTTAAATTTCCTTGTTCTTTTTTTTGAACTTGATCGAATTCTACAATTGATCGCTCCATAGCATACAGAGTTTTAGGTGGAAAAATACTTTCATATTCAATTCTTCTTGCAATTTTAAGAATATCTTTTGCAAAAGTTGACGCAAGTTCATGATTATCATTTAATTCTGATCTATATTTTTTAATTTCATCTTTGATTTCTTTCATTACATTCTTATATTCAGGATTGTGATTTTTTAATTTAAAGAATTCGTCGCTAATAATTATTAATTCTTTTGCAGCTGCATCAAATTTTAAACCTTTTTTAGTTTCAGGAATGGTAGGAATTTCCTTTCCTGAAGCTCCCCATTTGCCTTGTTTTTTTAAAGCTTCTATTCTTTTATTTTCTTCTTCAACACTTTTTATTGGCGGATAACTTATTTTTTGGAAATCTTCTGTTAAAGAAATAATTCTATTAGTTAATTCTCTAATCTTATTTTTGCTTTTATCCTCTAGAAATTTTTCATTAGTTAATAGCGGGATTGTTTTTTTGGTTTTTGCAAGTAAATTTAAAAGTTTATCTTTATCTTGATCACTTAAGTCTTCAGAATTTTGAATTTGAACAATGTATTTTTCAATATTTTTATTTTCACGCTTAATAAGAGAAGCACTTTTATATTCTCTTTCTTCTATTGGAAATAGGTATTTTAATGAAAGTAATGAATCGTTAACTTTTGCAACTTGACAAAGTTCATTAGCAGATTTTGGATAAAAGGATTTTGCTATATCCCATGAATAATAAAGCCATATCAACAAAAGAAAACTACTTCCAACAATAACCCAGTGGGTTCCTCCTTTGGCTTTTTCGGGATTTCCAAAAACAGCATCAACCTTTTCAGTTTTAATTAATCTTATTCCATAAAGAATAGAACCTATAACAGCAAAAATAATTAAAAATGTAATAATTCCAGTGACCATGTTAAATATTTTTACCCATTATTTCTTCTTCCATATTCCAAATCATGGTTAGGATTTCCTCTCTTTTGTTTACAAAATCTTTATTATTTTTTATTTCTCTTAAATCACCATCTAATCCCATTGAAGCAAAAGGCAGATTGTATTCTTTATGTAAACGACCAGGTCTTGGTGCCATTACGTATAGTCGTTCACCCAATAATAAAGCTTCTTCAACTGAGTGAGTGATTAAAATGATAGTCTTTCCTGTTTCTTTCCAAATTTTTAAAACTAAAGACTGCATTTTTTCCCTAGTTAAAGCATCTAGCGCACCCAAAGGTTCATCCATTAAAATTAAATCAGGATCATTAATTAGACATCTTGCAAGAGCAACTCTTTGCTGCATCCCCCCAGACAATTGGTAAGTTGGAGTATTTCCAAATCCTTTTAATCCTACGATCTCTAGCCACTCTTCAACTTTTTTTGCTGTTTTAATTGGATCTTCTTTTTTCATCCTTAAGCCAAAGTTTACATTTTCAGCAACAGTCAACCATTCAAACAAAGCACCTTGTTGAAAAACCATTCCTCTTTCAACACCAGGACCATTGATTTCATTCCCACCCAGACCAATTGAACCAGAGGTAGGTCTAAGAAAACCAGCTGCAATATTTAATAAAGTTGTTTTTCCACAACCTGAAGGGCCAAGAACTGTTAAAAGTTCTCCTTTTTTAAGAGTAAAATTTATATCTTTAAGAGCATGAACCGTTTCTCCTTTAGGAGATTTAAAAATCATGTTTAGATTTTGAGAAACTAAATCACTCATAGAAATAACTTTATATTAGAATTTTCCAAAAAAAAATAGGCACCAATTTATTAAATTGGCGCCTATCTAATTTGTTTTAACTCGCTAAACTACAAAGGTAAAAAACTAGTATCTACTGTTTTAGAGTAATCTTTAAGAGTTGGGTTTTCAGCTGTACCAAATGTTTTACCCATACCTTCTAAGTATTTCATAAGTAAACCACCCTTGCTCATAGATTTATTAGTTTCTGCAGCAGTTAAGAATTTAAATCCATCCATCGTATCCTTTGTATCTGCAACCGACATTTCAGCATCTTTAGCTATGATATTAATATCATGTTTACCTGCTCTGTATTTAGCATTAGCTTCGTGAGTTACTTCTACGAAAGTTCTAACCATTCCTGGGTTTTCTTTCATAAATTTATCAGTAACAGATGTAATATCGATACCTTGAATGCCAGCATCACGAGCTTCTTGGACTGATAATAATCTTGATCCAACTGCCACTGCAGCTTTGATAGAGTTACCACCGAATAGACATGCCATAACAACATCACCGCTAACTAATGCAGCAGCCCCTTCTTCAGGGTCCATTTGAATAATTTCCATTTTGCTACGATCAGCTTCTACAACTTTCATACTTTCAATAAAAACATACTCAGCCATAGTTCCTAGTGGAACTGCAACTTTTTGGCCTTCTAATTGAGAAGCATTAGCTTTTTTAATTCCAGATGCGTTAGATGTAACACAAGTTGTTCCACCCATTCCGTATTCCATAGCAACATCTACAAGCTTAATAGGTGCTTTAGAGTTTACTGCATTTACGAATGGAGTTAAACCTTGTGAGTAAGAGATATCAATATCTCCTGCTAACATAGCATCGGTCATTGCTCCGCCATTTGTAAAGTTCGTCCACTTAACTGGCACTCCCAAAGCATCGTCAAAAGTTTTTTTAACTTTTGCTTCTTGGTTTGGTGTTGGCCATTCTAAGAAAAATGCAACTTTAACTTCATTAGCAGCAGCAAAAGCAGATACTGACAATGTCAAAGCAACTATACTTCCTAGTAATAAACTTATTATTTTTTTCATTATTTCCCTCTTTAGTATTAGTATTAGTTAAGCTTAACTGTCTCATTAAAGATTAAAAATGGAGATAAGTAAAACAAAATTAAATACTACTTATGGTTGTATTAGTAATAATTTTGTTGGCAGTTTTGGTTAAAATGATAGTTTAAATATTTGGAAGAGGGAAGTTTCAAATCATTATGGGAACCGACACAAAATCAATACCTAATTCACTCCAGGAGCATTGGATGCCATTTACATCCAATAGAGATTTTAAAGAAAGTCCAAGATTGATCACGGGGGCAAAAGGAATTTATTTAAAAGATCATCATGGCAGGACTCATATAGACGCAAGTTCGGGATTATTTTGTAATCCTTTAGGTCACGGTAGAAAAGAAATACTTGAAGCTGTTACGAAGCAGTTAGAACAACTTGATTACGTTCAGCCCTTCCAACAAGGTTTCGGCGGTTCGTTCGAATTAGCATCAAAGATTGCAAGGCATACCCCAGGTGATTTGAACAGAATTTTTTATACAATTTGTGGTTCCTCGGCTGTTGAAACTGCAATCAAGATTATAATTGCTTACCACAAAGCTAGGGGCCAAGGCCAAAGATTTCGTTTTGTTGGGAGAGAACGCTCATACCATGGAATGAATGTTGGAGCCACTTCTGTTGGTGGAATGATTAACAATGTAAAAACTTTTGCAAGTATTTTGATGCCCGGGGTAGTGCATATGCGTCATACACATCTTCCAGAACATAAATTTGTTAAAGGACAACCCGAAACAGGTGCCGAATTAGCGAACGATCTTGAACGTATTGCGACAAATTTTGGCTCAGAAAATATTGCAGCTTGCATTGTTGAACCAACAGCAGGTTCAACCGGTTCATTGGTTCCACCAAAAGGATATTTAAATCGTTTACGAGAAATTTGTGATAAACATGGTATTTTATTAATTTTTGATGAAGTTATAACTGGTTGGGGTCGAATGGGTTCGGCTTTTGCTTCTCAAGAATTTGGCGTTACACCCGATGTAATAACAATGGCAAAAGCAACTACCAATGGAGTTGTGCCGATGGGAGCAGTAGCAGTAAAAGAAGAGATTTATGAAACTGTGATGGATGCATCTCCAAAGGGGGCGGTTGAATTGTTTCACGGATATACTTACTCAGGCATTCCAATAGCCGTTGCAGCTGCACTTGCGGTACAGGATATTTTTGAAAAGGAAGATATATTTAATAGGGTGAAAAAACTTTCTTCTTATTTTTTAGATGGTTTATTTTCTTTAAAAGATCTTGACTGTGTAGCGGATATTAGAGGCTATGGCATGATGGGAGGTATCGATATTAAACCTGTAGATAGACCAGGAAAGGCAGGATTTACATGCTTTAAGGCGTGTTATGAAGTTGGAGTTAATTTTAAAGCTACAGGAGATTGTTTGATTATTGCTCCTCCATTTGTGTGTGAAAAAAAAGATATAGACGAAATTATTGAAAAACTTCGTACTGGTATCAGTAATTATATGAAAAAGTAAAGTGATGCGTATAGGAGTTCCTAAAGAAATTAAACCACAGGAAACCAGAATTGGTTTAACTCCTGCTAGTATCAAAATTCTTACCTTGAAAGGACATAAAGTTTTAGTTGAAAATAACGGTGGTTTTGAATCTGGTTTTTACAATGATCAATACAAGAAAGCGGGTGCTATAATTGTTGATAGGGCAGAAGATATTTTTAATGACTCAGAAATAATCGTAAAAGTCAAAGAGCCGTTAAGCAGTGAGGTAGCAATGATTAGAGAAAATCAAATTATTTTTACGTACCTGCATCTGGCAGCTGCAAAAGAATTAACAGAGGGTTTAATAAAATCAAAATCAGTATGTATTGCTTATGAAACAGTTACCGACAATAATGGTAGATTACCACTTTTGGCTCCTATGAGCGCTGTAGCAGGGAGAATGTCAGTTCAAGCAGGAGCTCATTCCTTAGAAAAGACTCAAAAAGGCAGAGGACTATTATTGGGAGGAGCTCCCGGAGTAGATCCTGCAACAGTGGTTATTCTTGGAGGAGGAGTAGTTGGAGAAAATGCTGCTTTGATTGCGACAGGAATGAAAGCAAAAGTATATATTGTAGATAAATCTTCTCAACGACTAGAAGAACTAGAGAAAATTTTTGGAAACACAATAACTCCAATACAAAGCGATAAAACTGATTTAAAGAATTTAATCTCAGAATGTGATCTTCTGATTGGTGGAGTGTTAATTCCAGGTGCTGAAGCTCCAAAGTTAGTGACGAAAGAAATGTTAAAAATTATGAGAAGAGGTGCTGTTATTGTGGATGTCGCTATTGACCAAGGCGGCTGTGTAGAGACGAGCAAACCTACTACTCATGCTAACCCAACATATGTTGTGGAAAATGTCGTTCATTATTGTGTAGCGAATATGCCAGGTGGAGTTCCAAGAACTTCGACTCTAGCATTAAATAAAGTAACACTTCCTTATCTTGTTGAACTAGCTGACAAAGGTTACGAAAAAGCTCTTAAAGAAGACAAAAATTTTTTAGCAGGATTAAATGTTTTTAAAGGTCAAGTAACATACAAAGCTGTAGCTGATGCCTTTGGACATAAATATGTTTCTTCTAGCGAAGCATTAACAAATTAATTAATATATTTTAAATGGAAAAAGAGTTACCAAGTAGCGCTAAAGCTATAATTATTGGTGGAGGTATAGCCGGATGTTCTGTTGCTTATCATTTAGCAAAATTTGGATGGAAGGATATAATTTTACTTGAAAGAGATCAATTAACTTCAGGAACTACTTGGCACGCAGCTGGATTAGTAAGTCAGTTGGGACCTTCAGCAGCTGTTACTAAAATAAGAAAATATACTACAGAATTATATAAAGAGTTAGAAAAAAAAATAGGTTTTTCTGCTGGATTAAAATTAAATGGTGCTTTATCCATTGCAACAACTAAAGGAAGATGGCAGGAGTTAAAAAGACAAGCAACCACAGCACAATTGTTTGATGTACATGTAGAAGTATTAAACATTAATCAGATAAAAAAAATTTATCCAGTAATAAATGAAAAAGATATTTTGGGTGGTATTTTTATGCCGGGAGA
>Ga0207986_1001471_pt1 | contig 10099 bp, 12 predicted proteins | sample ETNtaG_26_FD_185764 | JGI IMG/M metagenome (GOLD analysis project Ga0207986, IMG submission 185764) | Marine microbial and viral communities from oxygen minimum zone, Eastern Pacific Ocean - ETNP201302SV89 (SPAdes) (version 2) | ecosystem: Environmental > Aquatic > Marine > Oceanic ... | reverse complement strand
TTTCATGATCCTCTTAAATTATTAAATTGATGAAGATTTTGAAAGCAGATAAATTTACTTTGCAATTGGTGAATACTTCAAAACCTTCTGTTGATAACTGGAAAGAGTTTCCTGTTTTTTCCCGGCTGATCTTGAAGATGAAGACCAGGCAGTCCAGAACATAACATTTTCCCCACCGTAGTCTTCACATTCCTCGGCAGACATTTTACCGTCACTATCATTATCCCTGCTATTGGAGCATTCCGGAGTGTCAGTTAAAATATCAAACACAGTTCCTCCCATTTCAGTGGTATGGAACAATCCAAGCTGGTGTCCCATTTCGTGAGCAGCAGTTTCTCCGAGTAGCTGCGAATTCAGTGTTGATCCAGAGGCATGAGCCATGAGACCGATCAGCACTCCATTCCATGAATTGGCGATGCCCATTGATCCAGGCATGCCCGCTGCTATTCCCAAGATTCCTGAGCTTGAAAAGTCCTTAATAAAAAACAAATTAACAGCGCCATTCACTCCCTGTGAAACAAGTGCGGAAGTAGTAGAATTTGTGAATGTTCGGGAAACTACGGCATACTGAGTGTCACTAATTGAGATTGTGCTGTTTATAGTTAGGGTGATACCATTTGAAGAGTAGATACTTGACATGATGCTTAAAGCGGCGCTCAGATCTGCAGCCTGCCAGGTTGTGCCAGTGATGTAGGGCTGAACAACTATTGTCGTTGAAGATGGAACGGTTCCGGTGCGCAGCGCCAATTTCACACGGTCGTTACTTTTGGCTTTAAATGTCCATGTACCTGCTTTAGCACTGAAACTGGGTGATTGTGGGACCAGTACATTCGAATATCCTGCCTTGGGCAGATCATTTCCAAAACTTCCACTTGCATCATTATATAAATTAGGTGTAGAAGTGGAACTCAAGATATCCGTTCCATCAGGGTCAGTCAACGAATAAAATTCAACATTGGCATTACTATCCTTGAAAATAGATAATAAGAAAGAAACACCATCCGACGGAACAGCAAAAGATCCTGTATAATATCCTCCTTCTATACTTTGAGTGATTTCAGTAACTGGTAAAGAACCGCTGGTTAATGAACTAGTTGAGGAACTGCTTGAAGATGTACTTTCTTTTTTTGAGCATCCGCCGACAAGGAGCAGAGTTGCTGTCAGCAGGATGAATGCAGTCCGGCAGAAATTGAGTTTTATTTTCATGACTTATTTAAATTATTATTTTCTCTCAATTTCAGTCTGCCTGATCCGGCCAATTGGGCTGACAACGACTTTTGTGCTGTACGCCTCATTTTCCAGCGTAATTGTACCTCCTGCGGCGAAGCCGAAGGCACTGAACGAAGGCCAGCGGGTGGCGCTAATCAAGATGTTTGCTGGAACTTTTTCTTTGTAGAACGTGTCAAAGTTAGCATTATTTTTTCGCTGAAGCAAAAGATTTCCAGATTCACTTTTTATACGGTGGGATCTATGCTGAGTCAGCGCCAGCCACTGTGCCTGCCGTAGAGTATTTTTGAAAAGATCGGCGGTGTTTACAAACTCAGCCCTGTCCAACAGTGGAAAAAGGGAAACAAAAAGCAGGCCGGATAGAATTCCCACAATTGTGATGGAAATCATCATTTCGTATAAAGTAAATCCGCCGCTTTTTTTCTCAGTACGCATGTGGATCAATAAATCCTCTGAACAAAGTCAGGAATAATATTTTAATATCAAGCCAGATTGACCAGCGCTCGATATAGTACAAATCATATTCTATACGTTTCTCGAGCGATGTATTGCCACGCCAGCCGTTGATTTGCGCCCAGCCTGTGATGCCTGCTTTGACCTTGTGACGAAGCATGTAATTTGGAATTTGACTTTTGAATTGATCAATAAAAACAGGACGTTCAGGTCTGGGGCCGACAAGACTCATTTCGCCTTTGAAAACATTGAAAAGCTGCGGTAATTCATCCAGACTGTAGTTACGTAGAAAGACACCAAATTTTGTGCGGCGCTCATCGTTTTCACTGGCCCAGACAGCACCGGTTTGTGATTCAGCATCTGTATGCATTGATCTAAATTTTAATGCCCTGAATGTACGACCGTCAAGTCCCATACGTTCCTGACCGTAAAGAGCAGGTCCGGATGAGCTAAGTTTGATTAAGAGTGTGATCAACAGCATTACCGGAGAAAAAATAACAATTGCTAAAAAAGCTCCGGAAATGTCAAGCAGACGCTTGAGCACCTGATTCCAACCCGTCATCGGACTTTGTACAATTGTTATAATTGATATGTCATCAAAGGACTCCACTTCTGTATGCAGAGCACGGAAAGTGCCCAGGTCCGGAATGATCCGTACATCAACCCATTGTTCCGCCAGCAACTCTTTCAGTTCCGGAAGATAGTGCTGTTCCTCAGGCGGAAGCGCAATAAAAACTTGATCAATTTGGTGTGCCTGAATAATCTGGTTCAACTGCTCAATTCCTCCGAGTCTGGGAATATTATCCGGAATAACTGAATTCTGACTACCATTTGTTTCGATCACACCTTTCAGCACAAGTCCAAGTGATTTGAGACGCAATAGGTGTTCTATAAACTTATTAGCTGAGACACCATTCCCGATCAGCAGAACATGCTCAACATGAGCTCCTCTGGAGTGCAGCCAGTGTAAGGAACCTTTTGTTATAAGACGTGATAAAAATAGTAAAATCAATAAACAAGCAAGAAAGTAAAGCGTGTGTACGCGTGAAAAAGAAAATTCACGGTAGAAAAACGCAGTCACCAGAGTCAACAATAATAAGGTGAATGTTCCCCGTAAAAGATGGTAGAACTCCTGAGGCGGGTGGACAACTTTGTGTAACCTATAAACTCCGCTGAAAGAAAAGACGAAGCCGGTTAAAACAGCGACAAAAAACGCCGCTTTCAAATATTCAGCATGTGAAGGAATCATCGAAGCATGAGGCAGGTCAATCCAGAGGAACCTTAGCTGATATGCTAGTTCCCAGGCGGCAAACGCTAAAGACATATCCAACAGTCTTAAGACTGTAGCAAAAACCTGAGTGTGCCTTTTTAACATGCAGATTCCCTGATGGAAGCTGCGGAGGCATAGACAGTGGATCTTATAAAGAGAATATTAATCATTTTATAAATTACAATGCAAGAATTTCATCCGAGTCGTATTCGACGTTTAGTATTTGAACTGGACAGCCTGACCGTTAATTTTGAGCAGGATGCATGGGATAATTTTCGTCAATATTTGCGTGTTCTTGACGATCGTGATTTTGCGATTGTGCTGATTGCAGAGTCAATCCAGGCCTCTGAATGGACTTCATTTGCAAAAATATCTGTCATCAGGAGCACAGGTGAAGAAGCATTTAAAAACAATTCTCAACTGTCAGGTGCAGACGTTTTTTGGTTTTCAGAGCAAGGTTCTCTACAAACAAAATTATCAACTGCTAATGCAAATTTTGCAGGCAGCACCGGCGAAACCACACAAAATGGAGGAATGCAATATCAACATTTATACGATACTCTGCAGATATTTAATCCCAGTAAAATAACTACCGCAGATTTGTCAACTACTCTGTTTAAATTAAAGCAGAACTCAGAGCAGGTTCCTTTGATGCTCGGTATCGGAGGACCTGACGAATGCGGTCATTCTTTTTTTGTCGGCGAATTGTTCGATGCGCTTGAAGATCAGGAACTGTTAGTCTCAAGTCTGGACCTGTCTAAAGTATTAGGCACAGAATTTCAAAAGCATGACAACTCTGCTTTAGAGTCAAGTTCTTCTTTCTGGCGTTCGGTTGAAATCCGCGACTGGCTTATTGATGATGTTCTATGTCCCTACAGTCAAGGAAAACAAGTTTATATCGAAAATCCTCCGGAAAATATTCTGGATTATGAGATCTGCACCTTCCCATTTTTTCTTGCACCGGAAATGATTTTACTGGTTTGGGGGACAACCGTTTTTCTGCCTGAATTTGAAAAATTAATCGATCTGCGTTTCTTACTCGAACTTTCGGAAAAAACTGCTACAGCGCGTATGTTTGCCCTTGATGAACGTGAAAATTTTGATAAATCATTCATCGAAACATATCACCAGAAAGAAGGCAAACGTTACTCGGATTACCTGGAAAAATATGAAGTGCAGAAGCAAATCGATTACCGGATTAATTTCGAAAACTTTAACGCCTTCCGTATCAAAGAATAATTTTAGCCTTCTTCAAAGCGTCCCAAATCCTCTTTGATCTTGCGCTCTTCTTCCGGAGAAAGTGATGCCAGTTTCTCTTGCTGTGGTTGGCTGACCCAGCGTTTAGATTGAAACAGGACGATAAATAGTCCAATCAAAATTCCTGCGCCAGGTAGGATCCAAAGTACCAGATTGAAGCCGCTCTTTGTTGGTGCCCGCAAAATCCACTCACCGTAACGTTCCACAAAATAGGCCAGTATTTCTTTATCAGATTTACCGTCTTTCATCAGTTCTCGGATTTTATCTTTGATACTGTTTGAAAATCCTGCTTCTGAATCCTTGACGGACAATCCCTGACAAGTAGGACAGCGTAATTCGTCTGATAGTTTTCTGAATCGGGCAGAAAAATCATCACTATCTGCTGCCGTACTACCACTGAACGCTGGACATAAAAAGATAAAAATAAGAAAAACAGTGATCCGACTTAAGTTAAATTGGTAATGTGTGCTGCTTTTAATCAGGCGCTGCATGTCTTTAAATCGTTGGAAAACTGCTGGAACTTAGTCTGTAATTAATTTATTAATCAATACAGTTTATCTTTCTCTCAAAAAGGTTGCAATGTAAAACAGGAAATACTGCTTGAACAATTGTGTCATTGAATAAAGATTCTGTAATAACAGAAAAATTATTATTAACTTGTGTATATGGTTTTAATATTGTCTAATCCATAACGTTGATAGTTAGGAAAAATTAATTAAATTCAGATGCTGAAATTGCTAATTTTGAAACTGGTATAAATTTTGTTCGGAAATAACAACAACGAATCGTTTAAAGGTGCTGCTCCTACTTATGTGGGAAAAGGCATGCGTATCGAAGGAAAGATATGGGGTAAGCGTCCTATCTGGATTGATGGTGAAGTAAAAGGTACAATTGATATTGGCAGTGAAGTTATCATTGGTGAGTCGGCAAAAATAGATGCAACAATCCGTGCATCTACAATTAAGGTAAACGGTTTTGTTGAAGGAGAGTTATATGCTTCCGGTAAGATTGAGATAATGTCAAAAGGACGTGTTCATGGAAAAGTCACAAATCTTGCGGGATGTCTGATTATCCACGATGGTGGAATTGTCGAAGGACAGTGTTCAATTGCAAATAAAGAAAAAATGAAAAGTCTCTTGCCGCAGGAGTTTCCAAAATTACTGCCTGAACAATCAAGCGCACCTCCAAAAGTAATTAATACTCTTGAAAATACAAAAGAATCCTCTTTTATATCAGCAGAAACATCTGCTTAAAAAAAGCAGGTATAAACTCACTCTTGGTCATATCAGGGATTCTCCTCGAAACGTAACTGAACTTATTTTGTGGCTCCACGGTTGTTGGCAATTACTCCACGTGGGCGAAAAGCCGGAATTATATTTCTTATACTTTCTGTTGATTGTATGGGTTTAGCCGGGATAATTAACGAAAAAGCTTTCCGTTCAACCGCAAAATGCATTGACTGCACAGAATCCTGTATTGCCGCTACATTCAGGGTAAGATTCGCCCAGTTTCCCTGAACTTCCACTTGTTTTCCTGTTTTCAGGAGCGTCTCTTTTTCTGCACTTTTTGACTCAACAGCAAGCCACTTCCTTAGTTGTTTAAAACGTTCTTTCGCGGTTAAGCTAACTTCCCGTTTGAGGTATACTTTAAGTACAGGAGTTCTAGTCAATTTTCCAGGATGCATGGTCAGGGAACTCAATATTTCGTCATGAAAAGCGATACGGCAACTGAATTTACCGCTTAGCTCACTGTTTTGTTCATCGATGAAAATCGTGGTTTGTGCAGCAGTCTGAGTACTGTTTATTTCAAAATCATTCCAAAAATATCTTGTTTCCAGTTCCGGAGCCAGAATCTGTACCTTCATTAAGTCTACATGTAGCGAATGTCCTGCTTTAAATACCTGCAAAACTGGTTTTAAAAACAAAGATGACTGACTGATACAGGTCGCAAGGTTCTGCAGGTCGAGGGGCCAGAAGCCAATTTCCAGCGTGCTTCTGCATTCACGGCTGGCCTGCATTAAAGTGTTAAATCCACGTCTGATTGAATCTGGAGTTCCAATCAAAATGATTTTTTTCCAACCCGACCAAATTTCACGCTCCACAAGTTTTTCGAGAGGAGTGTCTCCTGTGGTAAAGAAAAATTCATTAGGCACTAACTGCTCCATGATACTCAAACCGTGACGTTTCCAGAATAATGAAATTCCCGGATGAGAATAGCTGTCCAGAATCAGGTGCATTGGATATTTCATAACACTTCTTTAGTGATTAAATTAAGCTAAAGAGCCGCTGGTTCTTGCGTGTTTTAATTGCTGCAGAGCACGTTGTGTTTGAAATACCAATTCTTCCGGTAAACCGTCATTCTTTAAAACAACATCTGCATAAGCTAAACGCTCTTCGGGAGTTAGTTGCGCAACTATTCTTGAGCGTGCATCTGCTTTGCTCAAACCGTCACGTAACTGTAATCTCTCCATGGCAACCGCAGGATCAAGGCTTACTACCCAGATTTGTCCGCAAACCTTATGCCAATCAGCTTCAATTAATAAGGCTGCTTCCAAAAATACAATTTTGTTGACACTGTTTGAAACTAATTTTTCATATTCATTTTCTATCATCTCAGCAATCATTGGGTGAGATATTTCATTCAACTGTATAAGACGCCGTGGGTCACCAAAGACTATTCTTCCGAGTAACGGACGATTTACAGTACCATCCGGTTGCAAGATTTCTTTACCAAATGTTTCTACTACTTTTTGGAAACTTGGGGTTCCGGGATCCAGAACTCTGTGTCCCAGTTTATCTGCATCGATAACCGCATAGCCATTTTCGCTAAGATACTGAATCACAGTGCTTTTTCCTGAAGCAATACCTCCTGTCAGTCCCACCAGCACAGATTTTGTATCTTTGGGAATCATGATATATTTTTAACAAAAGATTGATATTTGATCAATAAAACCCTGCATCCTGCAGATGTCCTCTACATATCAGAATAAAACTAACAGCAAGTTTGATCAAGACACGAATCTTCATTTCAATATAAATAAATGTATTGACAATTATACTCAATTGTATGAGATTCAGGCAGGAAAAACAAAATATGAATAGTCGGCTGTTTAAATTAGGAAATTAAATTGCCGGTAATGTCTCATTGAATTTAACCAGGGAGAAAATATGCGAGCTACTGAAAAACCTGTTTCTCGAGTTGATTCTGTGACTGATGTTTTGTCGGGGAAACTGAGTGATATTCTAGACGAGAAGAGCAAGGGTGTGATTCAGGTTGACAGCGATTGCATTGTTGCTGCTGCAGCCAGAAAAATGCGAGATGATAAGGTGGGCGGGCTGATGGTAGTGGAAAATGATACATTGGTGGGTATATTTACGGAGCGTGACTTGATGAGCCGTGTCGTTGCAGAGGGGTTGGATCCAGAAAAAATTCAGGTTTCTGAAGTTATGACTTCATCAATTGCAACTGTGCCGCCGCAAACATCAGTCAGTGTAGCGGCAAATTTAATGTCCCAAAACAGGATCCGGCATCTTCCGGTGCTGCAAGACGGGAAGTTGTATGGTGTGATTTCTGCGGGTGATATTCTTGCATGGAAGCTCCGTGAACAGGAATTTACTTTACACCAGTTAGAGGATTATTTTTTCAAATCCTGACATCTTTTTCATGCCTGACTCACGGGGCATGAACGATCAATTAACAGCCACCCAAATATTTATACCGTCTAGAAGAATCAGCTTATTTTAATCCGTTTATTAGGGTTTAATTCCCTGCAGCATGTGGCGTAATCAAGTTTTTGTATAGAATAAGCACATCAGTGAGCCTTTTCGTAAAAGTCACAATGTCAGTGTTTTGTTGTACAACTTTGTGTGTCTAGCGAAGTATTGAAGAGTTGTCTTCAGCGAGCAAGTAGATACAATATTAAAAGACATTTGCTTAGAGGTTTCAAAACGTTATGAGATCCACAGCGGGAATGATATTTAAGTGTGTAAATTTTATTTTTTACAAGTGTATCACGTGTATTGTCTATTATTTAACCAACTGATAAATCAGTCAAAAAACCATCCTATCTGGAGGATTGCTAACTCTGATTGAGTATTGCCAAAATCTGTTTTTTCCTGTCCAAATCCTATTCCTGCTTCCACAAAATAATTTTCTGTTTCAAATCCGACAACACCTGCATTTAAATCCAACTCACCAGTTAAGTGGAAGATAAATATTTTCCTTATACCAAGATAAGGGTTAATAGAGTTCAGAGGCAGGTGAAAATATATTCCTGTGTTAAAGTCTCCGGCAGCCAGAATGTAGGACAAGCCGCTGTTAACTGAAAGATAATTATTTAATCTGTATTGAAAGCGGATACCCGGCATTGGCAAAACAGCCGGGCCTAGAGTGAAAGATGTCTTAATCCCATTACCGACTGGTCTGGCCAGCAAGGAACCGGCAAGTGGGAAAGTCAGCAACGCAAATAACAGCAGTATCAAAGAGTATTTTCTACACATGAAAATCTCTTATGTTTTTCAGTTTAGCTTTTTATACTAATCTTTATTCACATAAGTGCAGCAGGAAAAGGGAGTTAAATTAAAACTATTACTTAGTTTTACTTTTTCCTCAACAGAGCTTTTTTGATTCTTAACCTAAATCAAAGCTCACGCCTTGTGCCAAAGGCAAATCGGATGAATAATTGATCGTATTGGTTTGACGGCGCATGTAGGATTTCCATGCATCCGAGCCGGATTCCCGTCCGCCTCCTGTATCTTTTTCTCCGCCGAATGCACCGCCGATTTCCGCTCCGGAAGTTCCGATGTTTATATTGGCCAGTCCGCAGTCAGAACCTTCATGCGAGAGAAATTTTTCGGATTGCTGAAAGTCACGAGTAAAAACCGCAGATGACAAACCTTGAGGCACGTCATTTTGCAGACGCAGTGCTTCGTCGAAATTCTGGTAGCGAATCAGGTAGAGCAAGGGCGCAAAGGTTTCATCTTGCACAATCGGCCAGTGATTTTCCACTTCTGCAAGGGCTGGACGTACGTAAAACGATGAGGGGTGTCCTTCCAACACATCACCACCATAAATTACATTTCCTCCTTGTTCCCGGATTGCAGTCAAAGCATTTAGGAAGTTTTTTACGGAAACCTCATCTATCAAGGGGCCAATCAGTGTGTTCCCATCCAGCGGATTCCCAACACGGTTTTCAAGTTGCGAATACGATTGTACAAGTTGTCTTTTCACATCTTCATAAATCGATTCATGAACAATAATTCGGCGTGTGGTGGTGCAGCGTTGACCACAAGTTCCCACCGAACCAAAAACAATTCCCGGAATAGCAATCTTCAAATCCGCACTTTCCGTCACAATAATTGCATTGTTACCGCCAAGTTCTAAAATGCTTCGTCCCAGCCTTGAAGCAACTTTTGCGGAAACTTTCCGTCCCATTTCTGTGGAACCGGTTGCGGAAATTAGTGGTACACGCTTATCATTAACCAGTGTTTCCGCAATTTCTTCATTAGTACCGATTACGAGGTTAAATACGCCTTCCGGAACTTTATTTCCTTTCATGACTTTCGCGATGATACGCTGTAGAGCGATTGAGCACAGAGGTGTTTTGGGACTCGGTTTCCAAATCGAAACATTCCCGCAAACGGCCGCAATCATGGAGTTCCATGACCAAACCGCAACGGGAAAATTGAAAGCGGAAATTATGCCGACAATTCCTAGCGGATGGTACTGATCGTACATGCGGTGTCCCGGACGTTCCGAATGCATGGTGGAACCGTAAAGCTGACGTGAAAGGCCGACCGCAAAATCGCAAATGTCGATCATTTCCTGAATTTCTCCCAAACCTTCCTGATAAATTTTTCCCATTTCCCAGGAAACCAACTGACCAAGATCATC
>Ga0207986_1001470_pt1 | contig 10101 bp, 9 predicted proteins | sample ETNtaG_26_FD_185764 | JGI IMG/M metagenome (GOLD analysis project Ga0207986, IMG submission 185764) | Marine microbial and viral communities from oxygen minimum zone, Eastern Pacific Ocean - ETNP201302SV89 (SPAdes) (version 2) | ecosystem: Environmental > Aquatic > Marine > Oceanic ... | reverse complement strand
AATCAAAAGCGCAATGATGAGATTGAAAAAATCGATGAAGCACTTCTAGATGAACTAGGGCAACGCTCTGTCAGGATCATGGTGGATGCCAGACTGAACAGCGAAACACCGGGAAGCATGATTGACCGGCTTTCCATCAGTGCCTTGAAAATATATCATATGGATGAAGAAACGAAGCGTGTAGACGCATCCTCTGAACACCAGAAAAACTGTGAAGCCAAATTGATGCTGCTTCAGGAACAACGTCGGGATTTGGGGAAATGCCTGATGGAATTCCTGGAGGATCTGGTTTTCGGGAGAAAGACCCTAAAGGTTTATCGACAGATGAAAATGTACAACGATTCGAGTTTGAATCCGGTACTATACCAAAAAAAGAATTCCAGATGAAATTGGTTCTTTTCCTGCTTATTATTGGTGGCTGGTTTTATTTGCGTCGAAAACTAGGAAAGCGTGACAAGCATTCTTTTCCATGGGTCGACTGGTTTCTGGGAATCATGATCTCTCTTTATGGTTTGATCATGCTTTTCATGCTTTTCGGAGTGGAACAAAAAAGAGCTGGCCTGCTCTCCATTGGTATTGCATTTCTTGGTGCCCTGGTTTATGTCGGTTGGATGCGGAGACGGATCAAATCCTGAAAAAGATGCTAACCATTCTTTGCCTTTCCAATAGCTGAAAACTCCTACTTCCTGTTTCATCTATACACCTGGAAAAGATGGGAATCGTGCTGATTGTGATGATGTTTGTGGCGATGCTCCTATTGGGATGGTGGGAAATCAGACGTTCACGACGCCGATTTCGTGAGGCTAAGCAGCAATTGAATTCGATTTATGGAGAAATAAAAGATCAACCTGATTCGCAAAAGTCCGTTCATGCAGATAGCATAATGGAAACTCGTAGCAAGGTTGAAACCGGAGATGAAAAAATTTAGTGTGATTTTCGGATCTCGTTCTGGAGTTCCCGGAGCTCTTCCATTAAAACGGATTTCAGTTGGAGAGTAGGAGGTTTTTCTTGGACCAATTTCAGTAGTTCAGCGACTGCCTTAGGCCGGGAGAGTTTGCGATTCACCGCAAATTGGTCCAATTCCTCAAGTACAGATTCAGGCAAACCCAGCAAAATTTTTTTTACCGGCTCGGTGTATTCTTTTTTCCTTCCTGCTCCCTGTCGGAAGCCTCCGCGTGACATGTAAACTCCTAAAACAAATTTTTACTGAATCTGGCGCTCAAGAATTTTTCCTGGATTCCGATAATTGAATCAAAGCTTTTGATTAACATGCATCTGGTCAATGAAAATTCTTGGCCAATCGAATTGCAAACCTTGTTGATCAAGGAAAGTACGTTGAAGGCTTTGGCAATCGGTTTGTAATTCATCAAGCCGGAATTTTGAACCCTATTTCGATTTGTATCCATGAAAGAGTCAGAAAAGAAGGTTTTGTATCCTTTCCGTCGTTTATCAGTGCGGACACGTTGTTTTCATCGTCTGACCCCGGAAGAGGTCTTGATGCGTAAAGGCTTCTAGGGTGAAACTCTGCAGCATCGGCTCTACGCTCCATGCAATAAGCAAGCTAAACATCACAAAATAGGACGGGAACCTTCATCTCCCGTCCTCTTCCCTCCTTGAATCAGTAATCCGTAGATCCCAGGTTTTTCAATCCTTATTGAATTAACATATAGATTTCTTTGATGAAGAGAGGCTTCTTCATCGAAGGATTTCAGGATTCATGATGGTTTCGATCATCATGCTTTCTTGCAAAAAGGTTCCAATATGAGAAACTGATCAGGATTCAAAATTATTTTCCAAATTCCTCATTCATAGTAATCCATGTTCCGAGTTCTCATCACTGGTGACATTCACCCCAAAGGAATAAAAAATCTAGAACAAGAAATAGATATCGAAATTCAATTTTCTCCCGATCTGCCTTATGAGGAGGTTCTTCGTATCATTCGACCCTATCATTGCATCCTTTCCCGATCAGAAACTCGAATAACCAGGGAACTGATTGAGGCGGCACCGGAACTGAAGGTGATTGCACGAGCTGGTGTAGGGGTGGGTAACATCGATGTGGAATATGCTACAGAACGGGGCATCCTGGTGATCAACACTCCAGGAAAGAATACCAACTCTGCAGCTGAATTGACGATGGGACTGCTTCTGAGTGCATTCAGAAAGATTATTCCTGCGCATCAGAACATGCAGTCCCTGAATTGGGAACGTCACCGCTTCAATGGTGGTGAGTTGCTAAATAAATGCCTTGGAGTGATTGGTTTGGGTAATGTAGGACATCGCGTTGCCCGTTATGCAAATGCATTTGAAATGAAGGTACAGGCTTTTGATCCGTACCTTTCTGATGAAATTTTTGAAAGGCATGGAGTTCAAAAAGTAGATTGGATCACGCTGCTCAGTACCTCTGATGTGATTACACCTCATGTTCCATTGAACAGTGAAACCCGGGGGATGATTTCCAAGAAGGAGATAGAACGGATGAAGTCCGGGGTGATTTTGTTGAATACTGCTCGGGGTGGTGTCATCCATGAAAAATCCCTGTTGAATGCACTTGAATCAGGCCATGTTGCTGCTGCAGGCATAGATACTTGGGAAGTTGAACCTCCTGGTGAAAATCCCTTCAGCAAGCTTCCTCAGGTGGTGATGTCTCCGCACATTGGTGCTTCTACAACTGAAGCACAAATTCGGATTGCCGAATCCATTGCCGCTCAAGTGCCCAGAGCCCTGCGCGGAGAAGTGGTGGACTTTCCGGTCAACATGCCGAGTGTCAAGGTTTTGCCAACCAGCCCAGTCCGACATTATACAACACTGGTCGAAAAAATAGGTATGTTCAGTTCACAGTTTCTTGATTTTCAGCCCAATCAACTGGAAATCAAATATCGCGGTACCCTAGCCAAATGGGACACCTCATTGCTCCGTCTTTGTTTTCTCAAAGGTTTTCTTCAGGCATCCCATGATCAGGCCAGCTATGTGAATGCAGATCAACTAGCAGAAAGTGTTGGACTTAAAGTCATTGAGGAGACGGATCCAGGATTTACCGACTATGAAAGTGCGTTCAAATGCATCTTCAAATTAAAGGGCAAGCAGTTCACCGTTGGTGGAGTTGTGTTTAGCGGACCTCATCCACGAATAACCCTGATTAATGATTTTTATTGCGAAATAGAAGCTTCCGGAACGATGCTGGTCACGACGAATCTCGATGTACCCGGCATGATCGGCGTGATAGGGGTCTGCCTTGGGAAGCATCAGATCAATATCAACCAGTTCGAACTGGGCCGTAACGTTCGTGGTGGAGAGGCCATGGCGGTGATCAGTGTTGATCAGGATATCTCCAAAGAAATTCTGGATGAATTGATCTCAAACAAAGGCATTACTTCGGTGCGAAAAATTGTGCTTTAGTCCATGATTTTTCTGACTAGCATAAAAATATCCTCAAAGAACATTCTGAATTTCGATTGAGGATACTGCGTCTAATTCAATTGTTTGAAAACTTATGAATTTACACAATTCTTCCCTTTCCTTTCCATTGCATCAGAAATCTCCGTAACTCAGATGAAATACATCAAATCGCTGCTGGACCAGAATTTTCTCGAATATGCGTCCTATGTCATTAAGGACCGTGCAATCCCAGACATTGAAGATGGATTGAAGCCGGTGCAAAGGAGAATTTTGCATACGATGATGGAGATGGATGACGGAAAGTTCAATAAAGTCGCAAACATCGTTGGTGATACGATGAAGCTTCATCCTCATGGAGACGCGTCGATTGCCTCGGCGCTGGTGGTGGTTGCCAACAAGGAATATTTCATTGAACGGCAGGGGAATTTCGGAAACCTCTTCACTGGAGATCCGGCTTCTGCATCACGTTACATTGAAGCTCGACTGACACCTTTAGCAAGAGAAGTTCTTTTTAATCCTGAATTGACAGAATTCACCGAAAGTTATGATGGAAGAAATCAGGAACCAATCCTGCTTCCGTGTAAAATTCCTGCAACACTTCTGTTAGGGGCCGAAGGCATTGCAGTAGGAATGTCTACCCGGATTCTTCCTCATAATTTCAATGAGGTGCTTCAGGCACAGATTTCCTATCTGGAAGAAAAGCCTTTTGAATTGTTTCCAGATTTCCTGACGGGAGGGTTTTTGGATGTGACCCAGTACAATGAAGGGAATGGAAAGATCAGGGTTCGTGCAAAAATTGAAGTGGTCAATGACAAAACCCTGGTGATCCGTGAAGTGCCTTATGGGGTTACCACCGAGTCTCTTATCTCGTCCGTTCAGGATGCAGTCAATAAAAATCGTTTCAAACTTGCTTCCATCAATGATTTTACTACCGACCAGGTTGAAATCGAATTGAAAACTGCTCGAGGTTATCACACGGATAAACTGATCAAACAGCTTTATGCCTATACCCAATGTGAACAAAATATTTCATTGAACTTGCTCGTGATCCGGAATAATCAACCGGTTCTTTCCTCAGTAAGCGATGTCATCCGGCACAATACCGACCGGTTGAAAAACCTGCTTAGAAACGAGCTTGAACTTGCTCTGGCAAAAACACGTAGGCAATGGCATCAGAAACGATTGGAGATGTATTTCATTGAAGAAAAGGTTTATCGCAAACTGGAAGATTCCGAAAGTTACGAAGAGGCGCTAAAACGGGTTGAAATGGCCATGAAGCCTTTGGCAGAAGAACTATCGGCACCAATTCTCAAGGAGGACATTGAGAAATTGTTGACAATCCAGATCAAAAGAATTTCACGCTTCGACCAGCAGGCCGGACTCAAGGAATTGAAAGAATTGGAAAAGAAAATCAGAGAGCTGAAACGTTCACTGAATAATATCAAACTTTTCACAATCCAGTATATTCAACAACTCAAGGAAAAATACGGCTCAAGCTTTCCACGCAAATCCCGGCTAGAAACCTTTGACGAGGTTCGAATGGAAGAGGTGATGGAAGAGCAAAAAGTCTTCTGGGATAGAAGCAGCGGATTTTTTGGAACCAAGGTCAAATCCGAAACATCCTTCCTTTGTTCTCCGCTGGACAAAATTCTGCTGATCCATCGTGACGGACGCTACCAGTTGACTCGTGTGCCGGAAAAACTGTTTGTTGGAAAAGATCTATTGCATCTGGATAAATTGGATTCCAAAATTGTTTTCAATGTCATCTATTCGGAAGGAGAAAGCCAGATCTGCTATGCAAAACGCTTCAAGGTGGAAAAATTCATCCTTGAAAAAGAATACCGGTTATTTGAACAGGCCAAGCAGGCCAAGATTCTCCACCTCAGTCAGGGCACAGGAATTTCAGTGGAAGTCGTGCTGGTCCCCCATCCCCGCCTTCGTAAAAGTCGTGATGCTTTCCACTTCGATGAGCTTGCAATCAAAGGGGTTCAAGCCCGGGGAAATCGGGTCTCCCCCAAAGCGATTCAGCGTGTGAGGATTCTTCCCCGTCAAAATCCAGGTGGAATGCAAATGAGCTTTAACCCTGATAGTAAGGATGAAAGTGGAAAATAATTTCATTGTAAAAAATCTGGAATTGTATTATTATTTAGGGTTTTGAAATTCAATATTCCAACGCTACATGTCCCTTAAGTGTCAAATTTGCGGAAAAACACCAGGTAACGGTTTTCGTGTGAGTCATGCACACAACCGGAATAAACGAAGATGGCTTCCAAACATCCAGAATGTGAGGGTTCTTCAGCCAGGTGGAAACCGCAAAAAGATCCGGGTCTGCACACGTTGCATTCGATCTGGAAAAACGTTGGCTGCCTCCTGAAGCTTGTCTTCACCAGCCTCTGTCAATCTGCTTGATCCTGTCACTGCTGTCTACACGTTGGGGCCGGAAGGCACCTTCAGTGATGAGGCGGCAAGACTATTTCAACATCAGCCTGATCTCATCCGATACAGCAGTACATTTGCAGAAGCACTGCTGGAAGTTCGTCAAGATCCATTACAAGCGGCAGTCGTTCCGATTGAAAATTCGGTTGCTGGAACGGTGGCACAGGTTCAGGATGCCCTGGTCAGCATGGATTTGGAAATTTTGGCCGAAGTTAGCCTCCCGATCACCTACTCTCTTCTTGCCTCGGCAGATCCTGAAAAGATCCAAGACTGTTATACGCATTCACAAGCATTTGAACAGACCAGTCGCTGGATCGCCCAAAATATCCCCAAAGTCCGCCCTCAGTTCACCCGCAGCAACATAGATTCTGGACTTCAATTTCTGGAAAAGGTTGAACTGGGTCAAAATCCACTTGCGGCCATTGTACCGGTTTCATTTGCACTGAAACATCCTCAGTATCTTTTTGCAGAGAACATCCAGGACTACAAAAACAATACAACTCGTTTTCTGCTGGTAAAAAATCGAGGAGAAAACCAACAGTATGATTTTAACCGAAAAAAAACGGCTCTCTTTGTGGAATTTCAGGAAGACCGCCCTGGACTACTCTACCGTATGTTGAGTGTTTTTAACCTTTTCGGAATCAATCTCTGTCGGCTCGAGTCCCGCCCTTCAAAATCCACACCCTGGATGTACGATTTCTATGTAGATTTCTATAACATTCAGGAAAGTGAAGCCTGCCTGGATGTGCTGAGAACCAGCAAGTTCAATTACAAAATCTTGGGCAGTTATGATGTCCACCCCTCCGCCTCATAAGTTGAGGCATTGAATTCAATTTGAGAAGGTTAGCAGTTTCTGACTTTACTGGTTGAATGTTAACTCACGGACTGCTGTTTGCACCAACATGAACGGGCGAGCCCTTTAATATGAATTAGAATGAATATCCAACAGGGCTTGATTTGTTTATCAATTGCCGTTAAGAAATATTCGAAGTAATTGTCCTTTTCATTGGAGTACAAAATGCGAAATCTGATCAAAAAATTTGAAAACCTGATTACCGGATTTGGGTTTGTAATTCTCTGGTTCCTGCTTTGCGGGATAGACCGTTCCAATAAACCCAGTTTCAGCACTGGTGATCTTGAGACATCGAATCTTTTTCAGTCGATGCCTCCACCTTCCACATGGCCAATATCCTTTTGGATCGCACTTTTCATTTTGGTTTTCGGTTCCATCGGCGGGTTTTATGGTGCCAGGTACCTGCGTGAGAAACAGGCCCAGGAAGAGCTTGACGCAATTGTTGACGAACAGGCTCAAATGGGCCTGGAAACGGAGTATGAAAATAAAAAGCTTGATGAGGAAACAAGAGAATTTGTCACTGAATTATGCGGGACTGTTGATCCAGTTGATATATTACCAGTAATCAGTTCAAGTGAATTATTTGAACAAACAGTAATTGATTTTAAAGAATCTGATAGATTTGAAGAAGAGGCATATCCAAAAATATTTGAATTAAGAAAAAGCTTAGAATTTACATTCAAAAATTTAGATTGGCCTTTTTTGAATACACAAATGCTTGAAAAGGGAATGAAATTAGAATGTGAAATCAGACACAAATCCAGAAATGTGGTTTTCATGACTTCTATTTTGGATGCCAACGAATCTCATCTTTATATCAAACCTCCTTCAGTCAAAAAGAGACCTGCCAATTTAAAACAATTCCCTTCTATTCATTGTAGGCTCCGGAGGGCAAATGATGCGGACTATGAATTTGACGTGGATATTGTAGATCAGCTGATTGACGAGATGAATGCGGTGATTCTGAAGCAGACGTCCGAGATACACAAAATGACAATCCGTGAATCAGAACGTGTTCCGATGGACATGGAAATGAATTTTCAGCTCGTCAGCGATGCTCAATACGATTTGGAACATAAGTTCGAGGCTGAAGAACAGGAAAGAGATATGGTAACCGCAACCATCAAGGACATGAGTGGAGGTGGAATGAAACTTCAGATGAAAGATCTTCAGGGACTCAATAAGGATGATGTTTTAATTTTTCATCTATCTAGGGCAAGTATACGTCGTGATTTGGCTGCTTCGGTGATGAACATCGTTCCCAGAGGAGGTTTGTATGATTTACATCTCAAATATCGTGACAATGACACCATCACCAAAATGAAAATCAACCAATACCTTCACCGCGCCACTAAAAATATGGAAGCCAAAGCAGCTTGATTTTCAATCCAGCATGAAAAAATTTGACTCTGACTTTGATCAGTTTGATTCAATTGTAACTCTCTAACAATAACAGACTTCGTTAAATCGTTCCCGGAGCTTCCCAACTTCCTTTAACACCTTCTTTCCCTTAATAGCTGAGCTCATCAACTGGGCGATATCTCCCATTTCATTTTCTGTCATTCCCATCCGGGTCATTTCCTGAACTCCTAAACGGAGTCCTGAGGGAAATCCTGGGTCCGGATCTCCCGGAAGCTGGTTGTAATTGCAGATGATGTTTTGTTCAGCAAGATGCCGGGCGATTTTTTTGGCCTCACCATAACGCGTAACCCGCAGTGCCAGTTGGTGACTTTCTGTAAAACCAAATTCCTTGGCTTCTACATCGACTCCTTCATCATCTAGGGCCTGTCCCAGTGCCTTAGCATTTTTGATTGTTTGTTTGGCGTACGCTTTTCCATAAACTTTCATTTCCCGGATGGCGATGACCAGCCCTGGAAGGGTATGCAGGTGGTGGCTACTTGAGGAACCAGGCATCACTCCACGGTCGATGCTTGTCCACCACTTCAATTCATCTTCTCCCTGAAGGTTTCCCAGGATGACCCCACGTTGTGGGCCAGGAAAGGTTTTGTGGGTGCTTGCATTGATGAAATGTGCACCTTCTCGGAAAGGATCCTGAAAACATCCTCCCAGGATCAATCCAAGGACATGCGCACCATCATAGAGCAATGGTATTTTCAGGTTTCTACAAGCTTCTGCGATTTCCTTCACCGGTTCAGGAAAGAGGAAAAGACTTTTACCCAGAATTGCGAGGTTCGGACGTTTATTCTCAAGAAGGTCAACACAGGCATTTGCATCCAGGTGATAACCGTCTTCAGTTGCAGGCCAGAAATTGAGGTCAATGGAATTTTCTTTTCCTAGATTAAGAACCTGACCCCTTTTCTGAATCCTCCTCCCCACAACTCCTATCGGGTTGTGGCTGATGTGCCCGCCCTGTTCAATGGAGTTCACCACAACCGTGTCTCCCCCTCTGAGTATGCCCAAAGCCAGGGCTGTGTTGGCGGCGTTTCCGCTGATGGGTCTGACATCAGCCTGCTGGCATCCTGCTAGTTCGATAATTTCTTGCTCTGCAATCCTTTCAATTTCGTCAATCCATCGGGTGCCTTCGTAATAACGTCGATCTTCATCATTGGTGTTCGGGTGCCCTTCGGCGTAACGGCCCATAAAGTCATTAACCTCAATGTTTCTCACATTGGGGGACTGGGTATTTTCACTAGCAATCAGGTTCAAACATTCTTTTCCGCGCCAGTTATTTTGTTGTTCAACTAAGCTTTGGATGTCTTCGGTTTTTATGTCCATGGAGTGATCAAATCAGTTAATTGAAGAATAATGGTTGTCAAAGTTTTTGAAAAAGTTAAGCCGTGATCTAATTGAAGTTGTTTTATCCGTATTCAGGAAAAAATTCTATCAATGCACCAACTTCATCAATCGCATCTTTTTCTGGAAGGGATTGGTTTCGGTAGCGTTCTCCCTTCACCACCCGAACCGGTCGAAGGGTCCGTATCAAATGGGAGGCATCCGCTTCATCAAAGATGATGACGCGGTTAACGGATTCAACCGATGAAAGAAGCATTGCTCTCTCACGTTCGTTCAATAGAGGTGCTTCGCCTTTTTCTTGAGAGATGCTGCGGTCACTGTTGATGGCTACCACATTGAACCCGTTGAGGGTATTTAGCTGGTGCAGGAACTTGAGATGTGCAGCACTGATATCATCGAAATATCCATTTGTGAATATTAGTGGAAGTTCCTGATGGGGCAGATAACGGCTGAGTTGTTCGAGCGTCATGATCTTCCCTGAAGTTTCACCGTATTCAAAACGATGAAGAAGATCTGAACGGGTGAAAGAAACAACTCCTACATGCTGAATGGCCATGCCGGCTGCTAGTTGGGCCCAGAAACCTGCCTGTTCGATGCTTGCACTTCCTGCCAAGAGGTAGGCCAGAACACTGATCACCATGTCTCCAGCTCCGACAACA
>Ga0207986_1001454_pt1 | contig 10159 bp, 6 predicted proteins | sample ETNtaG_26_FD_185764 | JGI IMG/M metagenome (GOLD analysis project Ga0207986, IMG submission 185764) | Marine microbial and viral communities from oxygen minimum zone, Eastern Pacific Ocean - ETNP201302SV89 (SPAdes) (version 2) | ecosystem: Environmental > Aquatic > Marine > Oceanic ... | reverse complement strand
ATTGTGGTTCTGGGGGTCGGGGGTTCGAATCCCCTCACTCACCCTTACCTTACAAGGGTTTACGAGCTCGGAATTCGAATCCTGTGTGAATTGTGAACCAAATTGTGAACTAAAATCTTTTTCTTCCGTATTTTTCAACACTTCATCAAGTTTTTTTACTGCCTCCGTCTTATGTTCAGGTGCCAGATGCGCATATCTTAGAGTCATATTTAGTGATTTATGTCCCAAAAGTTCCTGAACGCTAGTCAAATCTACACTAGCCATGACAAGTTGGCTTGCGAATGTGTGAAGTAAATGTGAAGTAAAAAATCAAAACAGGTCAAAACAGAGGGCTTGTAACACCCTCTGTTTCTTACACTCAACATTCATTTATTTCCTCTTTTAAAAAAATTAACTAAATCAGGCTTGCCACAGTGTGCGGCTTTATATTGAGCGAAATTTCTAAACACGAAATATCTTTTGGCTAAGCCGCCTCAACCCTGTTTCTACCATTATCCTTCGCCCTGTAAAGGGCGTCGTCTACTCTCTTAGTAATACTTTCGATTGCATCATTTTTGTTGAACATTGTGACTCCAATGCTTATGGTTATCTTTTTAACTTTGTCAAAATTGTTTTGCTCAATTATAGTCCTTATTTTCTCGGCATATACTTTCGCTCTTTCGATTGTTGTTTCAGGTTGAACGATCATAAATTCTTCTCCTCCATACCTTGCAAAAATATCTGCCTTTCTGATATTTCTTTTTATGACATTCACTGTTGCCTTTAAAACATAATCTCCTACATCATGGCCGTAAGTATCGTTTACTGTTTTAAAATGATCTATATCAAGCATTATCAATGAAAACTCTTTGGAATATCTTTTTGCCTTGTTTATCTCAGCCTCAAGAAAATGGAGGAGCATTCTTCTATTGTAAATATTAGTTAAAGAATCGGCTTCTGCAAGTAGCCTAATCTTTTCTTCTTGCTGCTTGCGCGTTGTGATGTCTCTTATCATGCCTATAGCATTCCACTTGCCATTTCTCTTTACTGCCGAAAGAGATAGTTCTATTGGAATTTCAGCTCCATCTTTCCTGATAGCCGCTACTTCTACCGTTTTTCCTATTATTTTACCCGCTCCTGTAGCCTTGAACTTTTCGAACCCATTTAAATGTTTCTTGCGGTATCTCTCTGGTATCATTAAGTTATGTATGTTTTTCCCTTCGGTTTCCTTTTTTAAGTAACCAAAGATTTTTACAGCGGCTTCGTTCCAATAAGAAATCCTTTCATCATTATCCAACATAATAATGGCATCATTAGCTGTGGCACTTATAGCTCTGAATTTTTCTTCACTTTCCTGTAATGCCTTTACTACCAGCACGCGCTCTTCATATTCACACTTTAGTCTTTCGTTTGCTATTTTTATCTCTTCTAGCGAGCTTGTAACTTTTTCCTGGTTCATTGTTTTATTTACGCTTGCATTAGCCAGAATCCAGGAAATAAATCCTATAATCATAATAAAAGCCCCGTATACTGGATAGAAATAACTCAGGAATTTGTGATACAGAGTATCCAAATCATCTGGCATTACATGAGATACTATCTTCCATTTGTACCCCTCTGCTTCTAACTGCGCCTTACTTTTCTCGAAAGCCTTGCCGGAACCAGTAGTTGTTTTCCAATCTTGCATGAGAGGATATACAGTCGCAAATGTAAACAAGCCATTTGCGTTAGAAAATTGTCCTGACTCATTCACAGACATCTCTTGCCATGCATCTGGATAGGCATTAGTAAATGTCATATTATTTCTGTCTTCATACATAAACCCAAACTCATCTTCCGGTCTTATACCATGAAGCCAGTACCCTTCAGCATTAAGAAGCATGACACTCCCCAGAGCACCGATGGATGCAGATTTAAGCCTATCAATAAGTTTATGTCCTAAATAGTTAATAATTACGATACCACGTTTTTGGTCATTTATATCCACTACCGGTGTCCCAAAGCGGATTACCGGTTTTACAGGTATTTCAATCACTCCCTTTTCAATATTCAGATCAAATGGCGACGCATACACCTCGCCTTTATTAAGACGAAATGTGTCTGTAAAATAATAACGCCCTTCCTTAGATTGAAGCTGATCTTCCGGTACTATATAGGGTACACCATCATTAAAATTTATTCTTATGATTTCCATTCCGGTTTCATCCAGGAAACGTATCTGGTCGTAGTTCCCCCTTGCATCACAGCACGTAAGAAACTCTTGAGCAAGTATGTTTCTACGAGAGGCTCCACCTACTTCAAGCATTTTCTGCATTTCGTAATGTCCACAGAGGATAGCCAAATCCGACACTATCATATTAAAATTATCGACAATTATTTGGAACTGCTGATCTACATTATCAGCCTCTTTATTTTCTAAAATATGCCTCCTACTCTCAGCATCTTTGACTTCAGAATAGTAAATATATGCTGCTATACCTGTCACCAACAGCAACGAAGGCAAAAAAATAAGCAGGAGGAGCTTTAACACCTTCCTGATATTAATTTGTAATTTTGCTTCCTTATCACTTTTAATATTATTAAACATCTTGTATATAAGTACTCCCCATGTACTGCTCCCCGCTAAGCAAGGTTAAAGTTTGTTAGTAATCAGTAAGTGTTCTTTCTCATATTCTCCTGAATTCCACTGACATTATGACCTGCTCCCTGTTAGATAAAAGCGGTTAAAAGGCATCAAACACCCGGCACCATATCTAGTGGACTCCTGAAAATTTTTAAAATTTTGCTTTTCTTTGTTTCATATTTTTCCTTACTCTGAAATACAGCGCGAGGACCTCCTTTTCTTACGGTTATCAGTATCTCTTTCCCATCAATTACTCCAGTCCAGGCTTCGAATTGATAATGATACCCCAAAACTATTTCTATTCTCCGGTTATTCACAAATGCCCAAAATGAGCCATTGTTCGGAGAAGGCATATATTTTTCCTCCCACCGATAACCGTTTAGTAAACTTACAGTTTTTTCGTCAACTTTTATTTCACCAAGAAAATGAGGAGGTGAAGGAATAATAGATTGTTCAGTATACCATAGTGACAATGCTTTAGTCCCCGGAAACTTAGCTACATTGAGAGAGCTCATATCAAAACCAAGTTTTCTCATTTGATCCAGTGACATCCCAGATTCTAAAAGATCAAAGTTTCGCAATATTTCAGATATACTATTTACGTTAGCTTCTACTTCCCTTCGTTTTTCTTTTAGAAGTCTTTTAGCTATCTTTACTCTCTCTTTAACAACTTGCCGTTGATACTTTGTAAGTTTTTTGAATTCTTTCTTATTTTTAAGCAATTTCCTTTCCTGCTCTGCCAACAAAACTGCGCGAATTGTTAAGATCTCCCTTTCTACTTCATTTATATCTGAGTTGGATTCTATAGGGGTAACCAGGTTTTCACTTGAAATCTGCGAATATTGCGTTGACCCACACCCTAAAAGAATAAAGAAAATTGTATAATACAATAAACTTATATATTTCACTTGTTTTACGTTAACAATCATAGCGCTCTCGCAGGGTCACATCTTTAATAAAATCCAAATAATGCTAATAATCAAAAAATAACCAGCTATATTCTTACCAGTCCCAGGATCATTGCTTTTTAATTTCTTTTAACAGATAGAACAGGTAGAAAATTCAATAGGTATTTTTCCACAATGAAATGTTAATAAGTAATATTATGGAAATCAAGAGGAAACCTAATCATCAGGATGCACTGTGAGGTATTTTGGCCGTGGTAATTGAACTCAGTTTGATAATTCTAAGCTGCCGGGGTTTGTTTCTTCAGTAACGCTCAGTTTTGCCTCTTGCTCAGGACCCGCACTATTTCTGCCTTTTGCCTGTTCAATCAAATCAAGCTTCGTCTCGTCATAGTCTGAATTAGTAATGAGGGCTTCGTACCGCAGAACGTTAAGTTCACTAAGCTTCTCTTCAATATTTATCTTATGCCTGGTTTTCTTTATATAATCCTCATCCAGCAGATATGTATAGTTTGTATCAAAACCTAATTTTTCGATACACTGTTCTGAGACAGCGTCTGTAACTTCTTCCAGTTTTTCCTTAAGAAAATCCGGAACGGTAAACACAGAGTCATGAAATTCTTCATTTTCCATTATAATTATGTTACTGGCCTCAACAATATCTCTCCATATTACAATTCCTTCCGATGCAGTCGTCATCTTCACATCGATCTTGAGAAAGGCATACGGGTCAGAATGAATTCCCGGGTCCTTGATACCATATGATATTATGCCGATCTCAAGTATTGTATCAACACCCAGCTCTGTCCCTATCTTTTCATAGTCTTTGGGCTCTTTATCTTTTTTCTCCATTAACCTCCATACAACATTGTTTTTCGTAATACTTTCCTGTGGTACAACATGAAAGTAAGAACAGAGTTGAAATTTGGTATTCAGCTTCTCACACAACTCCTCACCAATGTTCAAGTCAAATATTACATCGTTAAGGGCTGCAATGTCCTCTTGATTCGCCTGACTTTGAGCTAATCGCATAAATAACTGCGGTATAATCGCCGGCCCTGCCATTATTGTCGGGATGAACATTTCATCATTTCTGATATTTACATCCATCACCGGGCTATCTGCATAATGCAATATCACCATATCATTTACATATTTAGAATATTCCTTTTTGTATGGTACCTGAGTAATTTTTGTGGTTTGGCAACCCGCAAAAATTATTAAAGATAATACAAAACAGACATAACGCTTGTTTGACATTTTAAGAAAAGGTGAAAGGGATACATCCCATTTGTTTGTGAGTTTAATTAGTATTTGTTGCGGATTGTGATGAAAGGCTAACCTCCAGAAGGGACTCCGGATAATTTAACAATTCTATGATCCTGATCATTGTTGAATTTTAAGACTCTTTCTTTGTGGCTCTGTAGATACCTTTAAATTGCCAGATTCGATATTACTCAGGCTCTTTTCAATTTCCTGAAGATTCGCCAGGACTACGCTTAGATGGTCTTCATCCTCTGTTTTTCCATGGGATCCGGCATAAAACTTGATAGCCCTTCTATAATTTATTATGCCTTCTTTTATGTCTCCCTTCATCACATAGAGCTTGCCCAGTTCATTATAGGCTTTAGCTACCTTCAGGGCAGCATCTATAGACTCCGGCCGATAATGTAGTGCATTTAAAAGGAATTTCAAAGCCAGGTTATAATTTGCCACCTTTGCGTCAAAAGATAATTTGTCGTTAGGTTTTTGTAAAGCCCTGAAACCTTTGCCAACCCAGTATACATATGGTGTGTTTGTCAAGCCCCGTGGAAGTTCAGTAGGCTTAGCTACTTTTTCCTTCCAATGCTGATAGATTGGAACACTATAAATCATTATGGTTACATCATAACTAACCCCTTTTCTGAGAATAACCAGGGCGACTTCGACATTCTTACCCTTCAACTTTCTCGATATTTTTACATAGTCTCTCAATTTCCTTATTTTCTTACCGTCTATTTCAAGGACTATGTCACCTTTCCTTAATCCTGCATCAAAACCGGGACTCCCCGATTGCACCTCTACAATCTTTATACTATCTTTCTTTTCCGAAATAATCAACCCGGAGAAGACTCCCTGTGAAAGGCATGGAGAGGCAAAGACACCTAATGATATAATTGTCATAAAGATAATAATATATAATCTCATAATATTTTATATTCCTCTGCCGATATGCAAAGATTTTAAATCGCTTATAATACGAGTAATATTATACCATTTGTCTGTTAAATTTCCTTACAGCAATATCGAGGACTAACAGGATTAGTGCCAGTGGAATTAAATAGTCTGCAAAGTCTTTGGCAATAACTATCTCCTCTTCTTCAACTGCTATCTCTCCCTTCTCAGGATTATACTTACCTCCTGTAATCTCTGCAATATTTTTAAGGTACGAAACATTATTGCCCTGAACCGCATATTCAAGCGGCGTTGTAACTATCTTCTCCGGAACCAGCAACCCTTTTGTCTTCATATCTACAATCTTTCCATCCTTTATCCTGGTTATCTTTAAATTATAAGTGCCGGGATTAATATCTTTTAGCTCTGTTGAATACCTTTTTGGTGCAATCTGCTTTAAAATAAGTTCCTGATCAGCAGCAGCAGAATCCGATGATAACAGGCTGACTTCCAGCTTTGTACCGTCTTCGACATGAGTGGATGACTCTAATAACATGGAGATTGCATCCTCTTCAGTCTTAACCTTTATATCATAATTGGCTTTCGATATATCTCTCATAGACCATCGCACTACCTGCGACCAGAACTTGTTAAACATTGCCCAGTTTACCCACTTTGACGACCACCGCGCATTGGCATCCGATGCGTAAACGACCACCTTGCCAAGGCCGTATCTCCAGTTCGCCAGGATAGGATCCGTTTTCCCCGTTATGTTCGTTACCAGTGGTACTACAACCTTTTCTTTCGCCTCAGTTATCGTGTGCCCTTTAAGCGGGGGAAATTGTCTGTCATAAATACCTTTCAATATCTCGCTTTCCTGGTTAACTTCCGGATAAAAATGCTCTTCGTGAAAGTCTGATTGTGATACAAAGAATTCCGTGTCCTTTACTATCAATCTCGGTAATTTCATTATGTCGGTTATCTGATAAAATTGCCCTTTTGTCTTCTTTGCTATGTCTTGCAGCAGCTTTGTATTAACGAGCCAGGACCCAAGGGCAATGGTTGAAACCGTCACATTTGCCTGCTGAAGCCGGCTGATTAATTTATTATAGTAATAGAAAACGGACCTTGTATTTCCATCAGAAAGCAGGATTATATGATTTACCTTTGAATCTTTTTGCCTGAGCTGTTTATAAGCAGAATCTATGGCAGGGAATATATCCGTCCCTCCATCTGCTTTTAACATACTGAGCTTTTTTATAATCTCCCTCTTTACTTCCTCATTAGGTTTGAGTTCGACGATAGTGTATGGCATAGTGTCAAATGCGACAATACCAAAATTATCATTCACCTTCAGCTGTTTGATTAACTCAATCGATGCCTTTTTGGCAAAGAGCATCTTCTTTCCGAGCATACTTCCTGATTTGTCTATTATCAAGACCAGAGAAAGCCTTGATTTCTTTTCTTTCCTTGGCGGTTCACCACCTATTATCTTGACCGGCAGGATTTCCTCTATTTTAGTATCTGTGTATCCGCCTTCAGCCGTGATATTGGTGCCGCATGTCATTACAAATCCGCCGCCATGATCCTTTACGTATTCTTCTATCAACACCATCTGTTCATCGCTTATATAATCTCTGGAGACATTAGAGAAGATTAAGCTGTCATATTTAAGATATTCCTGCAGTGTATCAGGTATCTGTCCGGGCTCTTCTATGTCGACAAGAATTGTTTTGTCTTCCAGTGCTTCAGGTAAGTACATTTTCTGGTTTTCGGCTCCATTTATAAATAACAGCCTCGTCTTATCTGAAATATTTACAAATGCAGCCTTACTATTATTTTCCTCATCTTTGTCTAGCGTGGCATCTTCAATGTTTAAGCTTGCATTAAACTTCACAAATCCTTTTTCATCGCTTTTGTATGGCACCTCAAATATACTTATACCACTCTTGAATTCAGTATCCCACTCTTGCAAAATGCCGTCTTTTTTATTCAGTTTCAGATTGCCCTTGATTGCACTATCATTCCTGTTTTCAATTACTACTTTTACTTCAAACATTTCACCTTCGTTTATCTCTTTAGGCGCAATAACCTTCTTTATTAAGATTTCGCCCTCTTTTGGAGCTTGAGGAGGAGATGCGACAAAAAACTTGACATCATTACCAGCTGCCATTGTAGCTGCCTTTAGGACTTCACCCAGGTTCTCATTTCCATCCGAAAGAAGAATAGCCATTTTCGAAGAATCTTCGGGCATAATACCCAGTGTAGCCATTATTCCGCTTGCAATGTCCGTCCTGTCAGAAGTAATGTTTGATTCTGCAATCCTTTTATGTATATCTTCCAACTCTAAATCTTCGGTGAGTGTTGGCGTAATCGCTCTGGATTCGCCGCCAAAGACCACCAGCCCCTTCTTGATTTTCTTATCCAGCCCATTACCCACTTCTTCCACATAGTCCCACATCCACTCCCTGGCTTCCGGAGTGATACTGTCAGATACGTCCACAAGGAATACTGCACTGATTTCACGTTCCGACTTCTCCTCCCGGCTAAGCCCTGCCAGCACAAGGACAATAAGCAGAAATACAAGAGACCGCAAAAAGGTCGAAAGAAGAATCCTTGAGACCGATAAACGATTATATCCGAAGATTGCCACTATCCAGAAAATCGGCAATGCATACAAGAGTTTCAGATAACCGGGATTTGTAAATATATATTCCATAGTTTAGAACTAATAGGACACGGATTTTCGCAGATACACACTGATAACTATTTTCTTATATTATCAAAAACCTTACGTTTGAAATCAGGTTTAGGGCCAAAATTGAGTAAAAGTCCAACTTCAATGTCTGTTGCCTTTAGATAGTTTAATAGTTGTGCTTCATTCTCTACAGCCAAACTCTTTGCTGCCTTTATTTCTACAATTACCTTATTATCAACCAAAATATCAGCAAAGTATTCTCCTATAACTTCACTTTCATATACAACCTTTATTGCAGATTGAGAAACAACGGGAATACCAATTCTTTTAAATTCTATCATCATTGCATTCTCATACACTTTTTCTAGAAAACCATAACCAAGGTTATTGTAAACCTTATAAAATATTTTTATAATCTTCTCGGTTAGGTTTTTATTTTTGGCATCATGATAATCTGTGTTCATCTGTGTCCAAAATGTTTTTTACAATCGTAAATCCTCATGCAGTACCGGCTCTTACTTTTTTATAAAACAGCAGCCATTCAAGTAAAAGAATTAACGGCACAAGCAGGAGAAGGTATTTACCAAATTCGGTTTTCTTGTCTTCTACGAGTGTTACCACCTCTTTTTCCTCAAATTCCAGTTCTGTATCTTCGGTTAACTCCGGCATAATCCTGGATTCTTCTTCATCAAAAAGATTTGCCACAAACTTATTACTGAAACCGGCACCGGAAATTCTATATTCCCCCATGTAATCTATTTTGTTAAACACAAAAGGACCCTCAGCTTCGCCTTTGAAATCGTATTTCACTGCTTCTCCCTGGGGATTTAATATTTCAATATTATCTTTTAAGGCATAGTGCGGCTTGTACTGCCCGCCGGTTAATAACTTATTATGCTCTTCCGCTTCATAAGGATTTAACCATTGAATTATATTAAGCGTCAAGATAAGCATCCGCAAATCATCCGATTTTGAAAAATCAAAATCTCCCAGGTCAAAACCCAGTGTTACCACCTTCTTTCCTGCATACCGTCCGGCAAATGCAATAGGAGTATCGCCCTGATTACCGGATACCTTTATCAATGGTGTTGACCAATCCGGGGGTTCCATTGCGAGCGCGCCCGCAATACTTAAATCATCGAGATCGGACAGATGCATCATAACAGGATGTGTATTGTCCCAGTCGAGTACCATTGGATTCAATAACAGGCTCTGTTCCGGGATCAGTAAATTGCTGAAGTTATTGGCCTCTTTTGCGTCTTCTTCCTGAAGACCAAATGCGTACATATTCTGAATGGTGTATAGTGCATTTATGTCAGGACTGACATCAGGGATAAATTCGTGGAAAATAGCAGCATCATAATCCTTTACAGCTTCCGGCTCATACTCGGATGTGCGAATCCTGGTCAGTTTAATCCGTCGGGTACCCTGCTCTATCTTCTCCAGTTCACCCTGCAATGTGAAACTATTCGAAACCAATAAAATATTGATCGGTTTTATCTCATTAATTATTGCATAGGCGGTATTATCAACAGCAAGAAAATCATCAGCCTCGATACCGGCTTTTAAGATACCGGCAGCGCTGAGATTCTTCACACTCAGAGTCTTCTGTTCGCTTCCCGCCAGTACCAGTTCTTCCTCCTTTATAACTTCATCGTTCAGAAACACACTGAGTTTGACATCCTTGTTCTCATCTGAATAATTCCTGATTGTCACATAAGCCTCACGCTCGGTGTAATCTTTAAACATGTCCTGATATACATCCAGTGACGATATGGCAACATTTGCAGATTTCTCCCC
>Ga0207986_1001441_pt1 | contig 10224 bp, 8 predicted proteins | sample ETNtaG_26_FD_185764 | JGI IMG/M metagenome (GOLD analysis project Ga0207986, IMG submission 185764) | Marine microbial and viral communities from oxygen minimum zone, Eastern Pacific Ocean - ETNP201302SV89 (SPAdes) (version 2) | ecosystem: Environmental > Aquatic > Marine > Oceanic ... | reverse complement strand
TTCTTTATCTTCTAAAGCCATTACGCTAACAGCGGTTCTTGCGACATCCATTGGGTGAGATTTTTTTGGCATGTGTTCGATAATTTTAGTAAGGTTTATTGAGATTCTTCTGTTTTCTCTTTCTTCAGATTCAAATTTTTTTAATTCTAGAGTGTTAGGAAGGTTGCCATGCCAAACAAGATAAGCAACTTCTTCAAATCTACAATTTTCGCAAAGGTCTTGAACAGGGTAACCTCTGTAAGTTAATGAATTAATATCAGGCATTACTTTAGAAATTGTTGTTTCATCAACAACAATTCCTATTAAACCTTTTTTTACATCATGTTCTTGTTTATCATTGCCCATTATTCGTGACCACCTAGGAATTACATTTTTCATATATTATTCATGACCATTTGTTTTAAAATTATAAATTTTCTCATCCAAAGAATTATATTTTTTATATTCTACCAATTCATATAATCTTTTTCTAGTTTGCATATTATCAATAATATTATTTTGATGTCCATCGTCAAAAATGGCACGGAGTCCATCTTCCACACTTTTCATTGCTAATCTTTGTGTAGTTACTGGATAAATTACAATATTGTACCCAATATTTTCTAATTCTTTATAATTTAATAATTTTGATTTTCCAAACTCAGTCATATTAGCTAAAAGATAACAATTAAGAGTATTTCTCACTTTCTCAAATTCTTTTTCATCTTTAAGAGCTTCAGGAAAAACTATTTCAGCTCCAGCATCAACGTAAGCTTTACATCTATCAATCATTTTATCTAATCCTTCGACGCTATTTGCATCTGATCTTGCAATTATTTTAAAATTTTTGTCTTTTTTTGAACTTACACATTCTTTAATTTTTTTTATCATTTCATCTTTAGTTATGAGCTCTTTATTATCTAGATGCCCACATCTTTTTTGTGATACTTGATCTTCAATATGAATTCCGGTAATTCCAAAATTCTCAAATGTCTCAATAGTTTCTTTGCAAGATTTAAATCCAGTATCAATATCAACAATTGTTGGCAAGTTTGTAACTCTGGCTATTTGATTTGCTCTATTGCTTACATCTTTTAAAGTAGTTAAGCCAATATCAGGATACCCTAAATCATTAGACATAACTCCTCCAGAAACATAAACAGCATCATATCCAATTTCTTCAATTACTTTTGCAGTTAAAGGATTATAAGCTCCCGGAACTCTTAAAATTTTTTTTGATTTTAATTTATTATCAAATTCAATTCTTTTTTCCTCTACTTTTTTTTTAACAAAATGCACTAAAAAATTCCTTTTTTATTATTTTTTTTCAAATCAGAACTTTTAATTTCTATATTAAGTTTGTTTAATTGACCTGACTTTAATTTAGTTAAATTTTGTACAGTTCTTAAAAAACGATCGCTTTCTTTTTTAGAAATAATATTTTTTGTTAATGTTAGAAATTTATTTATATAATTTTTTCTTACGAATGGTCTTGATCCATATGGGTGTGCATCAGCTTTATCTAATTGTTCAATAATTTTTTTATTATTATTTAATGTTACAACTACTTTTGCACCAAATGATTTATTTTTAGGGTTGGGATCGTGATATTTTTTAGTCCAATTTTTATCTTCATGTGTTTTAATTGATTTCCAAATCTTAATTGTGCTTTTTTTGTTAGCTCTGGATTTTTTGTATGAATTAACATGATGCCAATTAGCATCTTCTAAAGCGACAGCAAATATATACATTATTGAATGATCTAGAGTTTCTCTGCTTGCTTTAGGATCCATTTTTTGAGGATCGTTTGCACCTGTTCCAATTACATAGTGTGTATGATGGCTTGTATAAATATCAATTTTTTTGATTTGATTAAGGTTTTGAATTTTTTTGTTAAGTTTTTTAGCTATATCGATAAGAGCTTGTGCTTGATATTCTGCGGAATATTCTTTTGTGTAAGTTTCTAAGATTGCTTTCTTTTCTTGATTTTTTTTTGGCAATGGAACTTTATATGTAGCTTTTTTACCATCAAGAATTTGAGCAATTACGCTATCTTCGCCTTCATAAATAGGGCTTGGTGCTCCTTCACCACACATTGCTCTGTCAACAGCTTCGATCGCAAGTTTACCAGCATGAGCAGGCGCATAAGCTTTCCAACTGGAAATTTCACCTTTTCTCGATTGTCTTGTAGAAATTGTTGTATGAAGTGATTGTTGAATTGCTTGGTAAATTATTTTTGTATTTAATCTAAGCATTGTACCAATTCCCGCAGCTACACTTGGTCCGAGATGAGCAATATGATCAACTTTATGTTTATGTAAACAAATTCCTTTAACTAAATTCACTTGTACTTCATAAGCGGTAATTATTCCTCTTAATAAATCAATTCCGTTTTTTCTCTTTTGTTGAGCAACAGCTAAAAGTGGAGGTATGTTATCACCAGGGTGACTGTAATCTGCAGCCAAGAAAGTATCATGAAAATCTAATTCTCTTACTGCTGTTCCATTAGCCCAAGCAGCCCACTCACAATCAAATTTTTTTTTTGAATTAACTCCAAATAATGTTGCACCATTTTTTTTTGGATGTCTTAATGCCATTTTTCTTGAAGAAACTACTGATTTTCTATTTAAGGAAGCAATTGCAACTGAAGCATTATCAATAATTCTATTGATAACCATTTCAATAGATTTTTTATTTAACTTTGCATTGTCACTAGATATTTCAGCTAATTTCCAAGCAAGTTGATTTTTTTTAGCTAATTTAATTTTTGAGGGACAAACTTTTACAGTATGAGTTATCAATTTATTTCCAATTTTTATTGTTTTTTTAATATAACCAGGAATGACAATAATCAATATTAATAATTCAAATATTTACGAATTATTTTTTCAATTCCAACAAAATCTCTTATTAAATGATCATGTGGAATTTCATTAACATTTTTTTCAGTATATCCATTTTCTAAAAGTATCATAGGAATTCCAGCAGATCTTGCTGCTCCGCTATCATTTTCACTATCTCCAATCATTATACTTTTTTTTATATCTCCGTTCATTATTTCAATCATATTAGTTAGATGCCTTGGGTCTGGTTTGCAATAATCAAAAGTATTTCCACCAGCAACATATTCAAAAAAATCGTAAATTTTTATTTTTTTCAAAAAATCTACAGCCAAATGTTCTTGTTTGTTTGTACAAACACCCATTGGAATATTATTTGATTTTGCCCATTTTAAAAATTCATAAACTCCATTTATGAGTTTACTTTTTACAACGGTATTTTTTCCATAAAAATCAAGAAATTCCTTTGTCATTTCATTTTTAACTTTTTGATCAGTAATTTTTGATAATTCATTTTTTGCTGAACTCCATATTGATTTTCCAATCATTACAGCTGCTCCTTGACCAAGATAACTTTTTATTTCCTCCATATTTTTTGTATTATAACCAAATTTTTTCATTACGTGGTTGTGTGCACCCAAAAGATCTGGCGCTGTGTCAGCCAAAGTTCCGTCAAGATCAAATAATATTGTTAATTTTTGAGTCATTTTAAAAAAGTATTATTAAGAAATAATTTGTGAATTAAAGAACATGCTCACTAAATTATAAAGGATTTTAATAAATGAAACAAATAAATTTACAAGAAAATTTAAGAAGAAAATTTATAAAACAAGGAGTAAAAATGATTGCTCCTGACACAGTTTTTTTTTCAAAAGATACTAAAATTGGAAAAAATGTATCTATAGAACCATATGTTGTTTTTGGAAAAAAAGTAAAAATTTATAATAATGTAAAAATTCATTCATTTTCACATTTAGAAAATACCAAAATAGAAAATAATGTTAGCATTGGTCCTTATGCAAGATTAAGACCAGGAACAGTTTTAAAATCTGGCTCAAGAGTTGGTAACTTTGTAGAAGTTAAAAAAAGTACAATTGGAAAAAATTCTAAAGTAAATCATTTATCTTACGTGGGAGATTCTCATTTAGGAAAAAGAGTTAATATTGGAGCAGGCACAATTACATGCAACTACGACGGAGTTAAAAAAAATAAAACAAAAATTAAAGATGGAACTTTTATAGGCTCAAATTCATCATTGGTTGCTCCATTAACTATTAATGAAAATTGTATTGTTGGTGCAGGATCTGTTATAACAAAAAATGTAAGAAAAAAATCTTTAGCTTTAACAAGATCTTCTCAGGTAGAAATTAAAAATTATAAGAGAAAAAAATAATGTGTGGAATAGTTGGTATTACAAGTACTAAATCAGTAACTTCAATGATCGTTAATTCTTTAAGAAAACTTGAATACAGAGGATATGACTCCTCAGGAATTGCAACACTGCATAATGGAAATATTAACGAGGTTAAATGTGAAGGGAGAGTGGATGTTTTAGAAAAAAATTTAAATAAATCTAATTTAGTCGGAAATGTTGGTATTGGACATGTTAGATGGGCAACACATGGAATACCCAACACTCTAAATGCACATCCTCACTCTTCTGAAAATGTTTCTGTTGTACACAATGGAATTATTGAAAATTCAACATTATTAAAAAAACTCTTAATTAAAAAAGGCCATGTTTTTAAATCTCAAACTGATACAGAGGTAATTACTCATTTAGTTACAGAATACTTAAAAAAAAATGATCTTAAAAATTCAATAATCAAAATGCTTAAAAGATTGCACGGGAGCTTTGCTTTAGGAATTATTTTTAAAGATCAACCAGATTTAATTGTTGGCGCAAGAAGAGGCTCTCCGCTTGCTGTTGGATATGGACCAAATGAAAACTATTTAGGATCTGATTCATACGCTTTAAAATCAATGACAAATAAAGTTTCTTATTTAAATGATGGTGAATTTTGTATTGTAAAAAAAAATAATATTGATTTTTTTAATGAAAAAGGAAACAAAATAAATAAAAAAATATTAGAGCTTTCATCAAGTGAAAACAATTATGATAAAGGTGAATATAAACATTTTATGGCAAAAGAAATTAACGAACAGCCTACTACAATAAAAAATTGTATTAATGAATATATAGATAAAAAAAATAACGACATAAATATTTTTAATTTTCCTTGGAAATCTAAGGATATTTCGTCAATTGTTTTAATTGGATGCGGGACTGCTTACCATTCATGCTTGATTGCAAAATATTGGTTTGAACAATTAACTAATTTTGATGTTTCTGTTGATATTGCATCAGAATTTAGATACCGAAAAAATAGGTTTAAAGATAATGCTCTATATATATTCGTTTCTCAATCAGGTGAAACAGCAGATACTTATGCGGCATTAGATTTATGTAACAAAAATGATATGAAAACTTGCTCAATAGTAAACATTGTAGAAAGTTCTATCGCTAGAGACTCTAAATTTGTTTTACCAATACACTGTGGACCTGAAATTGGAGTTGCATCAACAAAAGCATTTATAGGACAAATGTTGGTACTATATTTGCTATGTCTAAAACTAGGAAAAAATAGAAAAGATATTTCAAATGATATTTTTTCAGAAAAAATTAAATCTTTAAAATCACTCTCAAACTTGTTAAAAAGCACTTTGTCTACCGAGAATGATATTCAATTAGTATGCAATTCATTTATTGAAGCAAAAGGTTCAATGTTTTTAGGCAGAGGATATTCTTTTCCGATAGCTTTAGAAGGAGCATTAAAATTAAAAGAATTAGCTTATGTTCATGCTGAAGGTTATCCAGCAGGAGAAATGAAACACGGACCTCTTGCTTTAATAGAAGAAGGTATGCCAGTGGTAGTTTTAGCCCCAAGAGATGATTACTATAAAAAAACTATTTCAAATATGCAGGAAGTAATTGCAAGAGGTGCAAAAGTTCTTTTAATTACTAATAAAAGTAAAGATGAAGTTTATTCAGAAAATATTTGGCAAACAATTGAGGTGGAAAATACATCTGATGATTTATTACCTTTTTTAATTACAGTTCCGTTACAAATGCTTGCTTATTATTCAGCCCTTAAAAAAGGATATGATATTGATAAGCCAAGAAATTTAGCCAAATCAGTTACTGTTGAATAATCAACAAACTCTGCTAGAACACTCCTAGGTTGAATATGAAAAAATGGAAAACAAATAGTTGGAGAAACTATCCTGTAAAACACATACCAAGTTATGGGAATGAAAAAGAACTTAATATGGTTCTTGGAAAAATAAAAAATTTTCCACCTTTGGTGTTTGCTGGAGAAACAAGACACTTAAAACAACAGCTTGCCGATGTTGTAGATGGAAAAGCTTTCTTGTTGCAAGGAGGAGACTGTGCAGAAAGTTTTGCTGAATTTAATCCAGATAATATTAGAGATTATTTTAAAGTAATGTTGCAAATGTCACTAGTTTTAACTTATTCAGCATCTTTACCCGTTGTTAAACTTGGAAGAATTGCAGGACAATTTTCTAAACCAAGAAGTGCACCAACTGAGAAGAAAGGCGACATAGAACTGCCAAGTTATCTTGGTGACAATATAAATGGTATAGAATTTACTGAAAAAGATAGAAAACCGAATCCTAAAAGATTGTTTAAAGCTTATTCACAAGCAGCTTCCACTTTAAATTTAATTAGAGCTTTTTGTCATGGCGGATTTGCTGATTTAAAAAAAGTTCATTTATGGAATTCAGGTTATGTCAAAAAAAGTTCACAAGCTAAAAAATTTAAAGAACTAGAAGATAAAATTACAGATGCTTTAGGTTTTATGGACGCATGTGGTATAAATTCTGAATTCAACAGAAGATTAAAAACTGTTAACTTTTGGACTTCACATGAAGCTTTATTACTTCCTTTTGAGGAGAGCATGACAAGAATTGATTCAACCACAGGAGAGTATCACGACACATCAGCACATTTTGTATGGATTGGTGATAGAACAAGACAATTGAATGGTGGCCATGTTGAATTTTGCAGGGGAATTGAAAATCCAATAGGAATTAAGTGTGGGCCAACATCAAAACCAGAGGAAATAGTTAAAATTTGCAATGTGATAAATCCAAAAAATGAAAAAGGAAAAATAACTTTAATTTCAAGATTCGGTCATGAAAATGTTGGAAAATTTTTACCAAAACTAGTTAGAACTATTAAAAAAGAAGGTTTAAATGTTATTTGGTCTTGCGATCCCATGCATGGAAACACTGTAAAATCTTCTACAGGTTTTAAAACAAGACCATTCAATCATGTTTTAAAAGAAGTTAAAAATGTTTTTGCTGTACATCAAAGCGAAGGTTCTTATGCTGGAGGATTACATATAGAGATGACTGGACAAAATGTTACCGAATGCACCGGAGGTACACAAAAAATTTCTGATAAAGACTTATCGAGTAGATATCGTACGCATTGCGACCCAAGATTAAATGCTAATCAAGCTTTAGAACTGTCATTTTTGATTTCTGATGAAATTAAAAAAAATTCCATTTACGCAAGAAGTGGAATTAGAGCGGTTTCTTAAGTATTTATAAAAGAAATCCTTTAACGTATATTTGAATTATGGAAGTAAGTAAAAAAATTGTGTTTATAAAAGATTGGATATTGAATTATGTAAATTCAATGCCAGTCAAAGCTCAATCATTAGTGATTGGTATATCTGGAGGAATTGACTCTTCAGTAACAAGTTCTTTATCTGCAATGACTGGTTTAAAAACTATTGTTGTGTCAATGCCAATTAAACAAATAGCATCACAACATGATTTGAGCTTAAAGCACAAAAAATGGTTAAAGGACAAGTTTAAAAATGTTGAATCTCATACAATAGAACTTGATGAAGTTTTTAAATTATTTCAATTAAAATTATCAGATTTTGGTAGTGAGCATGGATTAGCCAACTCAAGAGCAAGAATAAGAATGACAACTCTTTATCAAATTGCTTCAGCAAATAAAGGAATTGTAGTAGGAACAGGAAATAAAGTTGAGGATTTTGGCGTAGGTTTTTATACTAAATATGGTGATGGCGGAGTTGATATTTCACCAATTGCAGATTGTACAAAAACTGAAGTTTGGGAATTGGGAAAAGAACTTGGAATATTAGATGAAATAATTATTGCTCAACCTACTGATGGACTATGGGATGATGGTAGAACTGATGTTGGTCAATTAGGCTTAACATATCAGGAAGTTGAAGAGGCAATGTCAAATCTCAATTCAAAGAATAGATCAAAGTATGAAAAAATAAGAAAATTGAATTTACATAAAATGCAATCAATTCCAGTATGCAAAATACCTAAATGATATGAAAAAAGATATTTTTTTAACAAATAGCCTTGGTAACAAAAAGGATAAATTTACACCAATTAATTCAAAAAAAATTGGAATGTATGTTTGTGGGCCCACAGTTTATGATAATCCACACATCGGAAATGCAAGACCTTTAGTTGTCTTTGATATTTTGTTCAAAGTTTTAAAATGCAAATACGGAAATAATTCAGTTAGCTATGTAAGAAATATTACAGATATTGATGATAAAATAATAGCTTCATCAATAGAAAAAAAGATTTCAATAGGAGATCTTACAAAAAAAATTACAAATATTTTTCATGAAGATTGTAAATATTTGAACTGCGAGATTCCAACACAAGAACCTAAGGCAACTGAAAACATTTCATTAATGAATGATATGATTAATAAGCTTATTAATAATAAATTTGCTTATGAAATTAATAATCATGTTTATTTTGAAGTAAAAAAATTTAAAGATTATGGAAAATTATCAAACAAAAATTTAGACGAATTAATTGCTGGTGCAAGAGTTGAGGTTTCCGAAAATAAAAAAAATCCAGCTGATTTTGTATTATGGAAACCATCAACAGAAAGCGAACCATCATGGGATTCGCCATGGGGAAAAGGAAGACCTGGTTGGCACCTTGAATGCTCAGTTATGTCTAAGAAATTTTTAGGTGATAAATTTGATATTCATGGAGGAGGAATGGATTTAATTTTTCCACATCATGAAAATGAAATTGCACAATCTAGATGTGCTAATGAAAATGAAACTTTCGCAAATTATTGGGTTCATAATGGATTTATAACAATCTCAGGTGAAAAAATGTCAAAATCTCAGGGCAATATTTTAAAAATTGGTGATTTTAAAAATAAAATAAATGGACAAGTATTAAGATTAGCTTTGATTAGTGCGCACTACAAACAGCCTTTAGATTGGAATGATAAGCTTTTATCTGAGTGTGAAAAAACAATTAACAAGTGGTATGAAAGTTATACTGACATTAAAAAACAAGTTTTAATTCCTGACGAGTATCTTTCTCCATTATATGATGATTTAAATACACCAGGTTTTATTGCTAACCTTCATAAATTATTTGAAAAATCTCAAAAAGGTTCAATAAAAGATAAAGAAATATTTGTTTCAGCATGTAATTTTATTGGACTATTGAATGAAAGTAAAAATAGCTGGGATCAATTTAAACAAAGTAAATCAAAGATTTCTGAAGATGAAATCAAACAAAAAATTACTGAAAGAAACAATGCTAGAAAAAACAAAGATTATAAAGCTGCAGATGAAATTAGAAATGAATTATTAGACAAAGGAGTTTTAATTGAAGACAAAGATGATAAAACCCTGTGGAAATTTAAATGAGCAAAGAAAAATTATATATATTTGATACAACGTTGAGAGATGGCGCACAAACCCAAGGTGTGGATTTTTCAATAGATGATAAATTTAAAATAGTCAAAGTTTTAGATGATTTAGGTGTGGACTATATAGAAGGAGGCTGGCCAGGTGCTAATCCAACAGATACAGAATTTTTTCAAAAAAAAATTAAATTAAATAATTCAGTGTTAACGGCATTTGGTATGACTAAAAAAGCAGGCAGAAGCGCTGATAATGATCCAGGACTTTCATCTATACTAAATAGTAATACACCAGCTGTATGTTTAGTTGGTAAATCTTGGGATTTTCATGTTGATGTAGCATTAGGAGCATCAAATGAAGAAAATTTAGAAAATATTTCTGAAAGTGCAAAACTTTTTGTTAAAGAAAAAAAAGAATTTATGTTTGATGCTGAACATTTTTTTGATGGTTTTAAAAACAATAAAGAATATGCACTTTCATGTATTAAATCAGCATACGACAATGGTGCTAGATGGATTGTACTTTGCGATACAAATGGCGGAACATTGCCTAATGAAGTTTCTGAAATTGTAAATGAAGTAGTCAAATCTATCCCAGGAAAAAATCTTGGTATTCATGCACATAATGATACCGGAAATGCA
>Ga0207986_1001421_pt1 | contig 10342 bp, 12 predicted proteins | sample ETNtaG_26_FD_185764 | JGI IMG/M metagenome (GOLD analysis project Ga0207986, IMG submission 185764) | Marine microbial and viral communities from oxygen minimum zone, Eastern Pacific Ocean - ETNP201302SV89 (SPAdes) (version 2) | ecosystem: Environmental > Aquatic > Marine > Oceanic ... | reverse complement strand
ATTCAAATGAAGAAATGGTTACAATAAGTGATCAGTATGCATCTGAACATTTGGAAGTTCATGCAGAAAACTTAGGTTGGTGGTTGAAGAGATTAAGAAATTATGGATCTTTATTTTTAGGGGAAGAAACAACAGTGGCCTATGGGGATAAATGCTCTGGCACAAATCATATTTTACCGACAAAAGGTGGAGGTAAATATACTGGAGGTTTATTTGTTGGAAAATTTATAAAAACATTAACTTTTCAAAGAATGACCAAGGAGGCCAACAAAATCGTAGGAGCGACTGCGGCGAGGTTAGGTAGAGCTGAGGGAATGGAAGCGCATGCTAGAACTGGTGATATAAGATTAAAAAAGTATCTATTTAATACAACAATAAAGTGATTAAAACTTCATAATTTTGTCATATAAATATTTTACTGTAAATTTTTATGACTAAGTTAAAAGATCTTAAAAAAGAACATAAGAAACTAGAAACCACTACAAAGAAAGCCACAAAGAAAAGATTAAACGATCGCACCTCCGATTCTTGGAAAAATTTAAGAGAATTAAAGAAATTAAAGTTGCGATTAAAAGATAAGATTAGTCAGTTAAAGCGTTAATTAATAGTAGGCACACCTATCTTAAGACAATTAAGGGCTTATTCCTGGATCTTGGTTGGCAATAGTTAACTTGATGAGCCACGGTTCATTTTGTCACTTTTTTTCATCAAGAATCTATGCAATTTTATATTTTGAAAATGAAAAACGTAAAAAAACAACTAAGTATTTTTTTCGTTATATTTACTATTTTTATAGCCAACTCGACAGCTCACGAATATAAAATAGGAAATTTAAAAATTTTACATCCTTATATTATAGAAACACCACCTGGAGCCATAACCGCAGGAGGGTATATGAAGATTGTAAATACAGGAAATCAATCTTACAATTTGGCTGCGATAGTTGTTGGTTTTGCTAAAGCTGCTGAAATACATGAAATAATAATGGAAAATGATGTGATGAAAATGCGAGAAGTTAAAGATGGATTAGAAATTCCTGCTCACGGTTCAGTAGAATTGAAACTTGGAGAATATCATATTATGTTTATGAACTTGCTCAAACCTATTATTAAGGGTGAAATTTATGAAGGAATTTTATATTTTAAAAAAGCTGGTAATATTAAGGTTGTTTTTACTGTTGAGAAGATGGGTTTTAAATTAGAAGATAATAATTAAGTCGTGAAAATTAATTCGGTGCGCGCTCTAATCATAGTTGGTTTTTCTATTATAACATTAACCTTAATTGGTTTGTTTTTACCTACTATTCTCAAAAAAGATAACGAAATTCAGTATGCATCTGAAGCTAAGTTGGGAATTCCTTTTGAATTAACAGATTCTAACGGTAACAAAATAACCGAGGCAGTTTTCGTTGGTTCGCCAAGCGTGTTGTTTTTCGGTTTTACACACTGTCCTAGCATTTGTCCTCTTGCTCTACACAGATTATCGCTATTAATAGAAAGCTTAGGCAAGGATCAAAATAGATTGAATGCTTACTTTATTACTCTTGATCCAGAACGAGATACCTGGAAGGTCTTAAATAACTACTTGAGTTTTTTTAATAATAGAATTATCGGAATAACTGGGGACTCTAAAAAAATTAAAGCTTTAGCAAAATCTTGGGGAATATATTCAAAAAAAGTTCCACTTGATGGAGAAAATTATACAATTGATCATACCTCATTAATTTTTCTATTAAAAAACAATGGCAATTTTTTAAAATCAATTGATTTTGAGGATGATTTTGAATTATCTTTAGAAGAGATAAAAAAACTTTTGTAATTTTACTGGTAAAAATTAATAATGAAAAAAAATTTGCATAATGGAATATAGAAGCCTATAAAATAGTTACTTTTTAATTAAAAAATGAGATATAAAAAATAATAATTTTTATGAAGAGGATAGCGAATACTGATAAATAATAAATAATAAATAATAAATAATAAATAATAAATAATAAATAATAAATGATATTTGATATTACTATAGTTGGCGCTGGCCCGACGGGACTAGCTTTTGCTTGTAGTTTTGCCAACACAAAATTAAAAGTTGCAGTGATTGATAAGTTGCCCAAAAAAATTCTTGCAAATCCTGATATAGATGGTCGTGAAATTGCTCTAACTCATCATTCAGTAGATATATTAAAAAAAATTGGTGTTTGGCAATATATACCAGGTGAACTGATATCTACAATTAAAGAAGCTAGAGTTTTAGATGGTAGTTCAAAATATTTTTTGAATTTTCAACACCAAGATATAAACAAAGAATCTTTGGGATATTTGATTCCAAACAATTTAATAAGAAAATATCTTTACAAAAGAGTGAAAAATATTTCCAATGTAACTTTAATAAATGGATTGGAATGTGTATCTATAGATAATAATGAAAAATATTCTTCGCTGCTCTTATCAAATAAAAAGAAAATTAAAAGTTCTTTAGTTGTTGCTGCAGATAGTCGCTTTTCAAAAATGAGATCGAATATGGGTATTTCGGCGTTTATTCATAATTTTAATAAAAATATGATCGTTTGTCGAATGGAGCATGAGAAACCCCATTGTAATATTGCATATGAATTTTTTCGTTACAAACAAACTCAGGCATCTCTGCCTTATATTAAACAACAATCTTCTATCGTAACAACTCAATCTAAAGAAACCTCTTCTTCTTTAAAAAAAATAAATAAAAAAAAATTTAACAAAGAAATACAAAATAATTTTAATAATTTTTTTGGAAAAATGAAATTAATAGGAAAACGTTATTCCTATCCCATGATAACTACTTATTCAAAAAAATTTGTTGCTAATCGTTTCGCTTTAATAGGTGATGCTGCTGTGGGAATGCATCCTGTAACTGCACATGGATTTAATTTGGGTTTAAAAGGATTAGAAGTTTTAACTAAAGAAATTAAGTTTGCTATTAAACGCAATATTGACATTGGTTCATCTACGGTACTTCGTGGTTATCAATACAAACTTCATCGTATAGCTCTTCCTTTGTATTTAAGCACTAATGGCATAGTTAGTTTGTACACAAACGTTACTTATCCTGCTAAAATTGCAAGAAAATTAGCATTAAGAGTGGTGAATAAAATTAAACCAGTTAAACGAGCATTCTTAAGCGTGCTAAAATAAAAAAATTTAATTATAGGAATTATTTTAATTATTATTTTCATAGTTAATAACGCATAATAAATTTTCATATATAAAGATTAAATGAAAAGAAATTTTGAATGGACATGCAAACATACTTGGAAACGCAGCGCATATAATACCTTGTGGTGTTTAATTGGATGTTCGATAGGTGACTTTGGAACGATTATATTTTTTCAATTTTCAAATGTAGTTTGGTTAACTTTTTATATTATGATTTTAGCAATAATTAATGGTTTGATTACAAGTATAATATTAGAAACTTCAATTTTATTAAAACAAATGAATTTCAGCCAATCGTTAAGAACAGCACTTGGGATGAGTTTTATCTCTATGATTAGCATGGAGATTGCCATGAATTCGGTTGATTGGTGGTTAACCGGGGGAGCTAACTTAACCTGGTGGGTAATACCCGTTATGCTGATAGTTGGTTTTGTTACGCCTTGGCCTTACAATTATTGGCGCTTAAAAAAATTTAATATCGCATGTCATTAAATTATATGAATAATCGTAACCTATGGCTATTAACTTTAAGTCAGGTATTTGGTTTTAGTACCGCTACTGTTAACGTTTTTTTAACTGGAATTATCGGTTCTCAACTTGTTTCAATAAAAACTCTTGCAACTTTACCGCCCGCATTATTCATTATTGGAACAGCAACTAGTACCGTTTTTGCATCTTACATAATGAGTAAGTTTGGTCGCAAATTTGGCTTTATAAGTGCATCAATTGCTAGTTCTCTTTCTTCTCTTCTTGCGGCTTATTCAATCAGTATTGAAAGTTTTGTGCTTTTTTGTATTTCTTGTTTGTTAATGGGGGTAGGATTGGCTTTTGTTCATCAATATCGATTTGCTGCCAGCGAAAGTGTTGATAAAGAAAATATACCAAAGGCAGTTTCAATATTGTTATTAGCTGGAATTTTATCTGCTTTTATAGGACCCAATATTGCAAATTTATCTAAAGATATAATTTTTGATCAACTTTATGTGGGATCATACCTATCATTAGCATGTTTAAATATATTGCCTGCAATATTATTAACTTTTTTTAAAAATATAGACAAATCAGAAGAAAACAGATCCTTTCAGGGAAGAAGTTATAAGGAATTAATTTCACAACCAAAATTTTTGCAGGCAGTTGTCGCTAGCGCTTTTGCTTTTGCAATTATGGCTTTTTTAATGACTGCAACACCTATAAGTATGCACATCAATGAAAAGTTTAGTTTGGGCGAAACAAAAATTGTAATTCAATGGCATATTGTTGGTATGTTTCTACCTTCTTTAATTACGGGTCGTTTAGTTCAAAAATACGGGCATAGCATGATTATGTATTTCGGGGTAATTTTTTTTACAATCTGTATTTTTATAGGTTATCTCGATCAAACATTTCTAAATTACTTAGTTGGCTTAATATTTCTTGGAGTGGGTTGGAATTTCTTGTTTATTTCAGGAACAAGCTTGCTTGTTATAACTTACAGGTCTGAAGAAAAATATAAGGCCCAAGCATTTAATGATTTTACTGTGTTCAGCACACAAGCTGTAGCGGCACTTTCAGCAGGTTTCTTCCTTAATATAACAAGTTGGCAAACTATAAACTTAATGTGTCTTCCTTTTTTAGCAATTATAGTCTTAACTACTTGGGGGGCGAATAGAATAAAAATTGAAAAAAACTTGTGATTTTTATATCGGATACCCAGAAAACTCCATTTTTACCTTTTTAGTAAACAATTCAACAAATGAAGATTTTTGTTTTTTCATATTTTTGCTTTCAGATTTTCAAATTATCATAACCTGTGGAGTCAGGTGATCCGTTGGCATATCGAAAAATTGGCTTATTTTTATTCAGTTTAGATTTGAAGTTAGGCAAAGCTATAAAAGATGATGAAATTGTTTGAAAACCCATATCAGTTTTTATGCACATTGCGGATAAAGGGTTACCATCTTCACTGTATGTACTTCTAAGTAATTTTTCCCAATCACCCCATTCATTTTTGGTCGGGTTTGGCTCTTTTGATAATAAAAATTTTGATAAATAATTTTTAATGCGATTAGAATTTAGGTCATTTCGATCATGGGAAGTGATCATTGATAGTCCATCAGGAATATTAAAATATTCAATGTTTGAACTTCTTTCATCAGATTTTATCCAATAAGAATTTAAATTGTTTCCTATAAACATATTAAACCCTCTGTAATAGTCTTTTTGTATCTTAATAGTTGCGTTTAAAGATTTATTAGCATCGTCATAATCAAGTGCATTTAAAACTAATTCACCTCTACTTTTTTTGTTTTCCATTGGTCCTAAACAATTTATTCTATTCATTATCGCTGCAACAACTCCACTATCATTTACACCTAACCATGAACCTCCAGCCAATAAGTCTTTTCCAGCAAATATATGAGGCTTATCTTTCCAATAACGACCTGGGGACAAGAACTTTCGATTATTCATTTCATCTCTATTTGCAGCAATAATTAAAGGCCATTCATTTTCAGATTTTTTTAAAATTACTATCGAACACATATTATTTTCGAAATTGTTTAATGGAATAGTTAAATCTAAGATTTTTTATATTTCTTTTCATTAAAATAAATTAACATAAACTTTCTAGGGTTTCTAAACTTTCTAGGGCTTCTTTTGATTTCTTTAATCAAGATTTATCTCAAAATGGTTTAGTTAATGGATTAATTTAATATTAATTTTAATAAGCCTTTATACGAATTATTTTCAGAATAGTTGGTTACATATTTCAGTTTGATGGCTAAGGATTTTTTACATAAGCATTGGGTCGAAGATAAAACCACCAATTCAATACGAGGCAAAGAGCATAGAATATGGCAAAAATATAAAAAGCATTTTCAGGTGTTGCGGCATAAATATGTTCTCCTATTACCATGGGAATAAAAAATGCTCCATATGCGGCTACCGCAGATGTCCAGCCTAAAGCTGGTCCCGTTTGCTCTTGGTTAAAAATCATTGCAATAGATCTAAAAGTTGAGCCATTACCAATTCCTGTCGCTGCAAAAAGAATAATAAATAAAGTAAAAAACTGCCAAAAATATTCTTCTGGCGTAGCTGATTTGTAGGCTGCCGCCATATAATAAGCAACTCCTAACGCTGATGCAATCATCACAACAGACATGATTTGCGTAACCTTTGCTCCTCCTACTTTGTCTGCAATCCATCCTCCTACTGGGCGTATTAAAGCGCCAATAAACGGACCCATCCACGCAAACATCAGTGCACTAGGTCCATTGGGATTAATGGTATCATGGTTCCATACAGCGTCAGAACCTACGATGCAGGCGTTACAAATGTGGCTATAGCCGAAAATTACTTTGATAGATAAAGGAAAAGCTGCCGAATAACCAATAAAAGAACCAAAAGTCATAGTATAAATGACTGTCATTGCCCACGTGTGTTTATTTTTAAAAATCTTGTATTGTCGTTTTAAATTCTTTTGTAATTCGCCTCGGGTAAGATAAAGCATTAACAATACCGTCGATGCAATAACTGCTGGCAAGATAACCGATTTACTCAATAAAATTGAACCGGGTGGACCAGCAATAATAAGATATAATCCCACCGCAGAAGTAACAAATCCAATTGCCAACAAACCAGAAATTTTTAAAAATGCTTGTATGGGATTTCCAGGATAAGGTGTGACTGTATCATTTACAATATTGTTCATACCAAACCATCCAGCGAATGCGAGTGGAATTAGTAATATGAGCCAAACAAATCCTGCATTATGGATATAGGTTTCGGTTCCAGCAGGGATTTTTCCAATCAAAGTACCACTACCATTTTCTAAAATCATTGATGTTCCACCAAATATTCCTATTGTCATCATTAACGGTATTAGAATCTGCATTGTAGTAACGCCAAAGTTTCCTAAACCCGCGTTAAGTCCTAACGATGTTCCTTGAACTCGTTTCGGAAAAAAGAAACTGATATTTGACATAGAAGATGCAAAATTACCACCTCCGATGCCAGAGAATAATGCTAGGACTTGAAATATCCATAGAGGCGTTTCTTTATTTTGCAATGCAAATCCAGCTCCGGCAACAGGAATCATTAACAATGCGGTGGTAAAGAAAATTGTATTTCTTCCACCAGCAATACGAATAAAAAAAGTACTTGGGATTCTTAAAGTGGCACCGGACAATCCAGCTATGGATGTGAGAGTAAAAAGTTCAGCGGTTGAAAAAGAAAAACCAAGATTAAGCATCTGCACAGATATAATTCCCCACATCAACCAAATTGCAAATCCGCAAAGGAGACTAGGGATAGAAATCCATAGGTTTCGTGTTGCAATTTTTTTCCCTGTAGATTCCCAAAAGCTTTTATTTTCAACGTTCCATTTTAATATATTGCCAAAACTTTCTTTTGGTCTTTCGAGATCACGTTTTTTATATAGCGCTGATATAAATGTTAATGATGGTAATCCAATTTTGCTTGAAAAAATATTATAAAAAAAAGCAATTGAAAATCCTGCAAAAAAACCATGGACAAATGCCCAGATGGTCATCAATAACGTTTCAGCAAAACTTTCTCCCCATCCGGGGTAAATCAAATTTATAAAACTTTTTAATAATATTATATTTGTCCAATGTGTTGTTTCAGTACTAAATAATGTTGCCAACAATCCAAATACAAAAATTGCTAGCGACCAAGACACTCCCGTGGATAGGCCAAGTTCAGTAGCAGATATTTTTAATCTAATTTTTTTCATTTACTAATACGATGTATAGGATTTTTTGTTTTTGCCTTCTTGTTTAACCTTGTTTAATTCAGGAAGGAATTTGGACTTAACAATATCTTTCTCCATAAACAGAATAGAAATATGCATCCAGATTAAAGTAATCGCTGTAATTACAAAAAGTAGCATAAAGCAGCTGGTATATACAGCGGTTAAATCATTCATAATTCCAAAACAGATTGGTAAAATAAAACCTCCTAGACCCCCAATCATACCAACAATGCCTCCTACCGAGCCAACATTCTTTGGATAATAAACAGGAATATGTTTATAAACAGCAGCTTTTCCTAGAGACATAAAAAATCCAAGAACAATGCTAAGGAATATAAAAACTGGTAAATTTACTCTGATACTGAAATTAATTGGTCCCTCTATACCTTCTACAATATAATGTGTTGGTGGGTAGGACATAAAAAAACAACAGCCCACACAAGCGATAAATGTCCAGTACATAACAGCACGGGCACCTATTTTATCAGATATCCAGCCGCCCAAAGCACGGAAAGCGGATCCAGGCAAAGCATAGGCAGCAGCTAGCATTCCTGCAATTTTAATATCTAAACCATAAACTCCCACATAAAAATGCGGCAACCATAAAGCTAATGCCACATAACCTCCAAAGACAAAAAAGTAATATAAAGAGAATCTCCAAACCTGAAGTTTCTTTAATGGCTCTATTTGTTGTAAAATACTACGAGGTTTTTCTTTTCTTCTTCTTCTTGCTACAATATTTGGATCATCTTTTGCAAATAAATAAAAGAGAATTGCAGCAACAAACATGATAACAGCATAAGTTTTTACTAATCCATCCCAGCCTAAAGCTAACATAATGAAAGGTGCACCAAAATTTGTAATTGCTGCTCCAACATTGCCAACGCCAAAAATTCCAAGTGCAGTTCCTTGTTTTTCTTTTTCATACCAAGTAGATACATACGCAACACCAGCAGCAAAACATCCTCCTGCTAATCCAACTCCAAGAGCTGCAACCAAAAACATTTCGTATGTTTCAACAGAAGAAAGTAAGTAGGTTGCTATGGCTGATAACAACATAGTTAAAGCCATAACATTGCGACCGCCGTATTGATCTGTCCAGATGCCCAAAATAAGACGACTCAAGGCTCCCGTTAAAATCGGGGTTGCAACCAAGAGACCAAATTGTGTATCATTTAAACCAAGATCTTGTTTAATTTGTATTCCCAAAATTGAAAAAATTGTCCAAATGGCAAAACAAATCGTAAATGCAAGCGTACTTAAAGTGAGAGCTCTTGTTTGATCAGTTTTTGATATCATTACTTTTTTTTATGCAACTTTAATTATAAGAATAATAAATAAAATAAATCCTATTAATAAAATATGATCACCCAAGTCAAGCCAACCAAGGCTTTTATTTTTAGGATCAACCAACATTTCTTTAAGCTTGGTGTTTATTATGATCAGGGGATTTATTGGTCCATCCATTATTGTCCTTGTCTAACTAAAAGAAATAACTGAACCATCTAAATCCATTAAATATAATTCAGCTTCTAATTTTGGGTGTTTTATTTTCAATTGTTTTTTAAATTCAATTAAAGCTGACTTGTGCGTTTCCGTTTCAATTTCTTTATTTGCAAATTTTTCTTGACCATAAGCCGCTACAGCTCCTCCACAATCTCTATGATTTATTACAATCACTTTTTTTATGTTATGTAATTGAACTGATATATCTAGATTTTCCCAAAACGTTTGATGCCATTTTTTAAAGGTTGGAGCAACTACACCTATAGAAGCGCCGGCAATCGTAAAGGCGCTGTATTTATTTGTTAGACCTTTTTTAGTATTTTCTTTGTGTACCAAATCTTGAAATCTTGGATCAATACAAGACAATACCAAAGCCTCATAGTTTTCAAAAGCATTCATAATATTTTTTTTTCCTCACCAGAATAGATTTCTTAAAATAGTTTATTATTTTTTATACCTTTTTTTAGCGTCATTAAATCCTGACATATAGACTTTAGCACAACCTTTTGGTCTTTTGAAACGACGTTTTTTAAAAAGAATAGCCATTGAAGCTAGTGTTGGTATATTTTTTTGCTGACTTTGCTTTTTCATGCTTGTTCCTGTTTTTCATTGGTTCTTTTTTTTCTCATAGAAACATAAGGTCTGTTGATATATCCAAAAGGATAACTTGCAAAATGGACTAGTTTGGTAAAAGGAAAATAACCAAAAAATAAAAAAGCAATAATGATGTGCAATTTATTGATAAGAGGAGCCGCAACAATGCCTGAAATATCAGGTTGTAACTTAAAAATGCTTGCAATCCAAGGACCAGCCATAAAAGATATTCCAAAAAGCATTTCTATTGCAACTTGATAAAGTCCTAAACCTGCAATTAAAATTAGGAACAGAAGTAAAATAT
>Ga0207986_1001408_pt1 | contig 10398 bp, 10 predicted proteins | sample ETNtaG_26_FD_185764 | JGI IMG/M metagenome (GOLD analysis project Ga0207986, IMG submission 185764) | Marine microbial and viral communities from oxygen minimum zone, Eastern Pacific Ocean - ETNP201302SV89 (SPAdes) (version 2) | ecosystem: Environmental > Aquatic > Marine > Oceanic ... | reverse complement strand
TTATGATGCCGAGATCTTTTATTGGGAAAATATCTTTTTCTAATAGATAGAACATTCCAAACATCTCAACTGTCCACGGCCCAATACCTTTGATTGAAATTAGTTCTTCATAGATATTTGAAAATTCACGATTACTCCAATAAAACTCATCATTAATATGATGAGCTTTAAAGTGTTCAGCTATATTTAAAATATATTGAGTTTTTTGATGCGAAAGTCCGCAAGACTTTAGTTTTTCTTTGTTAACTGACAAAACATTATCTGCACTTAATTTCCCTATTAAATCATCCATTTTTTGCCAAACGCTTGCAGCAGCTTTTACTGAAATTTGTTGGCCAACTACAGAACGGATCAAAGTTTCAAGAGAGTTATCACTTCCAATTAGCATAGATTCATTATATTTTTTAATGATTTGGCTAATTTTTTGTCATTATTTTGTAAAAAATCAATTGATTCTTGCCAATAATTGGGTTTATTCATAAAAAATAGGTAAAAAAATAAAAAATAGTGGTAATAATTATAAAAAAAGATAAAAAAATATACAAAAAATGCTATTTTTTTCTAATTAATATCAATATTTAGCAAAAAAAATAATTTCGCATAGCAATCAAGACAAAATTATTTTATCAAAAATATTGTATCTGTTAATTAAACTGAAAAACATCGTCGTATAATCACACAAAGTATTTTTTCAACATAACTCTTAGGGGAGATTTTATGGACAAAAAAAGGAATGTTGCTTTCATTGGCCTTGGGACGATGGGCTATCCTATGGCAGGTCATCTGTCTAAGTCAAGTTTGGTAAATTTGAGAATCTATAACCGAACTATGGAAAGAGCAGTCAAATGGGGCAAGGAGCATGATGGCGAGATTTGTTCTTCGCTTGAGAAAGCTGTTTTTGATGCAGATGTTGTGATTACTTGCACTGGCAGGGACGAAGATATGATGGAGATTGTTTTTTCTGATAATGGAGTTTATTCGCATCTCAAAGAAGGTAGCGTGTTTATTGATCACACTACCACTTCATATAAGTTAGCTAGGCACTTTAATCAATCCCTTCAATCTAAAAACGTAACCTTTATTGATGCACCAGTTAGCGGTGGAGAGGTTGGTGCAATCAATGGAACATTAAGCGTTATGGCTGGTGGTGATCAAGCTGAGCTGGAGATTAATAGTTCCTTAGTCGAATCTTATTCGAAGAATATTAGTTATATGGGAGAGTCGGGCTACGGCCAGTTAGCTAAAATGGTTAATCAGATTTGCATAGCAGGACTATTACAAGGGCTATCAGAGGGGCTACTGTTTGCTGAAGCAGAAAATATAGATATGGACAATCTACTCGCTGCTATATCTGGTGGTGCAGCGCAATCTTGGCAGATGGTTAACCGCGGTCATACAATGCATCAGAGAGAATTTGATTTTGGTTTTGCAATTAAATGGATGGTTAAAGATCTAGGCTATTGCATAGATCAGGCAAAGGATAATGAAACAAACTTGACGTTCACCAAGGAGGTGTATGACAGATACGTTAATTTAATGGATAAAGGTCATGCATATAGCGATACTTCAGCTTTAATGCTGTTTGAGGAATTAAACAAGTAAGTTTAAGCAATGGCTTCAGAAAAGAATGCCATAGGATAAAAAAATGATTAATATCTTCCTTTACAGAAAAATATTAAAAGCTAAGAGAACAGTTCTAAGTATTTGTAATCAGGAAAACATCCAACCAATGGCATAATGGTGTCTATGCGAAAAAACCCAAAAATAACCAATATTCACAGTGTCACTCGGAGTCATGTATTTAATGTCGAATCTATGGACGTTGAATTCTCAAATGGAGAAACACGCGTTTTTGAACGTTTAAAACCCGGTGGTAACGGTGCTGTCTTAGTTGTGCCGATGATTGATAAAGATACTGTATTGATGATTTATGAATTTTCAGCGGGCACAGAACGATACGAGCTAGGTCTAACGAAAGGTAAGATTGACAAAGGTGAAACACCTATCGAAGCAGCCTCAAGAGAGCTCAAAGAAGAGATAGGTTATGGCTCAAATAAACTTACTTTCCTTAAAACAATTACCCTAGCGCCGGCCTATCAATCTGGTGCAACACATATTATTCTTGCTGAAGAACTTTATCAGGAAAGTGCGGAAGGCGATGAACCTGAGCCACTTGAGATTGTTTCAAGAAAACTATCAGATATAGAAAAGCTGACCTATGATGACGATTTGACCGAAGCAAGAAGTATACTTGCCTTATATATGGTAAGAGAGATAATGAGTAAACGTTAAGTGTGATTGAGATTCCCAAATCGTTTTGGCTTGATCAACATGACACGCCATTCCCTGATGTAAGTTTAGCATTAAAAAATCCAAATGGCCTTATAGGAATTGGTGGGAACTTGTCTACTAAAAGATTACTCAAGGCATATTCACAAGGGATTTTCCCTTGGTATAGTGACGAGGAACCAATCTTATGGTACTCACCCGACCCAAGAATGGTTATAACACCTGAGGTATTTCATTTATCAAAAAGTTTAAACAAAATCATACTCTCAAAAAGGTTTGATGTCAGAATAAACACAGCTTTCGTTGATGTTATAACTCACTGCCAAACAATCAACAGACCTGGCCAATCTGCTACTTGGATAGGAGATGATATGTTGCGAGCATATTGTGAGCTCCATGATTCTGGCTATGCGAATTCATATGAGGTTTATGAAAAAGACAAACTTGTAGGGGGTCTATATGGTGTTGCTTTAGGACAAGTCTTTTTTGGTGAGTCGATGTTTTCATTGGTCAGCAATGCTTCCAAAGTAGCATTTGCTTATTTACTGCAAAAGACCCACTTTAGACTGATAGATTGTCAGGTAGAAAATCCTCATTTAGAAAGTCTGGGAGCGTTTAAATTGTCTAGAAATTTGTTTATACAACAGCTCAAAGCCTTTGTGTAAAATAGCGCTATTACACCAAAGTAAGTGAGGCAATATGAGAAACCTATTGAAATTAGCAGTGATTGTATCATTTGTGATTACTTTGAGTGCGTGCGGTAGAATGGGGGATTTAATACCTGTCGAAGAGACAGAAAATGAATCAGTAACCGCAATTTCAAGTACCGACTAAATCGAGCTCATTGAATACTTTTTCTTTTCAAAACAATGCTTTGTTTGCTGAGTCTATTCCTGTAATGGACTTAATGGCTCAATACGGTTCGCCACTTTACATATATTCTCGGACTGAAATAGAACAGAATTGGCAACAGTTCGATGCAGCCTTTGGAGAACACCCACACCTTATCTGTTACGCTGTCAAAGCTAACTCTAACCTTGCAGTACTTAATGTGTTGGCAAGTCTAGGCTCTGGTTTTGATATCGTATCAATTGGTGAACTTGAAAGAGTTGTGGCCGCTGGAGGTATGCCTAGTCGATGTGTTTTTTCTGGAGTCGCAAAGTCAAAAGCAGAAATTCAAAAAGCACTAGAAATTGGTATTTATTGTTTTAATGTAGAGTCAGAGGGAGAACTAGAACGTATCCAGTCTATCGCTAAAGCGATAGGCATTATGGCGCCGATTTCGATTCGTATTAATCCTGATGTTGATGCTAAGACGCACCCCTATATTTCGACCGGCCTAAAAGAGAACAAGTTTGGAGTTGACGCCGATACTGCTTTATCCTTATATCACATGGCTGACCAGTCGGAGTACCTCAAAATTTGTGGTTTGGATTATCATATAGGGTCCCAAATTTCTGATGTTTTACCATTCATTGAAGCACTCGATAAAGCACTAGAATTAATCTCACAACTTCAATCTGATGGCATCAAGGTATCTCACCTTGACCTAGGTGGAGGCATAGGCATTTCTTACAAAGATGAACAAACAATAAATACTAGTGATTATATTCAATCGGTATTAAGCAGGGCTGGCGATTTGAAAATATTATTAGAGCCAGGCAGGGCAATTGTAGGGAATGCTGGAATCTTTGTTACCCAGGTAGAGTATCTTAAGCGAAACAGTATTAAATCATTTGCCATTGTCGATGGAGCGATGAATGATTTGATGCGTCCATCTCTTTACGATGCATATCATAAAGCTGTGGTTGTTAAAGAAAGTCCTAATGGGATTGAAAGTACATGGGATTTGGTAGGTCCAGTTTGTGAAACTGGAGACTTTTTAGCAAAAGATAGAGAACTAAAACTCAATCAAGGAGATTACATTGCAATAATGTCTGCGGGCGCATATGGTTTTGCTTTAAGTTCTAATTACAATACACGACCACGCGTAGCTGAAGTCATGGTGGCTGGGAATAGACATGCCTTGGTGCGCAGACGTGAAGAGGTTAAATCCTTATTTGAAAATGAGTTTTTCCTAGATGAAGAGACTGACTAACAATCAAAAAAAATACCTAAGAACGCTTGCACACGATTTAAAACCTGTTGTTATGATTGGACAACACGGCCTAAGTGAGGCAGTTTTATCTGAGCTTGATTCTACAATGAAGAAGCACGAGCTACTTAAAATAAAAATTAGAGTCGATGATCGTAACAAGAAAAAGGAGATGGTAGACAAAATAATCAAACTCTCAGAAGCTTTTTTAGTTCAAATTATTGGTAGTGTATTAATAATTTATCGCCCTTTTGAAGAAAATCCAATAATTATTTTGCCGAGGAAATGATTCTCATATATTATTGTTCTTCCACTCATAACTAATTTTATTAATGAAAATTGCAATTAGTGCGGCAGAAACATCAGGCGATTTGATTGGCGCAGCACTAGTTAAATCATTGATTGAATTGAATCCCAATTGCCAAATAGAAGGATTGGCAGGTGAGATGATGAGTGATGCGGGTTGTTATAGATTATGGAATATGGATCAAGCTAACGTGATGGGCTTTAGTGAAGTAATAAAAAAGCTCCCTTCGCTATTAAAACTAAGAAGTTCAATTGTCACACACTATACCAAGTCAAGACCAGACGTTTTTATTGGCGTAGATTCACCAGATTTTAATTTTAAAATCGAACGAAAGCTTAAACAAAATGGCATAAAAACTGTTCACTTTATCAGTCCATCGGTATGGGCATGGCGTTCGAATCGTATTACTAAAATTAAAGCTTCAACAGATTTAATGCTGTGCCTTTTTCCATTTGAAATAGATTTTTATGAGAAACATGGTCAAAAGGCTCTATTTGTTGGCCACCCACTGGCCGAAATATTAAAACCAAGAAAACAACATATTCCTGGCAAGAAAGTTTTATTAATGCCTGGCTCACGAGAGGCAGAGATTAAGTCCTTAATGCCTGAAATATTAATTTCAGTGAAGTTGATGAGAGAGCAAGATCCAGAATTAATTTTTTGTATATCACTCGCAAATAATGATTTCAAGGACTGGGTCGAGAGTCAAATTGGAGAACAAAATATCGATCTTAGTATTGGCGATGCCCATATACGAATAGCAAACTCAGATCTAGTTATTGTTGCATCCGGTACTGCGACACTTGAAGTAGCTATGATTGGAGTTCCTATGATTGTAATTTATAAGATTTCAGGCCCAAGTTATCAGCTTGTTAAGCGACTCTTAAAGACTGACTATGTATCTTTGCCAAACGTTATTTTGGATAATGAAATAGTGCCAGAATTAATACAAGATAATGCAAACGGGAAAAATATTGCTGATACTGCTATGCAATTAATTAGTTCCAATAATTCAGAGTTAACTGCCCAATTAGGCTTGATTCATAAGCAGCTTAATCAAGGAGCTAGCACACATTCTGCTAAAGCAATCTTGGAATTTATCAATGAGTAGTACAATAAAAAAAATCATTCATATGGCATTAGCAGAGGATATTGGAACTGGAGACTTATCTTCTGATTTACTAAAAAATGAAAGAATAAAGGCGTCAATAATTTGTCGTGAAAAAGCAGTCATTTGTGGTGTTGAATATTCTGATTATTGTTTTACTGAGTTAGATCCCAGTATCGAAATTTTTTGGAAAATTAATGAAGGCGAAGAAGTTATGCCAGGCACAATAATTTGTCAATTCGTTGGTCTATCACAGGCAATAATAAGCGCTGAAAGAACTGCGCTTAACTTTCTACAAACTCTAAGTGCAACAGCAACCCAAACCAGATTATTATTCAATTTAATCAAACACACAAAAACACAATTATTGGATACTAGGAAAACAATTCCCAACCTTAGATATGCTCAAAAGTATGCTGTTAAATGTGGTGGTGGAGTGAATCATAGGATGGGGCTTTATAATTGTATTATGCTTAAAGAGAATCATATTATGGCTATTGGCTCTATTGAAAAATCGATAGAATTAGCAAAAATAAAACATCCAGAGAAGCCTGTTATCATAGAGGTAGAAACTCTTGAGGAGCTTCAAAGAACATTAAAAATTGATGGTATTAAGAGGATACTTTGTGATAATTTTTCTATAGCTGAACTGACAAAAGCTGTATCTAAAGCTAAAGGGGTTTGTCAACTTGAGGCTTCGGGTAATATAGATGAAAATAACATAGTTAGTTATGCAGAAACAGGCGTGGATTATATTTCAATAGGTGCAATTACCAAGCATATCAATGCAATTGATTTATCTCTACAATTCAACTAAGCGCTTGCGATAAATTTAGAACTTGTAGCATCTTCTTTTGTATTGTATTTTAGAGGTTGACCTTGTAAATCTAAAATCTTGCCCCCTGCGCCTTCTAAAATACAAACACCAGCAGCTGTATCCCATTCTGAACATTTGCCAAATTTAGGGTAGTAGTGATAAATCCCTTCAGCAATAAAGCAAAATTTTAGAGCGCTTCCTAGGCGAAATGTTTCAAAATTAGTTTTTGATCTAAGGTGTTGTTGGAGCTGTTTGTTATTTTGTGAGTATTTGCCAAAGACAATTTTTTCCCAGCGTTTTGGCTTTTTTGTGCAAATTTTGTGAGCAACATTGTCAATAAGCTTGATAGATTCTTGCTGAGGTAGGCGGTAATAGTGAGCTTTCATGGAGGGTGAATAGATAAGTCCAAAAACAGGATAGTTATTTTCAATAAAAGCAATATTAATACAGAATTCTTTTGAGCCTTCTATAAAATTCCGAGTTCCATCCAAAGGGTCAATGAGCCAATATTTCTGCCATTTTTCTCGAACTGAAAAAGAAGTTTCTTTAGATTCCTCTGATAATATTGGAATATCCGGTGTTATATTTTCTAAAGCATCTGTAATGAGATTATGCGAAGCATTATCAGCTTGTGTTAGAGGCGTACTGTCAGATTTAACAATAAAGTCTGAGCTCTTTTTTTGAAGTGACATGATTGTCTCACCAGTCACAGAAGTTAGAGATATAAGTTTTGGAAGTAACGCTGAAAACATGGAATTTATTTTTCTTCTAAGCTCTTAGTATTATATTGAAGAAAACAATTTTATAAGAATTTTGACTTTGATTTTGATTGTCTATCAATAAAAAACCTAGCTTGTCACTAGGTTTTTGTTGAGTTTGGTGGGCCTACTTGGATTTGAACCAAGGACCAATCGATTATGAGTCGACTGCTCTAACCAACTGAGCTATAGGCCCATAGTAGGAATTATTCCAAAAAGCTTTGCAATTTATGAGCACGCGAGGGATGCCTTAATTTGCGTAAAGCCTTTGCTTCAATTTGACGAATCCTTTCACGAGTAACATCAAATTGACGACCAACCTCTTCTAGAGTATGGTCTGTACTCATATCGATTCCAAATCGCATTTTCAATACTTTTGCCTCTCTTGGAGAAAGATTAGCTAAAAGATCACTTGTAGTTTCCTTTAAACTCTCTCTAGTTGTGACTTCAACTGGTGAAGAAAGCTTTTCATCCTCGATAAAGTCACCAATTGTAGAATCTTCGTCATCACCAACAGGATTTTCCATGGATAATGGTTCTTTGGCAATTTTAAGAATTTTGTTTATCTTATATTCAGGCAATTCCATTTCAATTGCAAGCTCTTCTGGGGTAGCTTCCCTGCCAAATTTTTGCAAGAGCTGTCTGCGAACACGGTTAAGCTTATTGATTGTCTCAATCATATGGACAGGTATTCTAATTGTGCGTGCCTGATCGGCTATTGAACGTGTAATTGCCTGACGTATCCACCACGTTGCATAGGTCGAGAATTTGTAGCCACGACGGTACTCAAATTTATCAACTGCCTTCATTAGGCCAACATTCCCTTCTTGGATAAGATCTAGGAATTGCAAGCCACGGTTAGCGTATTTTTTTGCAATTGAAATGACAAGTCTTAGATTCGCTTCAATCATTTGACTTTTAGCTTTTTTGGCTTTGCGGTCACCTCTTCTATATTTTTTATTTATTTCTTTTAATTCAGCAATAGTTATTTGCATCTCTTCTTCTTGCTCTATGAGGCTCTTTTGAATATAGTAGATGTTTTCTTTTTGTTTCTTGAGTGATTCTATGACGGATTTATCAAGGTTAACTGATTTAAGCCAGTCAAAGTTGGTTTCATTGCCAGTAAATGAGCTATAAAAAACCTCTTTTGGCATACCAGAATCAAGGCAAAGGTCACGAACTGTTTTCTCTTTTACTTTAACTACATCAATACGATTACTTACAAGCTCCATCATTGAGCTCACTAATTTTGGCGCGAGTCTTAAGTCCGAAATACAAGTCGAGAATTTTTGTCGAGCTTTGACAGTTTTTTCATCAAGATAGCCATTCTTTTTATTGGCTCTTGTATAACTGCCAAAAGCTTTTTGAACTTTATCAATACGCTCATATACCTCGCCTTCATCAGGTCCTGTGTATTCTAGCTCGTCGAAGTCTTCCTCATCTTGATCTTCATTATCTTCTAGATTGGCTAACTTTTCTTCAATAAAAGCTTGCTTTTTCTCAAACTCTTCTGCATCACCCTGATAGCCGATAACGACATCAGTCATTTTACATTTACCTTCCTCAAGCCTAGAATAGGCTTTAAAGAAGTAGTCTGAGATTTCTGGATAAAGAGTAATGGCTTGCATAATATCAAATACACCAGCCTCAATTTCTTTAGCAATACGAATTTCATCTTGCTGTTCAAGTAGTTCTACAACACCCATTTCGCGCATATACATGCGAACAGGGTCTGTTGTTCTCCCAAACTCAGAATCTAGGGCGGCTAAAGCTGCAATTGCAACTTCCGCTGAGGTTGATTGAGCTTTGCCACCTGCTTCCATAACCAACGTGTCTGCATCAGGAGCTTCGTCAGCAACAGTTATATCGAGCTCCTCCAGAATTGTAACAATTGGCTCTACCTGTTCAGGTGTTAATAAATCTTGGGGTAGGATATCGTTAATTTCGGAGTAAGTTAGGTAGCCCTGTTCTTTACCAATTAAGATCAAGTTTTGAAGGGCTTCTTTGTGGTCCTTTTTGCTAGATTTCATAATTGAGGTTTTTACAAAACAAAGAGAGAATTATACATAACTCGACTGGCTGTTTTTATTTTAAATCGGCATCTTAGTGATGTATTGAAGTTACTTTGGGTCTTTGAAAATTGAACTAATTGACTGCTCATCACTGATTCTTCTTATAACATCTGCAAGTGTTCGAGCAATTGATAATTGTCTAATTTTTGCACTTGCTTTTCCTTTATCACTCAAAGGTATTGTATTAGTGATGACAAGCTCATTCAGTGAAGAGTTAGCGATGTTTTCAACAGCCGCACCGGATAGAACAGCGTGTGTAGCGTATGCTACAACCTTTTTTGCACCTTTCTCCTTCAGTATATCTGCTGCCTGGCAAAGTGTTCCGGCAGTATCAACCATATCATCAATCAAGATACAGGTGCGCCCGGACACGTCACCGATTACATTCATCACTTTAACTAAATTAGGTTCTGGACGCCTTTTATCAATAATGGCAAGATCGGCATCATTAATTCTTTTTGCTGCAGCTCGTGCTCTGGCAACCCCGCCAACATCAGGTGAGACGACAACTATGTCTTTGTAGTTGGAATCTAAAATATCATGAACTAGAACAGGTTGCGCATAAATATTGTCGATAGGAATATTAAAAAATCCTTGTATCTGGTCGGCATGTAAATCCATCGTTAAAATGCGGTTAACGCCTGATGTTTCTATCATTTGAGCAACAAGCTTCGCTGTTATTGGAACTCGGGTTAGACGGGATCGTCTATCTTGTCTTGAGTAGCCTAGATAAGGGACTACTGCAGTAATTCGACCAGCTGATGAGCGCTTAAGTGCATCCACCATTACTAGAAGTTCCATAAGTGTCTCGGCTGGCGATGGTCCGCAGGTTGGTTGAATAACAAAGACGTCACAGCCACGAACGTTGTCCAAAATCTCAACTTGAGATTCACCATCACTAAACTTGCCTACAAAGACTTTGCTTTGGCTAATTTTCAGATTATCAATAATC
>Ga0207986_1001403_pt1 | contig 10411 bp, 10 predicted proteins | sample ETNtaG_26_FD_185764 | JGI IMG/M metagenome (GOLD analysis project Ga0207986, IMG submission 185764) | Marine microbial and viral communities from oxygen minimum zone, Eastern Pacific Ocean - ETNP201302SV89 (SPAdes) (version 2) | ecosystem: Environmental > Aquatic > Marine > Oceanic ... | reverse complement strand
TAGTTCTCTCTTTAATTAAATCAAAGATTTTTTTATCTATCTGGTCAACTTTATTTCTAGCTATTTTAAGTTTTGTTTTGTTCATTGGAGTGACATTAAATAATTATAAATTTATAAAATAGATATGTATATTAATACTATGAATGAAAAAAATAAAAATATTTATATTTCCTACTGGTTACTGTTAATAACTTTTCTTGTAGCTTTAATGATTATCATAGGTGGATTGACTAGATTAACTGATTCTGGTCTATCGATTACCAGATGGGATTTGGTTTCTGGAATATTGCCACCCCTGTCATTAAATGAATGGGAAAAATCATTTTCACTATATAAATATATACCCGAATATAAATTGTTAAATTCATCAATGACTTTAGATCAATTTAAGACCATTTACTGGTGGGAATATATTCATAGATTGTTGGGGCGTTTTGTTGGACTTTTTTTTCTTATACCTTTGCTCTATTTTACACTTAAAAAAAAAATAAAAAAGAATTCATTAATTTCTCTTTATCTGATTTTGTTACTTATACTCTTTCAAGGTTTTATTGGATGGTTCATGGTTAGAAGCGGTTTGACGGAAAAAACTGATGTTAGTCATTATCGTTTAGCCACGCATTTAACTTTGGCTTTTATTATTTTCATTTTACTATTGTGGAATTACCTTGAACATAGAGAACAACAAGTTTTGATATCTAATAAAAAATTGCCATTACATTTACCAATTTTTTTTATTCTTTTTTTACTTTTACAAATCTGCGTAGGAGCTCTTGTTTCAGGTTTAGATGCTGGCAAGATATATCAATCATGGCCATTGATGAATCAGAGTTATTTTCCTGACGACTCTAATCTTAGAGATCTATTTTCATTGAAAGCTTTAGAAACGCCCTCTATTTTGCAATTTATACATAGAAATGTAGCTTATTTTATAATCTTATTGTTTAGTTTTATCGCAATTATAATTTACAGATATAAAGATTTTGCTTATTTAAGAAATATTACTCAGTTAATTTTCATATTTCTTTTTTTACAAACTTTTTTAGGAATTTTAACGGTACTTTCTGGTTCATGGATAATTTTAGCATCTATGCATCAAATAGGATCAATTCTCTTAGTTACAACATCTTTAATTCTAGTATTCAAAAATTCTAGAATCAACTAACATTTCTAAGTTTTACACTTCCGGTGTGCTCTAAAGCTTGTTTTATATCAGCTTTTTTAGAGCTTTATAAGAATTCAAGGTGCGCAATATGCTCAAACAACTAATTGTAAAGACTTTTCGTGGTTCTAAAAGATTTGACATTATCTACTATTCTCAGTATTTATGCGCCAATTATGATGACAAATTTTATTAAGAAAAATGAAATAAAAAATAATTGGCTTTTAATAGATGCCGAAAATGTAATAGTTGGTAGGCTAGCTGCTTATATATCCAAAGTTTTACGTGGTAAAAATAAAAGTCAATACACGCCTCATATGGATAACGGTGATTTTGTTGTTGTAACAAATATTGAAAAAATTAAATTTACTGGAAAAAAACACAACAAGAAAAAATATTATAGACATACTGGTCATCCTGGTGGAATTAAAAGCACCACTCCTTCTTTCTTGATAAAGAAAAAGCCTGAAGAAATTTTAAAATTAGCTGTTAAAAGAATGTTGCCCGACGGTCCTTTGGCTAAAAAGCAGCTTTCCAAATTAAAAATATACAAGGGTAAATTGCATCCCCATGAATCACAAAATCCAAAAATTATTGATTTTGGTAAAACTAACTATAAAAACAAAATTTCATTAAACTAATATGGAACCTCAATTAAATACAAAATCTATTGTTGATAAAATTAAGTTGGATTTTAAAGAATCAAAATATGCAACCGGAAGAAGAAAGAAGTCTATTGCTAGAGTTTGGTTGAAAAAAGGTTCTGGCTATATTTATGTTAATGGAAAAAAAATGATAAATTATTTTAACAAGCCAAATTTACATATTGCAATCTGCAGACCGTTTACAGCAACTAAGAGAGAAAATGAATTTGATGTAAAATGTACCGTAAAAGGTGGAGGGTTTACTGGTCAAGCTGGGGCCATAATTCTCGGTATATCGAGAGCTTTGGTTGAATTTGAGCCAGGTCTAAAGACGATTTTAAAAAAAGAAAAATTTACTACGAGAGATTCAAGGGCTGTAGAAAGAAAAAAATACGGACGTAGAAAAGCAAGACGAAGTTACCAGTTTTCTAAAAGATAAACTTTCTTTAAATTACCACTTAAAAATAATAACTGTTATAATCGGAAACTATGAAGGATTCATTAAATATAGCAATAGCGGGCGCAACTGGATATGTGGGGCTTGAGTTGATTAAAATACTACTTAAACATCCAAAAGCTAACATTATTTATTTGTGTGCAAGAAGATCTCTAGGAAGATCAATTACTATGTTTGATAAGAAAATTAAGAAAAAAAATTTACCAAAAATTTCTGATATTAAAAAAATTAATTGGAATAAAGTGAATGTTCTTTTCACATCACTTCCTAATGGTGAAGCTCAAAAAATTGCAAACAGAATCCCCAGTAATATTAAATTGATAGACTTATCTGCTGATTTTAGATTAAACGATCATAGAATATATAAAAAATGGTATAAAAAAGATCACAATTGTAAAAAATTTATAAATAAATCTATTTATGCAATTACAGAATTTTCCAGAAATAAACTTAACAATCATAGAATAATCGCGTGCCCAGGTTGTTACCCAACCTCTGCTCAAATTCCGCTGATCCCTTTAGTAGAGAAAAGGATGATAAATGTTAACAATATAATTATTGATTCTAAATCTGGATATTCAGGAGCAGGAAGAAATTTTAAAAAAAAATTTTTATTTAAAAATTTATTTGATTCTGTTTCTGCTTATGGAATAGGATCACATAGGCATATGGCAGAAATTGATCAAGAATTATCAAAAGCATCAAAAAGAAAAATTAATGTATTTTTTACACCACATATTTTGCCAATGTTTCGAGGAATTCTATCCACTATATATTTAGAAACAATTGGAAAAAATAATGCAAAAAAGATATATAAATTTTTAAAACAATATCATAAAAATAATTTTTTTGTTAAAATAGCTAAGTTTAACACTCCAATTGGAACTGGTGATGTGATGAATACAAATTATTGTAAACTTTCTATATGTAAAGATAGAAAAAAAAATAAAGTTATTATTATTTCCGCAATAGATAATTTAATCAAAGGTGCTTCAGGACAAGCTGTTCAAAATATGAATGTTGCTTATCACTTAAATGAAACTTTGGGATTACAATGAAATATATTAATTTATTAGTTTTTTGTTTTCTTTTTTTTGGTTGTTCAAAAACTGCTACTCTTTACTGGTGTGGTGATCATGCCTGCCGCAGTGTTGCAGAAAAAAATGCATATTTTAAAAAAACAATGACAGTCGAAATAAAGAAATCAGATCAATTTGATAAGATAATTAAATCAGATCTTGAGATAATAAAAGAGCAAGCGAATTTGGAAGATAAAAAAAGAAATGTTCGACGTAAAACTTTTGTCAAGAAAAATAAATCAAGCAAAAAAAGAGTAATTAAAAATGAAAAAAAGTTAGCTAAACAAGCTCGTATAAATGAATTAAAAAAAATAAAGAATGAAAAAAAAATAGCTCAAAAATCTCGTTCTGCAAAGAAAAAAAAAAGATTTAAAACTAAAAAACAATATAGAAAGAAAAATCCATCGAAGAAATATGTTTCTATAAAGAATAATAAAGCAAATACTGAATTTAAAAACTTAGTTAATAAAATTATTAAGAGAAATGCACACAAACCTTATCCTAATGTCAACGATATACCCAATTAATTATTATGCATAAGAATATCAATATTGGAATAATTGGATTAGGACAAATCGGAAGTAGATTGTATGAAGAAATACTATCTAAAAAAAAAGATATTGGAATTAAAACTGGAGTAAACGTTAATATTCTTGCTATATCAGCAAAAAACATTAATAAAAAAAGAAATTTTAAATTTAGTAAAAAAATTTTTTACAAAAATCCAATTTATATAGCCAAAGACCCAAGAATAGATATTGTATTTGAATTAATCGGTTATTCAGATGGTTTATCAAAAAAAGTTGTTGAACTGGCTCTAAAAAATAAAAAACATGTAATTACTGCAAATAAAGCTTTAATAGCAAAGAACGGCGATTATCTTTCTTCGTTAGCAGAAAAAAATAAAGTTAATTTAGAATTTGAAGCCTCGGTTGGTGGGGGGATACCAATATTACGAACTATAAAAGAAGGTTTAGCTACGAACAAAATTAATAAAGTCGTTGGGATTTTAAATGGTACTTGCAATTATATACTTTCCAAAATGGAAAGTTCAAAAGATTCATTTGCTAATGTCTTGAGGAAAGCTCAAATATTAGGATACGCTGAGCCAAGAGATCCAAGATTTGATTTGAATGGCTATGATACTTTAGCTAAAGTAAGAATATTATCTGCTCTCGTATTTAATAATAAAATTTCAAAAAATAACTGTTTAATGAATGGAATAGAAAATATCGAACTCGAGGATATTAAAATGGCAGATAAATTAAATTTTAGAATAAAACTGCTGGGAATTACTGAAATAATAAATAACCAATTATTCGAAAGAGTTCATCCATGTTTAATAAAAAAAGACACATATATAGCAAATGTCAATGGAGTTATGAATGCCGTGATTCTTGAAGGTAAACCAGTAGGACAAAGTTTATTACAAGGTGAGGGAGCGGGACCAGGACCTACTTCCTCAGCCCTTATGTCTGATTTGTTATCTATTTTAAGAGGTAATATTAAATATCCGTTTGGATTACCGTTTAAGAAAAGAAAAAAAATTAATACTTATGATAAAAATCAATACTTGAACTCTTTATATTTGCGTTTTGACGTTAAAGACAAACCTGGCGTTTTATCTTCGATAACTAAAGTTTTTACCAAGAATAAAATTTCAATTAAAAATCTAATTCAAAAACCTGATAAAAAGAATAAAACTGCTTCTATAGTTATATTAACACATGAAGCTAGAGAAAAAAATTTTAATAGTTTAATTTTTAATTTAAATAACAATAAATCTGTCAAAAAAAAATCTACTTTTATTAGAATAGAAAAAGTTTAAATGAATATTGATAAAAAGTTTATTGATTCTTTTGTTCACACCACTGAGAGAGCTGCCTACGGTGCTTCACTGTTTAAGGGCAAAAATGATAAAATTGGTGCCGATCGTGAAGCGGTTAATGAAATGAGAAAACAATTAAATAATATTGACATGAAAGGTAAAATTGTAATTGGCGAAGGTGAGTTAGACGAAGCTCCGATGCTCTATATTAACGAGGAAGTTGGAACCAAGAGAGGTGAAGAACTTGATATTGCAGTTGATCCTTTAGAAGGAACAAATTTTACAGCAAAAAACTTGCCAAATGCTTTATCAGTACTCGCTGTCACTCATAAAAGCAATCTCCTTAATGCGCCAGACACTTATATGGAAAAAATTGCTATTGGTCCTGGACTACCTGAAAATTTAGTTGATCTTGATTTTTCTGTAGAAAAAAATATTAGATTATTATCAGACGCAAAAAATGTTTCTCCACATCAAATAAATGCCTGTGTTTTGAAACGCCCAAGACACAACAAAATAATAGAGGCGTTAAACTCGTTGAACGTTAAGATAAATTTTATAACTGATGGTGATGTATCTGGTGTCATTTCTGTTGCTAAACCTAGCACATACATTGATATATATTTAGGAATAGGTGGCGGTCCAGAAGGAGTTCTAGCAGCTGCTGCTTTAAGCTGTTTGTCTTGTCAAATGCAGACTAGACTAGTATTTCAAAATGAAGATGAAAAAAATAGAGCAAAAAAAATGGGTATTAAGGAACTTAACACTAAGTATTATCTTAAAGATATGGTCAAAGGCGATGTTATTTTTTGTGCTACTGGAGTCACAAACGGCGATATGGTTAAAGGTATAAAAGATCTTGGTGATTCTTTCGAAGCCGAAACTTTACTACTTCACAAAAGCAGTAACACAAATAAAATAATTAAAAATATAATAAAAAAATGAACTTTACTTCAGTCAGTAGAAAGAACTGGATATTTAAAAAATTCAGTTCTTTAGATGTAGAGAAATATTGTGAAGAATATACTTTGAACGAAATTGTTGCAAAACTTTTATCGATTAGAAAAAATGATATTAAAAATATAGATTTTTTTTTAAATCCAGCAATTAAGAATATTATGCCAAATCCTTACTGTTTAAAAAACATGGATGTTGCAATTAATAGAATTTATCACAGTATTATCAAAAATGAATCAATAGGTATTTTTGGTGATTATGATGTGGATGGAGCTACATCCACAGCGTTATTGTTACGTTATTTTTTATCCATAAATCAAAAAATACATATATACATTCCTGACAGAAAAAAGGAAGGATATGGTCCTACAATAAAGGGTTTTGAAAATCTTATAAATTTGGAAGTCAAACTTATCATTACCGTTGATTGTGGCACAATGTCATTTGAACCCATTAAAAATTCTCAAGATAGAAATATTGATGTGATTGTATTAGACCACCATCAATCTGATCTTAAACTTCCAAAGGCTTGCGCTCTTGTAAACCCCAATAGATATGACGATACCTCACAACTTAATTATCTTTGCGCTGCCGGTGTCTGTTTTATGTTTTTGGTAGCCTTAAATAAAAAACTTAGAGATGCTGGTTGGTTTGTAAAGAACGATATAAAAGAACCGAATATTTTAAATTTTTTAGATTTAGTCTCCTTAGCTACTGTATGCGACGTTGTCCCACTTATAGATTTGAATAGAGCTTTTGTTTCTCAAGGACTGAAAGTGATAAAAAAAAGATTAAATTTGGGTTTAAAAACTTTATATGATTTGTGTGAAATTAAATCTGAACCTAGCACATATCATTTGGGTTACGTTTTGGGACCAAGAATTAATGCCGGTGGCAGAGTAGGAAAATCTTCCCATGGTGCTGAACTTTTATCTTCCAACGATCCCCAGAAAGTTTATAAAATCGCAACAGATTTAAATAAATCTAATAAAGAAAGGCAGAGTATTGAGTTTATTTTATTTAAAAAAGTTTATTCACTCATCGACAATTTTAAAAATGATCCAGTATTAGTTTTGTCTGGTGAGGGTTGGCACGAGGGAATAATTGGTATTGTGGCTTCAAGAATAAAAGAAAAATATAATAAACCAACGATAATAATTTCATTAAATGAAAATCTGGGAAAAGGATCGGCTAGATCGGTAAATGGTTTTGATATCGGAAAACATATTATTAAGGGCACTCAATTAAAAATTCTTGAAAAAGGAGGTGGACATAAAATGGCAGGAGGATTTGTTATTAAAAAAAATAATATAAGTTTATTTAGAAATTTTTTAATTGATAATTATGAAAAATCTCAATTGAATTCATCAAGTATAAGAAATTTATATCTAGATTCATTGATAGCCCCAAGTGCCATAAATGAAGAATTTTATCATGAGATTTGTAAATTAGCTCCTTTTGGCGCAGGGAATATTGAGCCAAAATTTGCGATCAAAAATTTAAAGGTAATCAATTCAAATTTTGTAGCAGACAAACATATAAAATCTGTTTTACATGGAGAAGATGGTTCAGTTATTAAAAGTATCGCTTTTAATGCTAAAAATGGTCCATTAGAACCATTTCTTGATCAAAAAAATAAAAAAAAATTTAATATTGCAGGAAAAATAACTTTAAATTCATGGCGAGGTAAGCAAAATATTGAATTTATTATAGAAGATCTATCTATTAATTAACTTAGTCTGGCAATTTCTGAAAAGAATTCTGCAGATTTTTTTTATAATTTTTCCAAGAATTAATAGAACTTTTGTAAATTTTTTTTCTAGCTTGAATATCACTAGCTGTTTTAATGAGCCTTTTATTTTCATAAAATTTCAGACAGTTTTTATTCCAATCTAAATTACATTTTTCTATTAAGTTTCTAATTTGTTGTTCAGGGTTTTCAATGATTTGCTCATATTCTATATCCACAATAAATTTAGGAAGTGTTTTCTTCCAATGCCTTATTAAGTCATGATAGAGATAATAATAATCTGTAATTTCATCTAATTTATAGGCAAAATTTAAACTTTTGTTTGCAAAAAAATTTTTAAAAATTGATAAGCAATTATCTTTAGAATTTCTCACACAGTGAATTATTATTGAATTTGGTAGTATCAATTTTATTAGACCAATCCACTTGAAATTTATTGGAAGTTTATCAGTTACTTTTTCAGATTTATTGGAAATTTTTATTAGATCATTGATATATTTTTGTCCTATCAATTTTAGATCCTTTTTTTTTATATTATTATTTTGTTTTAATAATAATTTCCCATGCTCCATACAAAAATTATTTTTTATTAAGTCTGGTAGAAAATAAAGTTCATCTCCACCAAAAACCTTTGGATGGCTTGATATTATTTGCTCTACCAGCGTGGTGCCAGACCTTGGCATACCAACTATAAATATAGCTGAAGAATTCAAATTACCCAAATTAGCATATTTTTTAAAAAGATTTTCATTAAATATTTTCTTGATATTATCAAATTCATTTTTTTCTTTCTCTACTGAAAAATTTATCTGTTTTCTACGAAGATTATTGGCCTCCTTGTAATATTTAAATGAATTATCGTAATCTTTAATATCTTCCATAGCTTTACCAAGTGCAAAAATTATATCTGGGTGTTGTTCATTATTTTTTTTAGAATTATGGTAGATTTTTTCTAATAAGGCTAAATGATCATCGTCTTTTTTATATTTAATTAATTGACTTAACGTTCTATGAGCAGAATAGAAATTTGTATTTAATTCTATTGATTTTTGCAAATGTACTTTGGCTTCATCAAATTTACCTAAGTTTTTGTATAAAATCCCTAAATTGTAATATGATATATAAAATTTCGAATTAATTGCTAATGATCTTTTAAAAGACAGTTCTGCTTTTCTAATTTTATTAAGTGTTAGATATAGACTTCCTAAATTATTATGTGGTTCTGATATTTTGTTGTCTAAGCTAATCGATTTTTTATAATAATTTTCTGCTCTTTTATATTCTGCCTTAGATTTATAAATGCTTCCTAAATTATTATAAATCATGGCGTATTCAGGATTAAATTTAATTCCTTTTTCGTATATTTCTATTGCTTCATTTACTCTATTTTGTTCAGTAAGAATAAGTCCCAAAATGTTATATAAAATAACAACTTTTGGATAGTTATGTATTAGCTTCCTATTAAGATTTTCTGCTTTAATCAATTTTTTAGATTTATATAAATTTAAAAGTTGTTCGATTTCTTTTTGTAAAATTTTCATTTGCTAAGCTAAATAACGTCCAATCTTTAATAAATTGAATTTCTTCATAAATAAAACAAAATTATCATCATTGAAACAGTTTCCAATATATAATAAATACAAGAATAATTTAATAGGTCCCATCGTCTAACGGTTAGGACAGGTGGTTTTCAATCACCTAATCGGGGTTCGATTCCCCGTGGGACCGCCAAAAGTGTGTAATAATAGCTTAATGCAATTCAATATTCCCTATTTAGTTAAAGAATTTTTTTTAAAACAATTTTTAAGTTTCTTTAAATTTTAATGACTTATTATGTTTATGTTTTAGCCAATCATAAGAATTCAAAATTAGTAACTTATGTCGGTTACACAAATAACCTAACTAAGAGATTATATTTGCACAATAGAGGGAAGGGAGCTAAATTTACAAGGGGCAGAAAATGGAAAATAATATATACCGAAAAATATATTACAAAAAAAGCGGCAATTTCAAGGGAATCCTATATAAAGAAAAATAGAAAATTAAGAAATATAATTAAAGAATTGTTTAGATGGAAAAAAAAATAGCCATACTTTTACCTTATAAAGAAAAATACACCTTAAAAGAGGCTAGCGCGGTCTCCATATGGGTTAAGGACTATTTGGGACATAGCTCTCTTAAAACTAAAACTACAGTATTTGGATACCTAACTGAAAAGAATAATCCATTAACTAATAATTTTATAAATTTAAATATTTCTAAAATTGGTTATAAAAAAAATTACTTTTATACTAAGAAATTTTTCGAAGAATACAAAAAATGTAATTTTGAAATTATTGAAATACATAATCGACCTGAATCACTTGTTTTCCTTTTAAAAAAAAAGATAAAAAGTAAATTTATTTTTGTTTATCACAATAATCCTCAAGATTTAAGATTTTCCAAAAGTGTAAATGAAAGACTTTTTATAGCACAAAATTGTGATCAAATATTTTTTGTAAGTAATTGGGTAATGGAAAAATTTTTTGAAGGTT
>Ga0207986_1001399_pt1 | contig 10438 bp, 8 predicted proteins | sample ETNtaG_26_FD_185764 | JGI IMG/M metagenome (GOLD analysis project Ga0207986, IMG submission 185764) | Marine microbial and viral communities from oxygen minimum zone, Eastern Pacific Ocean - ETNP201302SV89 (SPAdes) (version 2) | ecosystem: Environmental > Aquatic > Marine > Oceanic ... | reverse complement strand
GGAGCGAAGGTGAAGGGGCCGTTAATAACTTTTTTAATTCCCGCATTCTCAAACGCCGGAAAATGCTTGAAGCCGACTTCCAGCGAAGGCGCGATTCGATCCAGATCTGGAGGCAATAAATCCTGTCCAAAATCCCATGGAGTTTCTTTGGGAGACCACGGTTTACAAGCTTTTTCATAAGTTCCCATCAGCATCCCCATTTGTTCCTGGCGCAAATAGAGTTCGCCGTCGAAATCAACTGCATGCGGAATTTCGCGCCCTTTTTCCTTGTTGAATGCTGCAACTTCAGGCATATCTTCTGTCAGCAGATACATGTGTTCCATCGCCAGTACAGGCAGCTCCAAGCCAACCATTCGCCCAACTTCCCTTGCCCAAAGTCCACCGGCATTGACAACGTGTTCCGCATGAATTTCATGCTGTTCTTGAGTATCTTTGTTCTCCAGAAGCACTCGCCATCCTCCTTCCGGTTGGAGAAGTAAATCTGTTACTCGCACACCCTGATAAATTTCAGCTCCCTGTTTTTTGGCAGCTTTGGCGTAAGCCCAGGTTGTTCCGGAAGGATCAAGGTGACCTTCCATCGGATCAAGCAGTGCACCTACAAAATGATCAGGATTGATGAGAGGCATGATTTTGGCCGCTTCTCGGGCACTTATTATTTCTGTATCCATCCCGAGATATGCACCTTTAGCATGCATGCTTTTAAGCCAGTCAAAACGTTCCTGAGTTGCTGCCAGCATTATTCCACCAGACATGTGTAGGCCGATTTCCTGTCCCGAAATTTCCTCAATTTCCTGGTAAAGCTCAATAGTGTACTGTTGTAATTTAGCAACATTCGGATCACCGTTGATGGTGTGCATCCCACCCGCTGCATGCCATGTTGAGCCGGATGTCAGTTCTGAACGTTCAAGCAAAAGAGTATCTTTCCAACCTAGTTTTGTGAGGTGATAGAGGACACTGCAACCTACTACTCCTCCGCCAATGACGGCAACCTGTGTGTGTGATTTCATTAATTTATTCCATTTATTGGTGTCGCCGTAAAAACTTCTATACTAATTATTTTTCATCTTAGAAGTAGAAAAGATATCTATAATATCAGTACTAAAATTTTAAGAGATTTCTCGCATTGTCAGCAATGATACGTTTTATTAATGTTTACTTATTCATCTTTTATTGAGTTTTACTTATTTAAGAGTTGCAGAAATATACTTGAGTTATCTCAAAGATAAAAGCAATATTTTTTAATATTATTTTTTCGAAACCAATAACGTTGTAATAAACTTGTTACGTGTCACTGAAGGGTAATGAAGTCAGCCTTGCTCCGCCTTACGCATTGTATAAATCATTATTATTAAAACAAAGTCTCACTGTGCCTCAGGATCGCGCCCGCAATTGAAAGCCATGTAGCCTAAAAGTGCGTTACGATGCATAGACTGGTAACTAGAAGAACCCTAACCCGGCTACGCTCTAAGGTTCAAGAGAGCAGGGTCAATAAATGTTTGATATGCTATGTGGATTATCCGTGGACTATTCGCCCCGGATTGAGCAGACGATGGTGATTGTGCGTGGACTGTAGATTCCCAGCGTGAGTGCAGTGTATGTGCTTTGCATCCAGGTGTTGTGGATTCGCAGTTCATAAACCCTGCCTTGAGGGCAGAGGTCGTTGAGCTCGTATTTTTTCTCTCCCATTAAACCCCAGAACCAGAAAGTTTCTTCATTGCTGATGACAGTTTTTGAAGGAAATTCCGCGGGATAACGCACTTGCACCTGACATCCGGAGAGGAATAACACGAAAATTAAGATTATGCTGTAATGACGGAACATTGTATAATTGATGGAAAAAAGTTGTCTTGCCTTGCGTTTCAAAACATTCGAATTTACAATTGATGTTTGCATTCGGAAAAAGTGTAGTCTATTAAAGTTTTGCCGGAATAAAGAAATTTTGCAGAAAAGCATCCGGATTCCAGAATTCTGGGCGTAAACAAACGGTCACCTTCCCATAAAGCGAGTTCAGTCAGCTTGTCTTTGGGAATCCATTTAAGACGTCCCTCCGGACAATCTGTGGTGAGTGTTCCGGAAAAGCTGTTCGTGTAAAAAACAAATACGTGCCATTCATCACCGAAAGGTGAGTCTCCTTCATCAGGAAAAGAGAGTAGGGCTTTTAGTTCCGGATCTTTGATATGCAGTCCGGTTTCTTCCTGAGTTTCACGAACCGCCGTTTCATAAGGTGCTTCATTTGCTTCGACTTTTCCGCCGGGTGCCAACCAGAGCCCCTGATGTTCATCTTCTTTTTCACGGTGAATCATCAGAACATGTTCGTCATTATTCTCAAGATAAACCAGAACTCCTAATTTCACAGGATTACTCCAAATAGTCTATGTCTCAGTCGAAGAAAGAATTAAATGCACTTTTAAAACGCATTTCGGTTGAACAGGACAAACGACTGAATCCTGAAGTACATGACGAGTCCGAGGTTCAGCCTTATGATTTAGGTCATCAAACCCCGATTATACGTGGGCGGATGCCCGGACTGGAAGCAGTTTATGACCGCTTTGCCCGGATTTACGCACAGAGTTTTTCACATCATGTGAGACGCCCCGTAACTATCACACGCCGTTCTACAGAACTGGTAAGTTTCCGGGATTATCTTGGAGCAATTACAACCCCTGCTTCACTAAGTATTTTTGGCATGAATCCACTTCAGGGTCACGCTTTGTTTGTCTTTGAACATCATCTGGTTCACGTGTTGATCGACTTGCTTTTTGGAGGAAACGGCTGGTTTGAAAATCCGCCTCCCAAACGTGAATTTACAGGAATTGAAATTCGGATGCTCTCAAAAGTCGTGTTCAGTGCACTCGAAGATCTGGGTAAAGCCTGGAAGAGATTAACTCCTTTGGAACCATATTTTGAGCGTATGGAAGTACAGCCAAAATTTGCTGCAATTGTTCCACAGGAAGAGGTGGTGGCGAGCACAACATTCGATGTTGAAATCAACCGTGTCCCATACACAATGAGTATATGTCTGCCTTATCTGATGCTTGATCCGGTACGCTTACAAATAGAAGCAGGCAAAACCAGTTTTGATGAAGAGGTTAACGCAGTTAACGTAAGTCGTCTTGAAGAAAATCTACGCAACTCCAAAGTCAGTGTAAAGGTTGCTCTTGGAGAAGCACGCATGTCCCTGCGTGATTTTCTTACTTTGAAAAACGGTGACCGAATTAACTTAAATCAGGATCAGGACAAGCCGCTTAAAGTCCTGGTACAGGACAAACTTAAATATATGGCGACACAAGGTTCATACAAAGGCAAGCACGCAGTTCAAATTACTAAAATGATTGAGCCCCAGCCACGATTTAAAGATTTACTAGATCAACCTAATGAAGACTTGAACGAAAATTCCTGATCTTCCCTGAAAGTTAACGGTTGACGCGACTGCGCAGATCCTTGCCTGTACGGAAAACTGGAAGCTGTTTTGGTTTGACTTCCACAGTTTCTCCGGTTTTAGGATTCCGTCCGAAATATCCCTTATATTTTTTCAGCGTAAAAGAACCAAAACCCCGGATTTCTACTTTGTCACCAGCGTTGAGAGCGTCCTTGATACGGTCAAAAAAGATCCGCACAGTCTGGTCTGTTAATCTCGGATTATGACCTGTACGGGCTGATAACTCTTCAATTAATTCTGATTTGTTCATAACTCCATGCATTTAAGGTTAAAAAAATTTGTGGAATTTTTCAGCAGAAATTAGTTTCATTCTCCAGCTAATCTTCGTCTGCTTAAAAAACCGGTTGTTGTAAAGTTAAGGAAACAGGAAAAAATATCAAGTGTTTCGTGAATATTTTTTCAAATAGCCTGAATTTGCAGTTCGCGTCGATAGTGATCAAAGAGAGTTGATTTGGAAAGCATTCCCAAAAATATTTTACCTTCAACGACTGGTAACGACCATGCTTTAGACGTTTCAAACTTGTCCAGAGCAACATTGATCGGTTCATTTAAATTGATGATGGGCAGGTTTCGCATGACAGATCCCATCGTCACTAAATCATAAAGACTTGTATCAAAAAGATGCGGACGGATGTCATCCAGAAAAACAACTCCAACACATTGTTCCTCAGCATCGAGTACAGGAAAATAATTGCGACGCGCTCTCTTGAACTCATCAATGAAATCCCTTAAAAGCAAACCTTCAGGAATGGTGATGAAATCCTTGTCTAAAATATCCCTAATATTCAGATGATGCAACAAATATCTGTCTGTTCCACGTTTAATCAAACTTCCCTGCTTAATCAGATCCTGAGTATAAACAGAACCAATTTCAAAGAACGAACTAACCACCATGGCGCTGCTTGCTGTTAGCATCAGTGGCAAAATCATTGAATACCCACGAGTGGCTTCCATAACCAGGAATATTCCTGTCAGCGGTCCATGCATGACTCCCGCAACCATTCCAGCCATACCCGCTAAGGCAAAAGCCGCGTCTTCCGCAACTCCATCCAGTGGCAGCAAATGCAGAATCATCCCGAAAGCCAGGCCAACTCCACTGCCGATCACGAGGCTGGGAGCAAATACTCCGCCTACACCACCACTTCCCAGAGTGAGACCGCAGGCTAAAAATTTGAGCAGTACAAACAAGAGGATAAAACCCAGCTCAGGCCGGATTGAATCGGTCAGAAAAGACTGAGTGACAGAGTATCCCTCAGACAAAACTTCCGGCATGTAGTAACCTAGAACTCCGACTGACAAACCACCAATAGCGGCACGTACCCAAAGGTGTAGAGAAATTTTTGCAAAGAATTTTTCCCAGATATGCAAACTTCTGACAAACAGGATTGAGATAACACCGGTTAATGCTCCGAGCGCAAAACAGGCAATTAAAGAGGTGATCGAAAATCCGGCAATTTCCTGATAAAACGCAATTTTGTTACCCATGATCCAGCGGCTGACTTCAGTCGCGGAAACTGCAGCAATAATGGTCGGCAGGATAGTTAAATAAGTCCATTCACCAATTATTATTTCAAGGGAAAAGATCAAACCAGTCAATGGCGCATTAAAAATACCCGCAACCGCACCTGCTGCACCGTAACCTACGAGCAGTTTTTTGTGACGTTCATTCATGTCCAGCCAACGTCCGAGGGTGGACCCCATGGCTCCACCGATGCTGACAATCGGACCTTCCAGTCCGGTTGAACCTCCGCTTCCCACTGTCAGGAAACTGCCAAAAAATCTGGAATAAATCATTCGCCTCCGGAGCGTCCCGGAGCCCATTGCAATGGCTTTGATTACTGAGGAAACCCCATGTCCCTCATTATCATGCATGAGATAACGTACGAAAAATACCGCAATCCCAGCACCTAAAGCCGGGAAAAAAATCGAACGCCAGCCGAGATCTAACCCTGCGATGAAAAGCCGCAGGGTATGAACACTCCAGTTGAGACTGACTGCGAGTATTCCACATACCAGCCCAATGCCCAGAGCGGCCATCATCATCACTACTGCTTCACGTGCTGAAACTGCCTGAAAGCGTGAAAGTAGATCTGCTTCAGAATCAACGAAACCGCGTGAAAGGAACTTGTTAAGCTGTCTCCGCCAGATTTTTTTGAAATTGATCAACGAGATTTTCTAATGTAGGGGAGTGTTTGAGAAAGTCATTTACTTCTATATTATTTAGAAAACGTGCCAGTTGAGAAAGCAAATGCAGATGGTGAAAAGAATCAGCGCTCAACAGCACAAATACGACAAAAACCGGTAGCCCGTCCGGTGCTTTAAAGTCCAATGGTTTTTCTAAAAAAAAAGTACCTACCATGGATTTTTTTAATTGTTGTCCAAGTGGCGTTTTTGGATGAGGAACTGCAATTCCATTTCCAATTCCGGTCGAAGAAAGCAGTTCTCGCTGCATTAGTTGTTCTGCCAATGTTTCTTTAAGCTGCCGTGGTAAATTCATGCAGGACGGTATTTCGCCGAAAAGTGTTTCCATTGAGCCCGAAGGAACTGCGTGAAAAACATTTCCTGCTTCGAATGCCTCTACCAGCGGGGACTGAGTAGCGCTGGCTTTTTGTTTTTTTTTACTCTTTCTGAGCGAGTGCTTTTCGAGGTGAATATGTTTTGATTCAGCCCAGGTTACCAGAGTAGACTGGTTAAAATAATGCTTTCCACGCCGTACCACGCACGGTATGTCACCCTGGCGAATCCAACGGTAAATGGTCGCCTCCGGAACATGCAGCAACTGAACGACATCTGAAACTATCAACCATTTAGCCATAAAAAAATAACGAAAGATACCTGACTGAATTAATAATGAAATATTTTGAGTTTTAGTCTAACAGCATTCGCAGGCTTTGTGAAGAAGTGGAAGCTAATTAAATAACTTTTTTAAAGAGTTGATACTTTATGAAATTTTTATAGAATATCTAGAATACTTCTGATGGCTGGGGATGTGCAATTGAAAATTTCGAACCGTGTCAGATCCTAACGGAAGCAGCACTAAGATTTTGTAGATGTGCCGCATTCCTCAGCCTCTCGCTTCAACAATCCGGAATCCCTTTTATGTCTTATGTTGTGCTGGCGCGCCGGCTGCGTCCCTCCCGCTTTGACGATCTAATTGGACAGGAAACCGCGGCTCAAACTTTACGCAACGCGGTTCTTGCTGACAGAGTAGCACATGCATTTTTGTTCTCCGGTTCACGTGGAGTTGGCAAAACGAGTGCGGCAAGAATCTTAACGCGCGCACTGAACTGCCAGAATCCAGACAACGGTGACCCGTGCAACAGCTGCGAAAACTGCGTAGAAATAAATCAGAACGCATCGCCGGATGTATATGAAATTGATGCTGCTTCCAACCGTGGAATTGACAACATCCGTGAACTGCGTGAAAACGTAAATTATGTGCCCGCGAGATGCCGTTACAAAGTTTATATCATTGACGAAGCGCACATGCTTACTCTTGAGTCTTTCAACGCACTGCTGAAAACACTGGAAGAACCGCCTTCATACGTAAAATTTATTTTTGCCACCACGGACCCTCACAAAATTCCTCAGACTATTATTTCACGTTGTCAGCGTTACGATTTTTTAAGAATCCCGATAAAAACGATGGCGGATTTTCTTGAAAAAGTAGTCCGTAATGAAAATCTTGAACTGTCACGCAGGGCAATTGAAATGATAGCGCGGAATTCAGTAGGCGGAATGCGTGACGCTTTGACCGCAATTGATCAAATTCTCAGTTTTAGCGGAACAGGGGCATCTGATCAAAAAGTGGCCCAAATACTTGGAATTCTGGACAGTGAGTCGCGCTTTGCTTTTACGGAGGCTTTACTGAGAAAAAATGAAGGTGAGGCTCTGCGGTATTTTCAGGAACTGCATGAACATGGTCATGATGCTCACGACATTTTAGCAGATTTGCTTCAGACTATTAAAACCACTGCACTTGTACGCTCACTAGGAACAAGCCCGGCTTTGTTCCAGGATATTTCAGGGGATGATCTGGAAGTCTTTGCGGCTTTAGCCAAAGCTGTAAGTGCGGATGAGTTACAGCAGATTTTCCGTATTTTGCTCGATCTGGAAGAGCAGATGAAGCGCAGTGGCCACACGAAAATTTGTTTTGAAATGACAATTCTCCAAATTGCGTCCATTGAACCTCTGGTTGGTCTTCCGGAAATAATCAGTGGAATCCAGAATATTCGAAGTGGGGAACCTCCTGTAGAGACAACTGCTGAAAACTCAACTTCTGTAAAAGTTGCCCTCGAAGACCCAGTACTCCCCGTAACGGATAATTCTGCAGAAAAACATCAGCATTCGCCACCGGCTGATTCCGAAGTTAAAAAACCGCTTGCGGATGCTTCAGTCATTAAAAACATTTTACAGTCCGGAAATAAGGAAACTCATAAAGTAGCAGACAATCCGGATTATGCTGTAAATTCGGAGCCAGAAACTGCCGTCACGCAAGTCAAAGAACAGGAGCAGACCAGTTATTCTCAGCAAAATGAAAACAATTCATCTGTTGCCGAAACTTCGGTTTCTCTGGAAAGATCAATCCAGGATGCAAGCGTAAGTCAGCAAGGATTTACGCAAACTCAGGAAACTCAGGAAGCTTATACTCAAACACCCGATACTCATGAAGTTCAACAGATTCAGCAAGCTCCGGAAACTCAACAAATTAAGGCAATTACGGAAACTCCTAAAATTCAGAAAACTAATACTCAAACTCAACAGATTCAGCAAGCTCCGCGAACCCCTGGAATTCCGCAAACTTCTACTCAAACGCAAGTAGCTAAAGTAGAGATTGTTGAAAAAGAAAAAGCGTTGGTTCCGGAGAATAATGCACAATCGCCTGAACAACCGGCACAGGAGTGGACTGATTTTGCAGCTGAAGTTCAAAAACGATCATCAAAGCTGGCGAGCTTTGTCCGAAATGCTGTGCCTCAGAGTTTGTCCGGGACACAATTGAAGTTAGCGTTTAAAAGCGGAAACTATCCTTCAATGTTCACAGAACAAAACCGCAGCTTTCTGGAAGAAATTGCGACAGGCTGGTGTGGACACGCGGTTCATGTCAGCTGTGAGATTTCTCCAATTGTGACTTCAAGGCGGACAATAGTCGAACATGATCAAATTCTTTTGGAGCAGGCAAGAGAATTAAAACGTAAAAATGCAAGGGAATTTCCGCAGGTTAAAGATATTCTCTCTGTGTTTACAAACAGCAAAATCAGCGCTATTGAATTTTCAGATGCATAAAAAACATTTAAAAAGACACTGTTTAGCAAATTCTTAATAAACTTATAAACAAAAAGGTAACTGATGATAGACATGAATGAAATGATGAAAAAGGCTCAGGAACTTTCTGAAACAATGAAGCAACAGCAGGAAGAACTGGCAAAGCAGGTTTTCACAGTTTCAGTAGGTGGAGAAATGATCAAAATGACTTTCAACGGAAAGCAGGAAGCAAAAAGTATTGAAATAGATCCGGAAGTCGTTGATGTAGAAGATATTGAAACTCTACAGGATTTGATTCTTTCTGCGGTAAATGAAGGTCTCAGGCAAAGTCAGCAAAACATGCAGAATTCTCTGGGACAGCAAATTGGTAAAATGACTGGAGGCATGGATTTTTCAAGTTTACTAAATCCAAAATCCTGATTATTTAAGCATTAGAAATGGGAATCTGGCGTCTGATCGAGGACATTCCACGCTCCGGCAGTTTCAACATGGCCGCGGATCAGGTACTGCTGGAAAGTTATGCTCAAAATTCACATCCAGTTTTCCGGATATATGAATGGGCAGGAGCAACTCTTTCACTGGGCAGGAATGAAAAGTTGGATAATCGCCTTGATCTGGACGTATGCGAAAGTTACGGAATTCCTGTTATCCGCCGTACAACAGGTGGTAAAGCGGTTTTGCATGGATTTGACCTGACATATTCTCTTGTCGGTGGAGTTCTGGACAAACAATTTAACGGAGGTGTACTGGACAACTACCGTTTTCTCGCCAAAGGTTTTTACGCATTTTTTGAAGAGTTGGGTTTAAAACCGGAATTGAAGGAGCAGAGACCGCAAAAGAAAAAACCCGATCCGCACGTCTGTTTTGCAGACGCATCTGCATATGAAATTTTAGTGGAAGGCAGAAAAATAATCGGCAGTGCGCAAAGAATAAAAAATCTCCGCAGTGCGGGTTCTTCTTCCTCAAGAGTCTTTTTGCAGCACGGCTCCATTCCTCTCAAAGATTCAGTTTCACTGATTGCAGAAATATTCCCCTACGTCAATGAAGATAAACTGCGGCAGGAAATGCACTCTCTTGAATCAGCAGGTATCTTTCCCGCACATTCCAGACAGGATTTACAGAAATTGCTGCTGGAAAAACTGCAGGATACCTTTAAACTGAAATGGGAAAAGCGCGGTTGGAGTGAAGATGAACTGAGATTGATTGCGGAGCGTGAATTTGCTTTTCAGGCTTTAGAAATGCGACATGCCTAAAAAAATACCATGTAAATGTTCCCAATTACCTTTTACAGATTTAATAATCCATTGCTACAATGTGCGGATTTAACTTACCTGTTGAGGCTGACCTTATTTTCCGTAAAAGTAAAAATAATTTTTAAAATTAGTAAAAGCCAGGGTGCTCCGTGCATTAAAAAGTCAAACCAGTCAATGGGCCGGGTAAGTGTGCCTGGGTAAAGCATTTTTTAACTTTTCCCAAAGGTGAGGAACAGGGACAAAAGGAGCCAGTCCCATGGTGAGGCAAAAAAGAATGGTAAAACCCCACGGGAGATTCATCACTAATTCTCGGACAGTTTGTAACAATAAGTATTTAAAACATCGTGTAAAGCTTCAACAGTTGGAAAAACTGATCTTCAAGAAAAAGCTATTGCACTAAAACTTAACAGACAAAACAATTTTCAAAGCCATTTGTACATGACAAGTGCGTCCACGTATCCTAATGTCGGGTGCAGAAACCCCT
>Ga0207986_1001388_pt1 | contig 10466 bp, 8 predicted proteins | sample ETNtaG_26_FD_185764 | JGI IMG/M metagenome (GOLD analysis project Ga0207986, IMG submission 185764) | Marine microbial and viral communities from oxygen minimum zone, Eastern Pacific Ocean - ETNP201302SV89 (SPAdes) (version 2) | ecosystem: Environmental > Aquatic > Marine > Oceanic ... | reverse complement strand
AATTATGAAAGCTGATTTTACATTGGATTGTTATGGATTGCTTTGCCCGATGCCCATATTCAAGGCATCTCAAAAAATAAAGGAGTTGGAGACCGGGCAGGTACTGGAGATCATTTCAACCGATGACAGAATAAAGTCTGACATAAAGGCCTGGTGTGAAAAAACAGGAAATGAATTGCTGAAAATAGATGAAGTTGACGATGGTGAATGTCACACCTTTGTTCGTAAGCTGGCAACTGAGTAACAGAATATATTCGCCTAAGTTCAGTGTTAGCTGTAAATCTCCATTTATTTAAAAATAATATTTTTACTACGACATTATGTTGTCGTATCATCATGTTACTATGTAACTAAAATTCGCTTATCAATTGCTAGTTGGGCTTTCAGGTGAACTAAGACGAAAGAACGCTTAATTCCTTTGGATAGAGAAATACTGGAAAGGTTCAATAATTCCAAACTATTCTACCCATGCAGTGGTAATGACTTGAAAATTCCTATCGAGCTTTTTTCACCGTACGTGACTGATTTCTGGTTTGTGGATAGAGGGTACTTTTCGCGTGGTCATTCTGATACAAAAGATTATAGATTTGACGTTCTAGCAGACAAACAGCGCTCGGTGCTATATGCAGATAGACAATATAAGTTATTGAATACAGAGATTAATGGCCCTCCTAATTGGCATCCTGGCGACAAAGACATTACTCCCTGCATTTTGAGTGAAACCTACAGGCATATTCAATCAAACAGAGAGGTGACGATACATCGACGTCGTGGATATGGCTTTTCGGCCTTTCGAGATGAAAAGGAAATTGACAAATTGGGAGTTTTCTTTTATCGAGGAGATAGTTTTGGCGAAGGTGGTAGCGGCAATCTATGGTTAAAACCGGACCGCCTTGATAAAGTATGCAATAAGCTCATTGACGGTGGATTGATTGTTTCAGATGGATCAGATGGCTGTCCCCGGCATAGAAAGAACCGTGGTATTTACAAGGAGCTATGGAAATACCACCAGAAAGAGGTGTCGCAATGTCCCGAAGAACTCATAAAGGATATGAAGTCATTTACAGATCGCGAGGGGCGACGTTTTAGCTGCATCGGCTATGTAGGTAGAAAATACGGACCCACCATGATTTGGCAAGTACATAAAAAATGCCCAATCTGGCAAAGGTGAGTAGTTAGCTCCTGCTCCTCGCAAATATTCATCTGAGAAACTTTAGTAATGATATATTCTTAGACTTCTTCCTCAGCATCTATGTATAGTTTCTGCCTTATGTTCCTTCCCGGTTACGGGTTTTTACCATGGAGAGTATCAAACGATCGAACAATTTCACTTCTGCCACAGGCCTTTGCAGTAAAAGTTCAGAGTCATCCTCGGATAGGTCCAGGTATATTACAGCAAGTTTGATTCGATGCATATATCAAATAAAGGTGGATTCGCCTGCCTGCCCGTCCGACAGAAGGAACGAATCCACCAAAAAAAGATCAATTTGAACGTTTACATTTAAACTAACACTCAACCTATTTGGGAACCTTTTCCCAGTCCGCAAGAAAACTCTTCAGTCCTGCATCTGTCAAGGGATGTTTTACTATATTGTTGAATACCGCAAATGGTATTGTCGCTATATCAGCACCCATAAGAGCGGCATCTCTTACATGTAATGGATTTCGAATACTGGCAACGATTATCTGCGTCTCAAAACCATAATTATCATAGATAGTCCGAATCTCATCAACTACTTCCATTCCCGTATGTCCTTTATCATCCAGTCTGCCGACAAACGGACTAACATAAGTACCCCCGGCCTTTGCTGCAAGCAAGGCTTGGTTTGATGAGAAGCACAAGGTAACATTTACCTTTATTCCTTCTGAGGTTAAGGCCTTTACAGCCTTAAGGCCATCTTTTATAAGCGGTACCTTGACGACTATGTTATCAGCTATTTTTGCCAACTCTCTTCCTTCTTTAATTATTCCCTCAGTATCTGTACTTACCACTTCGGCGCTTACCGGGCCTTTTACAATTGAACATATCTCCTCTATGGTTTCCTTAAAAGGCCGTCCTGTTCTTGATACCAGTGTAGGATTTGTTGTAACGCCATCAAGGATCCCCAGGCTCTCTGCCTCTCTTATCTCATTTACATCTGCTGTATCTATAAAAAATTTCATTCTATCTCCTTCCGAAAAAATGATTATTTAATTTTAGTTTCAATCCCTGCAGTAACAAGATATACATTATCTGCTTCTTTTGCAATTATTTGATTTGCGTAGCCTGCAATATCACGAAATCTCCTCGAAAGCACATTATCCGGCACGATTCCGTAACCAACTTCATTGGAGACTATTATAACATGAGAAGATAATTTCTTACAAACAATACATAATTTGTTTATGGCATCAATTATGTACTCATCCCCTGCCTCTTCACTACCGCCAAGAAGGATATTTGTTACATAAAGGGTAATACAATCAATTAATACAACATCGAAGGCTCCATTAAGGTTTGAAACTGCCTTATCCAGCTCAAGGGGGGCTTCTACCGTTTCCCAGTCTGCGGGCCTATTCTTACGATGCTTTTGTATCCTCTCCAGCATCTCACCGTCATCGATCTGTGAAGCGTGCCCGGAATCTGCAGTCGCAATATAACAAACGTGCTTCTGCTTTTTAGCAAGTTTCATTGCAAATGCAGACTTGCCGCTTCTTGCACCGCCGATTATGAATGTTAATTCTGACATCTTAAAAACCTTATACCACAGATTACACAGATTTAAAAAAAACAGTTTATAAGCCGACGTTAATTAGTGTAAATTCGTGTAATTAGTGTCTAAATAACCAGAAAGGAGAGTAAAACGGTTAATTCGCTTATCTCATTTGTTGCGCCAAGGGTATCACCTGTCATACCGCCAATTTTCTCTTTGGCATAAGTAACGAACAAAGCAACCACAATGAACACTATAAAGAATATAAGAATTCCCGTAATTCCACAAAATAAAAATATAAGTATACCCGGTAAGATCGAGGAAAATAAAGCATGTCTTATTTTGACGTTTTCAATAATTATTTTCCCAGTACCTCCTTCATCTCTGGCATAGCTTGATAGCGCTGCGCCCAGTACTTGAGACCAGCGACCAATAGCACACATAAAGAGAAGCACTTTACCTTTTTCACAAGCATTAAGATACAAGGGGTTCATATCCTTTATTATCTCATAGTCAGAAATAAAGGATAGTGCAGCCACAGCTCCCGGATCAATTGAAACAATGCAAATATATTTCAGGCCTACAGTACATATAAGACATAATGCACCATAGCTCCCCGTCCGGCTGTCCCGCATTATGTCGAGCCTTTTTTCCCTGGTACTCCCTCCAAATAAACCATCACAGGTATCTGCAAAACCATCGAGGTGAAAACCACCCGTCATAACAATATAGACTATCAGAATTACGGCATCGGCAACCAGATGTGGAAAGAACCAGGTTGCGGGGAAATAAATAAATGTCAGTACAACCCCAATCAACAAGCCAATTATGGGAAACCAGAACACTACATTCCCAATCTTTGGCTCTCTCTCACGCCATCTCTTGCCTGTTGGAAGAATTGTCAGGAAATTGAGTCCCCAGAGAAAATCCTTCAAATCATGTTTCCTTTTTAATAAGCTTAATAATAAAACTCTCTATACCCCACTCTCGTGGGGATTCCAAGTTCAAGCACTGGAATCTCTGCCTAGGCGGATCTGCCTTTGGCACGACTTCCGAAAGGAAGGATATATGATACTAACTTATTTAATTACATCTCCCTCCATATACCACGGAATATCAATCCCCATACGGTCTAAGACAGTAGGTGTTACGTCCATTATTTTTAAACTGTCTCTCCTTTCGAAATGATATCCGTTATCACCACTCATAACAAATATCCCGTGCCGGGAGTGATTTGCATCATCTGCACCTGTATCATTCTCATTTGCCCAGACACTATTGTGCCCTACGCTGCCAATAGACCTCCAGGCTAAATCTCCGTAATAAACAATCAAGTCCGGCGGTATGTTTCTACATTCTGAATAGATTTCCTCCGGCTTAAATACCTTTGTATTTATCTTTTGTCCGGCCTGATCTCTCTGATCTTCAAGTGCTGCTATTAATTCATTTCTTACAAACTCATAATTCTGTTTAGGGATTATTCCATCAGGTTCACGATCTTTCACGTTAAAAAACAGACGCCCGTAGTAGCCTCCTTCACCCCAGACCCTGGTATTGCCCCAGTCAATCATTTCTTTACTGATTTGAGTAATCTCATCAGGATAATGTATCAGCTTAAGGTATCCGTTATTTATCAGCCATTCATTTATACAGATTCCTCCTTCCATCATCATGGCACCGTGATCCGAAACTATTAAGACAAGGGTGTCTTCGTCCAATAACGCAAGAGTTTTACCTATTTCATCATCGATATATCTGTAATAGTCAAATATAACATTCTCATATTTATTGCCCGGCAGATACCTTGGATGCCTGTTATCAAAGAATCCCCAGAAGGCATGTTGTATCCTATCCGTTCCCATTTCCACCATCATCAGAAAATCCCAATCTTCATTTTGTATAAAGTGCCTTGTAAGTTTAAATCTCTTTCCTGTCATTTCATAAATCGTATTTAAAACCTGCTCCTTGTCTTCACCTCTGAAATCTTTTACGTCCAGGATATAGCCGTCTGAAACCCTTTCCACCTCATGCCTTAACCCGTCAGGATACGTAAACTGAGAATTTTTGTCCGGTGTAAGGAAACAGCTTATCATCAGTCCATTGTTAACAGGTTTGAGAGGGTATGTCAGTGGCACACCTATAACGATAGGCCTTTTACCATGCCTTGAAAGTATATCCCATATGGTTTCCTCCTTAACTGTGCTCGAATCGGCGAAACTTAAACCTTCATAATCATAATGGCGTCTGTTTCTGAAGCCATATATCCCCAGTTTACCGGGGTTAGTGCTTGTAACCATTGATACCCAGGCCGGACAGGTGATCGCAGGTATAGTGCTTTCCAGCTTGCCGGAAATCCCGTTTGATACAAGACGCTTTATATTAGGCAGGTAATCAAGCCACTTATCAAAAACCAGTTCCGGCGGAGCAGAATCCAAACCAAATATTATTACTTTACGATTAGATGAAATCATAGTAAAAGTTCAACTTACGGATTGAGCCAATTTATCAGAGGTAGTATTTTTCAGATCATAATCAAGATTGCCCAAACCAATTTTGTGGGCATGTTCAAGTTGTACAGTATAATCTATCTTTGGCCAGATATTCTTGAAATAATCTTTTCCCGTGTGTTCGTTTATTAAGTCAACAGTTGCTTTTTCAACAGCTACCGGGTCTCTGGAGACCACTATGCCGATATCAGAAATATCAGGTTCAAAAGGTTTGTCCATACAATCACAATGTTTAGTTATGTGTGTAAGAAAGTTAAAGAATGCCGCTTTTTGCTTCTTCTCTTCTAAAATGGCCAGACAATATTCTGCGACCTTTTTCTGTAAATTTGCAGTGTCTTCGTCCCATGCAATCTTAACGGCATCGAATTGACAAACGGCAAGGCATTCTCCACAGCCGATACATATTTCAGGATCAATCACTGCCGTATCTGAAGCCATTGTAATTGCGTCAGCAGGACACCAGATCTGACAGACCTTGCATGTTGTACATTTTTTTTTAATAATCTGAGGTATCACGCCGGAATGCTGGGCTAACTTGCCGCCCCTTGCAGACAACCCCATACCGATATTCTTGAATGTTGCCCCAATGCCGGTTGCAAGATGCCCTGTGACATGTGCAATAGAGATAATAGCGTTTGATGCCATTGCCACACCTGAAATATAAGCGTTCTTGCACAATTCCTGGTTAATTTCAACAATATGATCATGCTCACCAAAAAGCCCGTCGCCAATAATAATAGGAGCCCCTGTGTTTTCTATTGTAAAACCATGCTCATGAGCGAGCGTTAAATGGTCTATTGTATTAGACCGTTTTCCTACGTATAGCGTATTCGTCTCAACCAGAAAAGGTTTGCCGCCGCTTGACTTTACCTTATCCACAGCCGCTTTTATCAACGGGGGCTTGAGGTAGCCGATATTCCCCTTCTCCCCGAAACTGGTTTTTACCGCAACCATATCACCTCTTTTAATAATACTCTTGATGCCAACAGCATCACAAAGCCATTTTACCTTTTTAGCTTGCGAGGAAAGTGATTCGCCGTTCCTGGTTTCGATAAAAAATACTTTACTCTTCTTGGACATCTTAAATCCTATTAAAGATACTAAGTATCAAAATATAAACAGATTGAGAATTATAACACTGCTTTATTTGTTTGTTAAGTACCAATTCAGAAAGAATCGAAAGAGAGGTTAGCCACGAAAACACACGAAATAGCACGAAGAATATAGAGGAAAACATCGAGGACTCAAAAAGTGGAGAGGATAGGAAATAATAGCGTTGTCTGTAGAAATCAACTGTTTTTAAAATACAAATTTTATATCGTCATGCCCCTTGAGTGCCTGATAAATATTATTACGATATGCCTCATCGCTTACCGTAACCGTCACATTAAAGCTCCGGTATTTTCCTGTCTTGCTGGTATTGGAATCGTTGATATGATATTCCCTGTCCTGTATTATGCCGGCAACTGCGTTATGTACAGACTCCTTATCACTTCCGATAACCTTGTAAAGCCATTCGCAGGGATAATCTATCTTGACTTCCTGATTATGGATATGATCTCCATGATCACAGCAATCTCTATTATCAATCATTTAAAGTCTCCGTTCTTCTGTGTAAATCTGTGTCCAATGTCTTTTGTTTCTTTGTTTTTTCGTGCTATTTCGTGGGCTAAAATATCTTCTCAATAATTTAATTTAAACAACTCTCCCAGTATTGACTCAGGATAGATACAGAAGGGATACTCCCTGTTGGTTACAATAGAATTATACCTTATTCTCTTCTCTAAATCTTCCAGTTCTTTTTCTTTCTCCATGATCAGAGACATTATCTTCTCCTTCATTATGGAATTAAGCTCTTTCAATCTGTCAAAAGCGCGATGCTTTTCTTCACTTTCGTGTGCCTCTTTAGCTATCAAGTCTTTCTTTTCACTTACCATAGATTTCATCCCGGCGCTTTCCATGACCTCCCCGGAAGCATATTTATCCGGATTATATCCCATGTCTTTGATGACGTGCTTTAGCGCTATAACATCGTCATTAGAGACATTAAATGGTTTATACGGCAGATGCAGGGTTGCCGAAACGGTTACATACGCGGGAGGCTCTACACCAAAGAACTCCCTTATGATTTCATTAGTAATCAAATCATACTTTGCACCACCAATCCCATGAACGAACAAGTCAGAGAGGAACATCCTTGAGTACATAGTGTTAACTATAGCCTTCGGGCGGATTTTTATGCCTGTATTTATCAAATCCCTCAACCTTCTTAAATTTTCTGACGAATTACCTGATGAATTACCGTTTTCACCAAAATCAAAATGACCAACTATCTTATCCTTGCATATTATGCTTATGCGCTTGTCGTCTGCTACAGATGCATAAAGGTCTTTCCGTGATTCACCCTCACCCCATATCCAGAATGGCAACTCCACCGCATATCCTTTTTCCATCAAATCAGGCAGAGGATTGGCCCTGGAACTTATCTTCTTTAATCTGCGATATTCCCTTAGTTTTGCATTATAGATATCTACAAAACCCCTCGCATTCGCCATTATGTGCAGAAAGAAATTCAGGAAAGGCTCTGTCTCACTTATATGGGAAACGGGGACCTCTAAATTACCGATCCCAAATCTCAATAAGAACGCATGCCTTGTAGAGGTAAGTAAATCAGTAAATTGCAACGTCTCTCCGGATAACTTTATTACCAGATTTATAAAATCCTCAAATGGCTTCTTCATATCAGGATTATGCAGGACCTTTAAAACACTTTCTTTAAAGGCCGTAAGTTGTGTTGAATCTGTATATCTGATCTCTTCGAAGGCAAGATTGTACAGACCAGTGATGAATTCTATCCTTTCTACAGAGGAATCCAGGCCGTTTATGTCCGGAATGTTTAAACAGTTATCATGACAGGCGTCATTATCAACCACCATATTTATCCCGACCCCATTCACCTTTTTCGCAATACTATTTACGAGGCCATGCTTTATCATCACGCCCGGGTGTGCAAGTATTGGGGAGTGCCCGGTTTGTATTATATCCTTCCCGGATTTATAAGCGTCTTCAATACAAGGTAAATCCTCTGTGCCTGCTATATCCAGTTTTGAACAAAGCGATTTTATCTTTTCAGTATATTCCCCGGCCTTTTTTAAGGTCTCGGATCTAACCCGTTTACGAAATTCAGAAAAAGGTACGCCATTTATGTCAAAACCGTAGGATTTAAATCTTTCCTTATTTAAATAAATTAATCCCGGAATGTCTTCATAAGCGGGCTTTATGAATATCTCTCTATTATTCTTTGGAATTGTGAATGATTCAATTTTCATGGTTAGATGTGACGCGGATAAATTCTGTGGAAATCTGTGTTAGAAATTATTTCTATTCTTCCAATTTATCTTTCAGCTTATGAAGTTTATTGAGTGCTTCGATTGGTGTGATTTTCGACGTGTCGAGGTTCTTTATCTCTTCAATCACCACGTTCTGAGGCGGGTTAAAGAGAGGCAGTTGTTTTGGCTTATCTTCTTTTTCCTTCTTGATAGTTGCAAATTTTGGTTTGCCATCCGCGTCCAGTGTCTCAGCCTCAAGATTGGTAAGTATCACCTTTGCCCTTTGAATTACCTCCCCCGGCATTCCGGCCAGCCTTGCAACATGAATACCATAGCTTTTATCGGCACCACCCTCAACAATCTTTCTCAGGAAGATTATTTCATCTTCCCACTCCCTTACTGCAATGTTGTAGTTCCTGATGCCCGGAAAAAGTAAGGCCAGCTCGGTAAGCTCGTGATAATGAGTAGCAAACAGTGTCCTGGACTTAAGGTGTTCATAAATATATTCTGTCAATGCCCACGCAATACTTACACCATCAAATGTACTGGTGCCGCGGCCAACCTCATCGAGTATTATCAGGCTGCGTTCTGTTGCATTATTTAATATATTCGCAGCCTCATTCATCTCCACCATAAATGTACTCTGACCTCTCGCCAGTTCATCCATTGCACCCACTCTGGTAAATATACGATCAACAACTCCTATCGTCGCCTCTTTTGCCGGAATAAAACTGCCCATCTGTGCCATGAGCACAAGCAGGGCTACCTGACGAATATACGTACTCTTCCCTGCCATGTTTGGCCCGGTAATGACCATGATCTGATTATCTGTCCCGTTAATATCAATATCATTAGGGACAAACTTCTCTGCCATTAATGTCTTATCAAGGACGGGATGTCGTCCATCAATAATCCTGAGGCAAAGTCCTTCTGCTATTTCAGGCCTTGTATACCCGTTCTCGGTTGCAATATTCGCAAGTGTCGAAAGACCATCCAGGTGAGCAATAACATCAGCCGTCTTCTGTAAACGTTCGGTATAGGTACTAACCTCCTCCCTGATCTTCTGAAAGGCTTCGTACTCCAACTCTTTCGCACGTTCATCTGCGGTGAGCACCTTTGTCTCATACTCCTTGAGTTCAGGTGTAATATACCTTTCGGCATGCTTAAGGGTCTGCTTGCGAATATACGTTTCGGGAACCCTCTCTTTGTGCACATTTGTGATCTCAATATAATATCCAAAGACTTTATTGTATCCTACCTTTAATGAACTTATACCCGTCCTGTCTGTTTCCTGTGATTGAAAACCGGCAATCCAGCTCTTTCCATTTTTACTGATATTTCTCAACTCATCCAGGTCATGATCATAACCTTCCTGTATAATCCCACCTTCACGGACAGAATGCGGTGGATCAGGCACTATGGCGGTGCTTATAAGCACCCTTACCTCTTCTAAAACATCCAATGACTCATGACACAATTTAAGGATAGATGAATTGCAGACAGAAACCGCCGACTTTAATTTTGGCAGGAGAGAGAGCGATTGTTTCAGAGAGATAAGGTCTCTTGCATTAGCACGGCCGAAGTTAATCTTTGCGGAAATCCTTTCAATATCATAAACATCCCCTAAAAGATCCCGAATCTCCCTGCACCGGTTTTTATTATTATATAACTCCTCAACACCATCCTGCCTGACCGTTATGTCCCCGGATACACTGAGCGGGCTTACCAGCCAGCCCTTTATCAACCTCCCCCCCATAGGGGTCTTCGTCCGGTCTATTACGCTCAATAAGGAACCTTCCTTCTGGTGTGTCCTCGCAGTCTTGACCAGTTCCAGGCTTTGCTGTGTGGAATGGTCCAGAATCAGGCGATTTTGGCTTGAATATTTCTCGATCTTATTAATGTGCGTAAGGGAGGTCTTCTGTGTCTCGTTGAGGTAG
>Ga0207986_1001363_pt1 | contig 10584 bp, 8 predicted proteins | sample ETNtaG_26_FD_185764 | JGI IMG/M metagenome (GOLD analysis project Ga0207986, IMG submission 185764) | Marine microbial and viral communities from oxygen minimum zone, Eastern Pacific Ocean - ETNP201302SV89 (SPAdes) (version 2) | ecosystem: Environmental > Aquatic > Marine > Oceanic ... | reverse complement strand
TGTATTAACAAAAACCTGCGTTTTATGTTTTAAGCGTCTAAATGATGCGCTATGAATAATTCTATCTCTATCTCTTTGGAATGGTGTTCTGAGACTACTTTTTTTTTCTTTAAATAATCGACCTTTACTTGTTGAAATTTTTAAATTTAAATATTTTTTACTATAGCTTTGCATTATTTTAACTAAATATTATATTATGTCATGTAAGTAAAATAATGATTAGTGAAATAAAATTTACTGATAAAGCAATAAAACAAGTTAACCAACTTGTATCAACAAAGGAGCCTGGTACCTATTTTAGAATATCCGTATTAGGCGGAGGCTGCTCAGGTTTTAAATATGATTTTTCTTTTGATAACAACATCGATCAAGAAGACATAAAAATAAATAATATTGTTATTGATAAACTCTCGTTAGAAATTTTAAGGGGTTCGGAAATAGATTTTACATCTGAGCTAATGGGAACTTCTTTCAAAATATCTAATCCTAAAACTAAATCATCTTGTGGCTGTGGGATATCATTTTCAATTTGATGATATTATCATCTTGGAATGTTAATTCAGTAAGAGCAAGAATAGAAAACATTTTAATTTATCTGAAGTCATCAAAACCAGATATACTGATGATGCAAGAAATAAAAACAGAAGAAAAAAACTTCCCTTTTGAAGAGTTTAAAAATTCCGGATATGATTCATACGTTTTAGGACAAAAAAGTTATAATGGTGTTGCTTTTTTATCAAAAAAAAAATTTGAAAATATTGAGTTTAATTTTTTTGACGACGAACGCAAACAAGCTAGGATATTGGCTGGAAATTTAAAAATTAAAACAAAAACAATTAAATTAATAAATATATATGTTCCTAATGGCAATCCCATTGAAACTGATAAATATACATATAAAAAAAATTGGCTTAATTTATTAATAAAGCAACTAAAAAAAACAATAGCAAATTATAATAATATTATTATTGGTGGTGATTTTAACATTATCCCTGATCAAATTGATGTCTATAATTATAAAAAATATGAAAATGACGCTTTGTTCAAACTAGAAATAAGAAAAAAATTTCGTGAGTTAATTAATTTAGGGTTTCAAGATATTTATCGATATTTTAACAAAGATAAACAGGATTATACTTTTTGGGATTATATGGCTGGTTCTTGGCAAAAAAATAACGGGATGAGAATTGATCATTTTTTAATATCAGACAATTTCATAAATAATATTGTAAGTGTAAATATTAACAAAATACCCAGATCTAAAGTGAAACCTTCGGATCATACGCCAATAGAGATTGAAATTAGATAAACGAACTAACTTAAATTTCTTTTTTTGTTCATTCTATAGATTTGTGACTATCCATCCGGCACCCACCAAGTCCCGATATGTTTATCATCCAAACCTCCACTTAATCTATGAAGAGTATTTCCACGATTTCTCTTACTGATCATTCTATAGTCTAAGGTATGCATATCGTTGTTTGCATGTTGCTTTTTCATCATTTTGAATAATAAATCACCCTCGTAGTTATATTTGTCGATTAATTCATTCATTTCAGTCCAGTATTTTGTTGTATCAACATGCTGAGTATCATGTTGCGCGATTAGGTTTGAAGGTATTTGCGTAAGTTTCATATAAATAAAAATTAATATTTTTGCCAACTCAATTTGTTGATTATTTAATTTTTTTATATTTTTTATATTTTCTAATTGAAAAAAATATTCTTCTTTTGATTTGGGCTCAATCGTATAACCAAATCCAGTAGAATATGATTCACAAGGTATTATTGTAGGAATGCCGAAACAAGGATATTCTGCTCCAGGACTGCCCATCATTGTTACCCCTGCGTCAATAAACTTTGGTATGGAACCAACTGTTACATCATTGGGAAATAATTTAATATGACTGCAATTTGAGCAAATTTTTTCGTATTCTGATATCGTATCTGTAATTACATTATTTTTTTCATCATTGGGATGCGGCCTAACTAACCAGTTTACCTTATCAATCTTTTTTATTGTAAGCAAAGTTTCTCTTAACCATGTCAATCTATCTCTAAACAATGACCAAGAAGTTTGGAATACTCCATCTGTTAAATCGGTTGCAAATATAACCCCTATGGAAGTTTTAGGACTCCATGCCAATCTGACGCACAAATCTTCTTTGGTGATATTTTTTCTTTTAATCTCCATGAATTTTTTTTTTATTTTTCTAAATTTTGGAAGATTATAAAATAAGTTTTTTTTTTGGTATTCGGGCAAGCCTTCAAATCTTTTCTTGATTATTTCACCTCCTATTTCTATAGCTTCCTTTCTGATATTTTTGTTTACAAAATCATATAATTTTTTCGAGAAATGATCTCTTGCATGATATCTTTCATTAATATTGGTGTACCTTCTTACAGTAAATGATTTACCAAGCCCAACTCTTGAATATACATTTGCGCCATTAACTAGAGCAGTTTGAAAAATAATTGACCCTGGTATAAACATTTGTTCCGATTGAACAGAAGCAATAAATTTATAATTTTTGAAATGTTTATTTATTTGATGATAAATTAACAAACATTTTGACAGGTAAATATAAAACTCAGCTTTAAATTCATTTGTTGTACCCACGCCAGAAAACCTTAAATAATGGTCGTATACTCCCTTACCAATTTCTATATTATTTATATTAAAGTTTAAAAATTCTTCCATATTCTTACATGACTTAATTATCAAATATGCTTGAATAAAATATTTTAGTCTCGCAAAAATATTTAAGTTTCTTAGAACAAGTATTTTTTTAATGCCAAAACTTTTAAATAAAAGTATGTTTTTAAAACTATAATTATTTATAAGTCCTATACTTTCTGCGTTAAGTATCTCCTCGAGGTTTTTACCAACAATAATTTCTGTTGTTGTATAACCTGCGTGATCAAGAATATTTGTGATTAGTATTTTTTTTTTATTTGAATTGTTTTTATTTTTTTTAAGTCTTTTTGTATTTTTAATTATAAAATTTCTAAAAATTTTATCTCTACATGGAATTACAGAATCATTAAATAAATAAATAAATAAACGAAAAATACTGAATTCTTTGAAGAAGATATATATAATTTTCACTCTTCTTAAATTGAGTTTAATTTCATCTTTTAAAAAATAAATTAAAATTGTAATAAATTTCATCTTATAATATTCTTATAATATAAATTTAATTTTAATTAACTCTTCCGTATATATCTTTAAATCTAACTATATCAGTTTCTTTCAAAATTGATCCAATTTGAATCTCAATAATTTTGGCCGGCGTATTATAAACATTTTCAATTCTGTGAATTGCACCTTTTGGGATAAAGGCTGTTTCATTTATTTTTTTGAAAAATTTTTTTCTATTAATTGTAATTTTAGGTCTGCCTAAAATAATTGTCCAATACTCGGATCGATGATAGTGTTTTTGTAAACTAATTGATGATTTTGGATCAATTACAAGTTCTTTTACCAAAAAACCTTTTCCTGAGTATAAATTAATATATTTTCCCCAAGGTCGATAAAAAATATTCTTTTTTTTAAAATAATTTGATTTATCACTTTGAAAAATCTTCGAAATTTCTTTCCAACTACCGAGATCCGACCAAGGTATATTTAATTTAATACCATTAATATTTTTTGATTTTTCCAATATAGCATAATCAAATGATTTTTCTTTTATTTTGCTAAATGAAATTTTGTTTAAATGATAAACATTTTTATATATTGTTGATTTATTTACGGCATCAGCGCAAAGCTTAAACATTTGTAGTTGATATTTTTTAAAATTATTTACTATTGAGTCTTTTCTTGCAAAAAACATACCTGAATTCCAATAACCATTATTTTTTATAATTTTTTTAGCTTTGTTTATGTTGGGTTTTTCAATAAACCTAACAACCTTATTAATGTTTCTTGAAATCTTTTTTGTTAAAAAATAACCATATTCGGATGTTGGTGAAGTTGGTTTAATACCAAAGATAAAAATATTATTGTCATTTAAATATTTTTTGTTTGAAATAATTGACTTGTTAAATCGATTAATTTTTTCGATTAAATGATCTGCTGAAAAGAAAATCATAGATTGGTTATAAGGAATTTCTTTTAATAAAACTGATGATAGTATAGCAGGAGCAGTATTCTTTTTGAATGGCTCTAAAACAATTTTAAATTTCTTAATTTTACATTTCAACAGATGTTTTCGTACTAAATTTACATAGGCTGAATTCGTACTTATTATAGGGTAATCAAATGCTGAACTTTTTATCCTTTGGAGAGTTCTTTCAAACAAAGTCCAACCACCAAAATTAATAAATTGCTTCGGAAGATTATTCTTTGATTGAGGCCACAATCTTGTACCCGCCCCACCACACATAATAACTGGCTTTATTTTCATTATTTATTATATATCTGCGTAACATTCTTTTTCTTTAAAGGCTCCAGGATGTGTGACAGCTCCTTTATATGCTGGGCCCACTGATTGGGAGTATTTCCACAATGTTCCTGAGGTATATTCTGTCTTTTTTGGTTTCCATTTTTTTTTTCTTTTTAATAATTCTTTATTGCTCAGATGAACTTTTAATAAACCCTTATCTGCATTTATTTCAACAAGATCTCCATTTTTAATTAATCCAATTGGTCCGCCAACTGCTGCTTCCGGACCAACATGTCCAATAGAAATACCATGTGTGCCTCCAGAAAAACGACCATCGGTTATAAGGGCGACTTCTTCTCCTAAACCTTGACCAAATATAGCTCCGGTAGTTGATAACATTTCTGGCATACCAGGACTTCCTTTTGGACCTTCGTATCTAATAATAATAACGTCTCCTTGTTTAATTTTTTTTTCCAAAACTGCATTTAAAGCGGACTTCTCGCCATCAAAACATTTTGCTTTTCCTATAAATTTTTTTTTCTTCAATCCTGCTACTTTGATAATAGCTCCATCGGGTGCCAAGTTTCCTTTTAAACCAACAAAACCACCCGAAGAACTTATTGGTTTTGAGGTTTTATAAACTACTTTTTGATTAGTTGGAAAAACAATATCTTTATGGTTTTCACCAATTGTTTTTCCTGAAACCGTCATACAATCTTCATGCAAAAAACCTCCATCTAACAATGCTTTGATCAAAATTGGAACCCCACCTATTTCATATAAGTCTTTTGCAACGTACTTGCCACCAGGTTTTAAATCTGCGATGTAGGGTGTTTTTTTTGAAATTTTTGTTATATCTTCTAAAGTAAATTTAATTCCAGCTTCATTTGCTATAGCTGGTAGATGTAGTGCAGCATTAGTAGATCCCCCTGAAGCAGCTACTATAACGGCTGCATTTTCCAATGATTTTTTTGTTACAATATCTCTTGGTCTAATATTTTTTTCTAACAGGTTCATTACCGCTTCTCCACTTGAAACCGAAAATTTGTCTCGTGTTTCATATACTGCTGGAGTACCTGCGGATCCTGGTAATGCTAAACCAATAGCTTCTGATACACATGCCATAGTATTTGCGGTAAATTGTCCTCCGCATGATCCTCCTGATGGACAAGCTAAACTCTCGAGTTCAAATAAATCTTCCTTACTCATTTTACCTGTTGAGTGTTTGCCTACACCTTCAAAAACGTCTACTATGGTTACATCTTTTCCTTTGTAGTTGCCTGGTAATATTGATCCTCCATAAATAAAAACTGAAGGAACATTCAATCTCAACATGACCATCATAAGTCCTGGTAATGATTTATCACAACCAGCAAGACCGATAAGCGCATCATAGCAGTGGCCTCTCATGGTTAATTCAACAGAGTCAGCTATAACTTCTCTACTAATCAATGAAGATTTCATTCCTGCATGTCCCATTGCAATTCCATCTGTAACAGTGATGGTTGTAAATTCTCTTGGAGTGCCCCCGGCTGACTTCACTCCTTTTTTTGCAGATTGAGCTTGTCTTGAAAGTGTAATATTGCATGGGGCCGATTCATTCCAAGTTGTAGCTACACCAACAAAGGGTTTTTCTATATCAGCACTTTTTAAACCCATTGCATAATACATAGAACGATGAGGAGCACTTTTTACCCCCACGGATACATGTCTGCTTGGTAGTTTAGACTTATTGAATTTCATAATTAATTTTTAATACTATTTAGAATACTATTCAACTTCTTAAGTTCAATTTTACAATCTATTAATACTTTCTTTTCCTTCTCGACTATTTGTTTTGGTGCTTTATTTAAAAAAGATTTGTTTTTCAATTTAGCTCTAATTACATTTATTTTCTGATCTAAATCTTTAACTTTGCTGGATATTTTTTGTTTTTGTTGGTTCAAATCCAAATTTTGATCAAAGCAAAGTATGACAGTTTCTCCACCAACAATTATTTTTACACCATTTTGATTTGACTCTGAATGACTTACTTCTGAAACCCTTCCCAGTCTCTTAAACACATCTAAATTATCATTTATAATACTTATTTTGTTGGAATTTAATTCAGAGATAGAAATGTTGATAAATGATCCTGGAGATATATTCAGGTCAACTTTTATTGATCTTATGTTCCTTACAAGATCTATAAGCCAATCAATTTTGTTATAACTTTTGTTAAAACTTGATTGAGATTTTACATTCCAATTTTTAAACATTAATGCCGTTTTAAAATAATTGATAAATTTAAAATCTTGCCAAACTTTTTCAGTAAAAAATGGTATAAATGGATGTAAAAGAATTAATATATTTGCCTGAATAAAGGCGGACATATTACGTGATTCTTCAAGATTTTTTTTATTCTTAGAATCAAAAATAGGTTTTAAAAATTCAATATACCAATCACAATAAGAATGCCAAACAAACTGATAAATTACTCTCGCTGCTTCATCAAATCTGAAATTCGATATATGCTTTTTTGCCTCAAAGTTGGTTTTGACCAGTTCAAAATAAATCCACTTGTTCACATCAAGATTGGTCTTTTTAATATTAAGTTTCTTGGATAATTTGCAATTGTTTATTTTGGAAAATTTGTTTGCATTCCAAATTTTATTAAGAAAATTTCTATATCCTTTAACTCTGTCCTCTGAAAGTTTTACGTCTCTTCCTGGGGCTGCCATTGAAATTAAAGTAAATCTTAAAGCATCTGCACCATATTTATTAATTATATCAAGAGGATCGATTACGTTACCTTTAGATTTTGACATCTTTTGACCTTTTTCATCTCTTACCAAGGCATGAACATAAACTTTAGAAAAAGGTTCCTTTTTAATTAAGTGATTCCCCATCATCATCATTCTAGCAACCCAAAAAAAAATGATATCAAATCCAGTTACAAGTACAGATGTTGGATAAAATCTTTTTAACTCATATGTTTTTTTTGGCCATCCTAATGTAGCAAACGGCCAAAGAGCGGATGAAAACCACGTGTCCAACACGTCTTTATCTCTTTTTAATTCAACATTTTTTTTATAATATTTTTTAGCAATTTTGTTTGCTTCATGTTCATTTTCAGCAACAAAAATTTTTTTATCTTTTGAATACCAAGCTGGTATTCTATGTCCCCACCACAATTGTCTTGAGATACACCAAGGTTGTATATTATTCATCCATTGAAAATAAATCTTTGTCCAATTATTTGGAAAAAAAGTTGTCTTCTTTTTTTTAACTACTTGTATGGCTTTCTTGGCCAAATATTTTGCATCAACAAACCATTGCTCTGTTAGCAAAGGTTCTATAATTGAGTTTGAACGATCTCCAAAAGGTACAGCATTTTTTATGCTTTCAACTCTTTCCAATAAATTTTTTTCCTTAAGTATTTTTACAATTATATTTCTAGCTACAAAACGATCTAACCCTATTAGTTCTTTTGGAACAACATGGTTTAGTTTACCATTTTTTTCGAAAATATTTATAGATTCAAGTTTATGTCTTTTTCCAATTTCAAAATCATTGAAATCGTGTGCGGGAGTCACTTTAAGAGCACCTGAGCCCTGATCCATAGAAACATATTTATCTGCAATAATTTTCATTTTTCTTTCCACGATTGGTAAAATTATTTTTTTACCTATATAATTTTTATATCTTTCGTCCTGCGGATTAACTGCTACAGCTGTATCTCCAAGCATTGTTTCTGGTCTAGTAGTAGCTATGGTGAGAAAATTATCTTCTCCATCAATTTTGTATTTTATATAATAAAGATTTGACTGAACTTCTTTTTGTTCAACTTCCAAATCTGATATTGCTGTTTCTAATTTTGTATCCCAATTTACTAATTTTTTATCCTTGTATATTATTTTTTTTTTATAAAGCTGAACAAATGTTTTTGTAACTGCTTCTGATAAATCTTTATCCATTGTAAATCTATTACGTGACCAATCACACGAACACCCCAACTTTTTAAGTTGATTAAGAATTTGATCTCCAGATTCTTCTTTCCATTTCCAAACCTCCTTAACAAAATTATCTCTCCCTATTATGTTTTTATTGATTCCTTTTTCTGATAATTTTTTTTCAACAACTGCTTGGGTAGCTATGCCAGCATGATCTGTACCTGGTTGCCATAAAGTTTCATAACCATTCATTCTATAATAACGCACCAACAAATCCTGCAAAGAATTATTTAATGCATGGCCCATGTGTAAGCTTCCTGTCACATTGGGTGGCGGTATTACAATGGAAAAATATTTTTTCTTACTTTTAGCAGGCTTAAAAAATTTGTTTTTTTCCCAATAGTCGTATATTTGTTTTTCTATAATTAGATGGTTGTAATTAGGATTTTGCATTATATACAAACATATAATAATTTATTAAAAAACAAAGATTGATTTTTTTTAAACTTGGCCACGTGGCGGAATGGTTACGCGGAGGATTGCAAATCCTTGTATCCCAGTTCGATTCTGGGCGTGGCCTCCAAAAAAAATCTTGAGTTGTAACAAAAAAAAAGTATCTTTAACCAATAATACATTCCTCGGTAGCTCAGTTGGTAGAGCAGTTGACTGTTAATCAATTGGTCGCAGGTTCGAGTCCTGCCCGAGGAGCCAGTATTTAGCCTGTTTTTTTATTTACCAAATTGATTTCGTTACCCACTAGTTTATTAAATTTACTTTTCTGCTCTTGTGTCAATTCTGAAAAAATTTTAGCAAGGAAATTGTAGTTGACTGACATATAATCTCCTGCGGCTTTATCTAAATTGTTTAAGTATTCGGAATAGTTATCAAAAAAATAATTTATTGGTACTTTTAAATAGCTTGCCAGCTGTAATAATCTTACTGAGCTTACCCCGTTAATTCCTTTTTCGTATTTTTGAATTTGTTGGAAAGTAACGTTAATTGCCTTAGCGACTTTTGTTTGTGTCAAACCTAGCGCTAATCTTCTCTTCTTTAGCATTTCACCTAGATGCTTATTAAAATCATTGACCATTTAGACCCCTCTATTTAAAAATATAAATTCAACCTCAAAATTAAAGCTAATGCAAGTGTAAAATTATTATTTTTTTACTTAAAAAAAATACAAAACACCTTGCATTTTCGGTTGACAGAACTCAAAAAAATCTATCTTAGGTTTTGATATTTTATATGTATCCTTGATATAGATCAGTTTAATTAAAATGCTTAAGCCTATATTCCCAATTGCCATTTTTTTTATAACTAGATTTTAACCAAATCAATGTCTTTTCATCATACCAGACATCAATATTTAGTTTTTTATCTTTTGATAAGCTCTGATCTTTTGAGGAAAAATTAAATTTTAAGGCAGAATATTCCTTATTATTGATTTCAATAGCTTCTTTACCAACAAAAGTAACATTTTGTTTTATAATTCTACCAGAACCCGTACTAATTTGTACTCCATATTTAATAATTGAATGATTCCACCATGAGCCAACGATAAAATCTTCGGGTGCCTCTCCTTTGTATGAAGATCCTTCTATAAAAAATTTGTTTTCTTTCTTATAGATTTTACTAAACTTTTTTTTCTCATTTTGATTAGTTGTTGCCGAAAAACTTTCAAATTTTCCATTGACATATTTCTCCTGACTTTCTGCAGAATATCTGTATAAAGTGATATCCAATATTTTTATTTCAAAATTAATTTTACCGTGAACGATTAAATTTCGACCACTTCTATTAAACACATAAATATGTTGACCAATTAATTGATCATTTCTGAAAAGATCAAATTCTAATTTATTTAATTTTTGATAATTTAAAATATGAGCAAAGGCTGAACTAAAAGATAATTGAGTTAAAAATAATACCGTTAATAGAAATAATTTTTTAATCACTCCTAATAAAATACTAAAGAATTTGGCTTAAAAAAAGTTTAGTTCTATCGCTTTTAGGATTTGCAAAAAATTCTTTTGTATTAGCCTTTTCAACTATCATGCCTTCATCCATAAAAATTACCTCATCAGCCACTTCCTTTGCAAAGCCCATTTCGTGAGTGACTACAATCATGGTCATTCCTGCTTTTGCTAAATCAACCATAGCATCCAAAACTTCCTTGATCATTTCGGGATCTAAGGCTGAAGTAGGTTCATCAAAAAGCATAATTTTTGGCTGCATGCACAAAGCTCTTGCTATTGCGGCCCTTTG
>Ga0207986_1001359_pt1 | contig 10599 bp, 10 predicted proteins | sample ETNtaG_26_FD_185764 | JGI IMG/M metagenome (GOLD analysis project Ga0207986, IMG submission 185764) | Marine microbial and viral communities from oxygen minimum zone, Eastern Pacific Ocean - ETNP201302SV89 (SPAdes) (version 2) | ecosystem: Environmental > Aquatic > Marine > Oceanic ... | reverse complement strand
TTATCAATATATGCAATCTTCATGAAATTGTCAAAAACACATTAATTTCTTTATATCTTTTTGGGTGAAGATGTTGAATTCCATATAACATTTGTTATGGGAACATTTTCAAATGTAATAATTTTTTAAAAAAGTCTTGCATTGTTAATCTTGTTTTCATAAAGTCTAATTACTGAGTATATTTCTCAGTGACGGTTGATTGTTCGTTGAGGTTAAAGAAAACGTTTTGTGCTTCTTCTTTGGTTCGTTGGGAATGGGTAACTTCTATGACAATCATTTTTTGTTAACCTCCAATAATTAAGGTAATATGAATAAAATAAAATTATGCATCAGTATAGTCCTGATGACAGGTATCTTAAGCGGTACCGCTTTATCTGCAACAGAAGTACATTGGTGGCATGCATTTAAAGGTCGCCTGGGAACACTACTGGCAGAACAAGTTGATCAATTCAATGCAGCTCAGAGTGATTATAAAGTTATTCAAAATCGTAAAGGTAATTATTCTGAAACACTGAATGCTGGAATTGCAGCTTTCAGAGCAAAAAAGCATCCACATATTTTAATGGTTTTTGAAGTAGGAACTGCGACCATGATGGCTGCTAAAGGTGCTATAAAGCCAATGTATGAGGTAATGTCAGATGCAGGAGCTAATTTTGACCCTGATGGTTTTATCGGCCCTGTTAAAGGTTACTATACTACAACTTCAGGTGAAATGCTTTCAATGCCATATAACTCCTCAACTCCCGTTCTTTGGGTTAATAGGGATGCTTTCAAGAAAGCTGGGTTAAATCCTGATATGGACCTCTCTACCTGGCAAAAAGTTGGAAATGCTTTAGACAAGCTAAAATCTTCTGGCCATAAATGTCCATTAACTACCGCTTGGCAAAGTTGGGTCCATCTAGAAAATTTGTCTGCATATCATAATGTGCCTTTTGCGACTAAAGAAAACGGATTTGCAGGTATGGATACTGAACTTGTTTTTAATGGTCCGGTACAAATAAAACACATTCAAGCAATGGGTGATTGGGCTAAAGAAGGCAAGTTTATATATGCAGGTCGTAGGAATGAAGGTGGAAAAGCCTTCCGGGCTGGCGAATGTGCACTATATACGGAGTCCTCTGCTGGTTATGCCGGAATAAAGAAAAATGCCAAGTTTGATTTTGAGATCCGACATTTACCATATTGGGAAGGTGTTCAAGGTGCACCTCAAAACACAATTATTGGTGGTTCTTCACTTTGGGTTTTGTCAGGTCATAGTTCAAAAGAATACAAAGGTGTTGCTGCTTTCCTGAGCTTCCTGTCGTCACCTGTAATTCAGGCTGCCTGGCATCAAAATACTGGTTATTTGCCGGTGACACTTGTAGCGGGTAAAAAAACAAAAGCGTCTGGATTCTACGATTCTAACCCAGGAACTGATATTGCTGGAATACAAATGACTCGAAAATCTACAACTTCTGTTTCCAAAGGACTTCGCCTGGGGTCTTTTGATCAGATTCGCGGTATGATTGACGAAGAGCTTGAAGGAGTGTGGAGTGGCAAAAAGACAGCCAAATCTGCTCTCAGCAGTGCCGTTAAGAGGGGTAATGTTCTGCTTCGCAGATTTGAATCTTCAAATCGTTAGTTATTATATTTTGTGGGGGCTTGCTTATAGTCCCCACAGTTGATTAAAACTGCCTGATGGAAAAAAGAGTTTATTTTAAGGGTTGGTTCTTACCTGCGCTTCTCATCACACCTCAATTGTTAATCACCATTGTTTTCTTTTTTTATCCTGCGGGTACAGCAATTTGGTGGTCTCTGTTCAATCCAGATCCATTTGGTCTAAGTACAAAATTTGTGGGTTTTGCTAATTTTGATTTCTTATTTGCAGACTCATATTACATAGAAAGTTTTTATACCACTGCTATTTTTTCTTCGTTGGTTACTTTTTTTTCGATGGGAATTGCACTCTATCTTGCAGTTCTTGCAGACCGCTTGATAAAGGGAGCTGGAATCTATAAGACTTTATTAATATGGCCATACGCGGTTGCACCTGCTATAGCAGGTATTCTTTGGATGTTTTTATTTGATACTCAAACAGGCCTCATATCTTGGTACTTGGGTTTACTAGGTTATGATTGGAACCACCTTTTAAATGACACGGAAGCAATGGGGCTGGTAATAGTTGCATCTACGTGGAGTAGGGTGAGCTACAATTTTTTATTTTTTCTAGCAGGACTACAAGCAATTCCTAGAGCAATTATTGAGGCAGCAGCAATCGATGGAGCACGTTTCTGGAGACGTTTTTGGACGATAATCTTTCCATTATTGTCACCAACTACTTTCTTCTTGGTTGTTATGAATATTGTCTATGCCTTTTTTGATACTTTTGGAGTGATTCATACAATAACCAAAGGGGGGCCAGGGCAGTCGACGACAATACTTGTTTATAAAGTTTATTCAGATGGGTTTGTAGGTCTTGATCTTGGATCATCTGCTGCACAGTCAGTTATTTTACTAGTCATTGTCGGCTTTTTAACAATTTTGCAATTTAAATTTGTAGAAAAAAAAGTACATTACTGATGTCGGGAATGGTTGAAAACAGGGGATTAAATTACTGGCTGACACATGTCGGTCTTACTTTTGGTGTATTAGTATTATTTTTCCCACTATGGTTAGCTTTTGTAGCTTCTACAGTTACAAATTCTGAGGTAATTCATCCTCCCATGCCATTATGGCCTGGCGATCAGTTCTTCGTCAATTATGGGAGGGCTTTAATTGAAGGAGACAGTGGTCAAACATCTGCCTCAGTAGCTAGAATGCTATTGAATACAGTTACTGTTGCAATTGGTATTGCTGTTGGGAAAATAGCTATATCATTTACTTCAGCATTTGCGATCGTTTATTTTAGATTTCCGGCACGTAAATTTTTTTTCTGGCTAATTTTTCTTACTTTGATGCTTCCAGTTGAAGTCAGGATTCTCCCTACATATGAAGTTGTTGCGAGTTTTGGAATGCTGAACACTTATTCAGGATTGATATTCCCCTTGATAGCTTCTGCTACAGCGACCTTTCTTTTTCGTCAATTTTTTATGACAGTCCCTGATGAAATTGTTGAGGCAGCTAGGATTGACGGAGCTAGGCCGATGCAGTTTTTCATTGATATTTTAATACCTATCAGCCGCACAAACCTTGCGGCTCTTTTTTTAATAATGTTTATATATGGCTGGAACCAGTATCTTTGGCCATTACTAATGACTACTGATCCATCTATGAATACAATTATTATGGGAGTAGAACAAATGATAGGAGGTCAAGATGATGTGACACCTTGGCCAGTAGTTATGGCCGCTTCAATGATGGCTATGTTGCCGCCTATTATCATAGTTATTTCTATGCAAAAACTTTTTATACGTGGGCTAACCGATAGCGACAAATAAAACTATGGCAGGTTTAATTCTAAAAAATATTAAAAAATCTTTTGGTAAGGTTAAAGTCATACATGACATTGACTTGGAAGTAGAGGACGGAGAATTCATTGTAATAGTTGGAGCATCAGGATGTGGAAAATCTACTTTATTGCGAATGATTGCAGGGTTGGAAAATGTTACAGATGGAGAAATTCTGATTGATAATATAAAAGTTAATGATAAGGAACCCATGGACAGAAATATTGCGATGGTGTTCCAGAATTATGCTCTGTATCCCCATATGAGTGTTTTTAAAAATATGGCTTATGGGCTAAAAATAGCTGGTTTGCCTAAGGCTGAAATTACCGAAAGAGTTAGTAAAGCAGCCACGATGTTGGAACTTGACGGGTTACTAGACCGAAAACCTCGAGAACTATCTGGTGGGCAGAGGCAGAGAGTTGCTATGGGTCGAGCAATAGTAAGGCAACCTGTGGTGTTTTTATTTGATGAGCCTCTATCAAATCTGGATGCCAAGCTAAGAATCCAAATGCGTCTTGAGATAAAATCATTGCAACAGAGATTGGGTACAACATCTTTGTTTGTTACACATGATCAAATTGAGGCAATGACAATGGCAGACCGAATGGTGGTTATGAATGAAGGCGTGGCTGAGCAAATTGGCTCTCCTATGGACGTTTTTCAAAAACCAGAAACAGTTTTTGTGGCACAATTTATTGGCAGCCCTGCGATGAATATAATTAAAGCAGTCTCTGACAAGCTAATTCTAAAACTTGAGAATGGTAGTTCACTTAAATGTTTGACTCAATCGAATGGAGATGTTTTGGTTGGTTTGAGGCCCGAAGACCTTATACCAGATAAAAAAGGTGAAATAGTTGTGGATGTTAAATTGTTTGAACCGATAGGTGCAAGTACCATATTACATGGTACTTTAATCAATTCAGATATCAAGATTGTCTCAGTGGTTCAGGGTTTATTTAGTCCAAAGGAAATGCTCTCTGAAATGAGTTTTAGTATTTCTCCAGAGGCGATTCACCTTTTCAACCAAGACACAGGTAAAAGGATAGTAAATTAATAATATTTCTTTTTTTATTTTAGACTTAGTATTGACAGGGCACTTTTTCATTATGCTTTATAAATTTTTTTTGTCAGTTTTTATACTTTGTGGATTCATTATTTTTTATTTAATAATCCCTTATAACATTTATGCATCTCAGGAAAAATTGGTTATAGCACATCGTGGGGCTTCAGGATACATCCCTGAGCACACCCTAGAAGGTGCTGTATTAGCTTTCGCGATGAAGGCAGATTTTTTGGAATTGGATGTGGTTATGACTAGTGATGGACACCTAATTGTCATGCACGACCTGACACTTAATGCGACAACAAATGTGGATGAAGTGTTCCCGGATCGCTCAGGTATAAATGGGAAGCATCTCTCAATGGAATTCAGTTTAGCAGAAGTTAAAAGACTAAAAGTTCATGAACGTTCAAATAAAAGAGGATCAGGTCCTGCTTTCATTGGGCGATTTCCCTATGAATCATCATTTTTTGAGGTTCCCACTCTTGAAGAGATACTTGAACTCGTGGATGGGTTGAAAAAAAGTCACGGTCGAATAATGGGTTTATATATTGAAATCAAAGGTGCAGAGATTCATCGTCAGTACAATCTTGATCCCGCAGTGGAACTTTTGGCTATCTTAGAGAGATATGGTTATCTTGAAGCCTCAGATCCTATCTGGATACAGTCTTTTGACGCAGAAGTTTTAAAAACTATGCGACATAAACACAAAACCAGACTCAAACTGGCACAATTGATTGGAGAAAACCGTTGGCGCCTATCTGCAACAGATTTTGATTATCTAAAAACAAAGACTGGACTGAAAGAAGTGGCAGGATATGCCGATGGGATTGGCCCCTGGATGAATAATGTAGTGACAGGAACGAACTTGGTAGGAGATTTAAAATTAACTGGAATAGTCAGTACTGCTCATCAACTCGATCTCAAAGTTCACCCATTCACCTTGCGTGAGGATCGTCTGCCTGATTATGTTGAAACATTTGAGGATTTACTGGATATTTTTTTTAATGTGGTTCAAGTTGATGGAATCTTTACTGACTTTCCGGATCAGGCTGTTAAATTTCTCGAAAAGAATTCCATCAACTAAGGTTTGCAGATCAGAAAGGGTAGAATTTGTATAGTAAAAGTAAATGAAATTAGTAATAACTATAAACTAATAACAAAAAAACATGTAAAGCCGTTGAAGAACAAGGTTTGATTTTTTTTATGAAGCTTGTGTAAAGTTACAAAAAACTATTTTCTAAAACTTGAGATTTAGTATTAATTAAATTTAAGGTATTAACACATACATTAAATATTGCTTCCAGCAAAGAAATTGATCTGTTTTATTTTGAATGTGGAATTTTAATAATTAACAAAATAATTTTTGAGAAAATTCTTTTGAATATCTACTAAACCCATTAATTTTATCTGAGCGGGAATTATGAATATAGCATTACGAGACCAAAGGAAATTTGCTGCCAGAGCATCATGGTATTATTACAAGACCGGAATGACACAGGGAGAGATTGCTAAGCGACTCGGTATTAATCGTGCCCGTGTAATTAATATTCTCAATGAAGCTCGAAAAGATGGTACCGTAACTTTTCATGTCAGTGGTGAAGACGTAGAGATGATGGCCCTGGAAGTTCAACTCAAAGAAAAGTGGGGTCTGCGTGATGTCTTTTTGACGCCTGGTGTCTCTGGTGAAGGACTTAAGAATGATCTCAGCATGGCAGGAGCGCAGTACTTAGAAATGAACCTGCCTTCAAAGGAATCTTTGATTGCGCTTGGATGGGGTGAGACTATTTCCGGAATTACCCGCAATTTGGGCAGAGTCATTCCGGAAAAAACATCCTTTGTCACGCTTTGCGGTGGTGTGATGCACTATCTCAGTGAGCATACTCCGACCAATGTCGGTACACCTCTTTCCGGATTTCTTTATCCATTCCATGTTATACCAACCCCCTTGATGGTTGGAACAACTGAACTAAGGGACCAGTTACTCAACGAGCCTGAAGTGGTGCATGTGATGGACATGGCGCAACTTGCAGATATTGCGATGGTGGGTATTGGCTCACTGATGCCAAGTACTGAATTTGAAGGCTTTGGTTATAAATCACAAAAAGAACTCGATCTGTTAAAAAAACGCGGTGCCGTGGGTGAGATGCACGGAGAATATTTTAACGCAGATGGTGAACCGTTGGAAATGGAACATCACCACCGACTGATCTCAATTCGTCTGGAAACCTTACGCAAAATGAAACACGTGGTTGGCGTCGCCGGAGGACCAGATAAAATTGAAGCTCTAAAAGCTGCTTTAAAAGGCGGATTTATCCACTCCCTCATTACTGATGAAGTGACCGCACGGGCTTTGATTTCTTCTTCATAAAAATAATCTATTTAAATTAAGCAATAACTTATTGAAAATACAGAATAAGTTATAAATACGTTTTTAAAAAACAAAAAATATTTATTTTTACAAAAAAAAGGTTGCAATTGTAAACTAATACATTTAAGTTTTGTAGGAAATTATGATGGTCCATATCCATTTTACTCTGATGATGGATTATTATTAGATTAGTTAATCTCCTCACTGATTATTGATGAATTGGCGCTTCAGATTTGATTCCTTTAAAAAATAATCCATTTCGATTAAACAGGTATTTTATAGTATTTTATGAATCTCAGAGATAACAATGTTAAAAAATTAGCGGGTAATACCTTTGATGTATTGATAATCGGTGCAGGGATTAATGGTGCGGTTGCAGCAACTGCTCTTGCCGCAAGAGGTGCTAAAGTGGCATTGGTGGACAAAGGAGATTTTGCCGGCTTCACTAGCCAAAATTCCTCAAACCTCGTTTGGGGTGGTATCAAATACATGGAAACTTATGAGTTCCCACTGGTGCGTCAACTTTGTATGTCGCGTAACCACCTTCTGCGATCTTATCCTTCTTCTATCAAGGAAATCCGCTTTTTTACCAATCTGGAAAAAGGTTTCCGTTTCCCCCCTTTTATGCTTTATTGCGGAGCCTTGCTTTATTGGGCAATAGGCAATTTTTTCACACGACCCCCACGATTTTTGATACCGCGGCAAATCAATAACGTCGAATCCGTAATCAATACCGAACACAGTATCGGAGGCTTTGAATATTCAGACGCTTTTCTCTACGACAATGACGCACGTTTTGTTTTTAATTTTATTCGCTCCGCCATTAGCTATAACTGTACCGCTGTCAATTACATAGAATCTTTGGGCAGCGTCCGGAATGAGCAAGGTGAATGGAAGACTCAACTTAGTAATACTAAAAATGGCGAAACTTTTGAAGTCCGGAGCTCAGTCATAATAAATGCGTGCGGGCCTTATGTTGATCAACAAAATCAGGTTTCTAATCAGACTACAGAACACCGTCATGTTTATTCTAAAGGCATTCACTTAGTCGTTCCCCAAATTACAAATAATGAAAGGGTACTGACTTTTTTTGCGGATGATGGTCGTTTATTTTTTGCCATTCCGATGGGAGGCCGTACGATGGTCGGTACAACCGATACCCGAGTATCTTCTCCGGAAACGGAGGTCACTGAGGAAGATCGACAGTTTGTGCTGGACAATATTAACAAACGGTTGAATTTGGACAAACCTCTATCTGAAACAGATATTATTTCGGAACGCTGCGGCGTGCGCCCTCTGGTGATCAAGTCCGGTGAAAAGAATAATACTAATGAAGAATGGATGAAATTGTCTCGAAAACACGCTGTTGATGTGGACCGGGGGAAAAAACACATCAGTATTTTTGGAGGAAAACTTACCGACTGCCTCAATGTTGGTGAAGAAATTTGCGAAGCTGTCCAACAATTAGGAATACATCTTCCGGATGAAAAAAGAAAATGGTACGGAGAGCCACCTGAAGCCATCAGGAATGAGTATCTTAATCAAGTGGATTTAATGGGTCTCGACGAACTGACCTCCAGCGGAGCTTCAGAGGTCTTGTCCACACGTCTTTGGAGACGCTATGGTGCCCAGGCCATCGGCCTTCTGGAAAATATTCGTGAAGATCCTGAAATGGCAAAACCCTTGATTGAAGGAACAGATTACATCCGCTGTGAATTGACTCAAGCTGCAAGACGCGAAATGATAGTCACTCTGGAAGATTTTTTACGCCGTCGATCTAAACTTGCGTTGGTTGCAAGACACGAAGACCTCAAGCAATCGCAGGGCATAAAAGATGCCTGCGAGATTTTATTCGGAGAAAACGCGCCGGAACGCTGGAATGAATATTTTCGAGATTAGCTTAAAAGAGGAAAATATTTCCCGGCTTTCACTATCCTTGTTCAGTAATTGGATGTTTTATGAGAGTGAAACGCCAGCAATCACGAGGGTTTGGGCTGACATTAGGATGTACTCCGAAGCGCCGTAAAAGACTTTCCCGTTTCATACCCGTTTTTTCCAACACACTTGCTGATGCTGAATTTTCCGCGTCGCAAAAAGCCTCTATCAGTTCATATTCTGGCTGCAGGAGGGTCCAGTCAATTACAGCACTGGCCGCCTCCGTCGCCACACCCTGTCCCCAATAATGTTTTGCTAGTGCGAATCCCAGCGTTGTTTTTAAACCGTTGATTTTTAGAGCAATCATGCCTGTAAGCTCAGTAGTCTCCGATTTTTCGATGATCCAGTTTAGAGACAATCCTGTATGATAATCTGCCAAAAAACGCTTTATGAACGCTATGGTTTCTGTTTTTTTTAAATGAGGTTTCCAGGGCAAATAACGGGTAACTTCCGGATCCTGCGCGTAAGAGGAGAAAATCGCGTCTGCGTCTCTCAAAGCAAGTTTACGCAGTAGGAGACGTTCTGTTTCAAGCCGTGGATGTTGGGACATGTATTTCTGCAGAGGAAAAAATACAATTTTTTTACGATTCTTGCATTACCACATATACATATAAAGCAGCGGTCAGTTTTCGGTCAGCCAGATCGTTTTTGTAGAGACTGTAAGATTTTATTTAGTGTCTCGTCAAACTATGTAAGACCGTTGTGTTTTGCTTTTTTTTCCAACTAATTATAGGAGATGCAAATGAAAAGTAAAACCAAAATAGTGGCATCCTGCGTTAGCCATGATGATGTAACGTCGGCAATGGAACGGTTTTTTAGTCAAGGTGGTAAAATTACTAAAATCGAAAACACTTGCCAGGAAATATTGCTAAAACAGGATATGGGCGATGAGGACATGAACTTTATCGATCCACATGCCGCAAATCCCGCCAGTAACGGATTAGGTGAAGTTGGTAATATTCTCCAGCAAGAGATTCAAACAGTGCACAAAGAAGCTTGAAGCCGGCGGAGTAACGTTAGGTAAGCTTTTGTCTTCTCTGAGGTACCGGTATGGCTTTCCGCATGGATTTCGGCGGTACAGTCACAAGGCTCGGTGTCTCCGGGCCCCTATAAAAGGGGCCTAATGCTCTATGACAGGCAGAGAGAGTCACTAAATTAAGGTTTGCACCATCCGTGTATGTCCCGTAAAATACTATTTCATTGCTACTGATTATCTCTCTTTAATAGGTAAACATGTCTTCACTCGCTTTGAAAGCTGTTAAACATGCGGTGTTTGACGCCTACGGCACCCTCTTTGATGTTCACTCTGCGGCTTCACGACACCAGCAGAGGTTAGGTGAAAAAGCACAGGCTGTCTCATCTTTGTGGCGTACAAAACAGTTGGAGTACACATGGTTACGGAGTTTGATGCAGCGCTACGTTAATTTTGGGCAGGTGACTCAAGACGCGCTGGACTATGCTCTTGAGTCTCATGGCATACATGACGGCAGTTTGCGTCAGGATCTGATGAATGCTTATCAGCAATTGTCATGTTATCCTGAAGTTCCGGATACTCTGGGAAGGCTGAGGCAGCATGGGCTGGGTACAGCTATCCTTTCCAACGGTTCGTTTGAAATGCTCGAAGCTGGAGTACGTAACAGCAGTTTGGAAGAACTTTTGGATGGAGTGTTTTCTGTTGAAACAATTAGGATGTTCAAGCCGGATCCGCAAGTTTATCAACTGGCTGTCGATCAACTCGGTTGTGATCCTCAAGAGATATTATTCTTTTCCTCAAATGCGTGGGACGTTTCCGGATCTGCTACTTTTGG
>Ga0207986_1001352_pt1 | contig 10628 bp, 17 predicted proteins | sample ETNtaG_26_FD_185764 | JGI IMG/M metagenome (GOLD analysis project Ga0207986, IMG submission 185764) | Marine microbial and viral communities from oxygen minimum zone, Eastern Pacific Ocean - ETNP201302SV89 (SPAdes) (version 2) | ecosystem: Environmental > Aquatic > Marine > Oceanic ... | reverse complement strand
TTAAAAGTTCTCTTAAACGACCACTACCCATGTTACTTATTCCAGATACAAAGTCATGAATTTTTAAACCAGGACCACTTCCTGAATATTTATAAGTTTTGCCCATAATTATATATTCGGATAATAAGTTTTTGGCGTAATGTATGTACTCGCCTCTGAACCATCCGCTGCCTCCGCTCTAATTAATTCATCTTCATATAATATTTTTAACTGTTGTGTTCTGTCTGGTGAATATTTTAAACTTAAATAGTATGCAAGACCTGCGCACATAGCAGGAATATAATTGTAAGGAACATCCACAGCATTAAAATAGCTTCCGGCGTCCTGAATTCTTTTTACAAAATAGATATGAATTTCTTTCGATGCGTTAGTAGAATCGGCTGTTAAATAAATAGTGACAGTTGTCTTATCAATAAACCGTTGAACAAAATATTGGGAAGGAGTTCCTTTCGCTAATTTATTAGATAAGGCAGAATACGTTGATCTAGTTATTTTTGTCAAAGCTGCATCAGATTCGGAAGTTGTTCCTCTGCTTGTTCTAAGAGTAGCTTCAAGGACATCCTCTAATCCATAAGTAGAAGTGCCTGTAGTTCCGCCTGCTGTGGTGTCACTAGCCCCGTCTCCTGTAGCTCGATAAAAAGTATAAGTTGACTGACCTTCAACAAGGTCAATATTGGTATCTCCTACTTCCCAGTAGTGTAATCCTCTATTAGACCATTCTTGAAAAAGAATGTTTAAAGATCGTCTTGCTGTTTTTAACTGGTAACCGGCAACTCCACGAATTCCACATCTTTCATATGCTTCTTCGATAATATCATCGATGTAAAATGTTTTGCCGAAAGTTGCTGTTCCTGAAGTAGTGTTAGCCACGCGCTACCTCCTTAACCGTAAAATATTGTAACTTTATCGACGTTAGTTAAAGTTGCGTATCCACTCGTTCTACATAACAAACCATCTCCTGGAATTGGTATGTATCTAGCTATTTCTTCTCCAGCGTTGCCTGCGCCTAAAGGTGTTTGGAATGTTGCAACAGTAGTTCCTGTTCCCCCACCATCTTTAATTACAATGGTGCCTGCTGTAGTATCAGAAACATAATAGATTCCTAAGATTCTACATGGTCCCGCAAAAATAGCGCCCGTAGCAGTTACGTTTATAGATTTTACTGTACTTATATATGTACCCATTTTTTCTCCTTAGCTGTGAGCTCCCGAAGGAGCTCACATTTTATTTATTAGACCGCTGCACTAAATGGTGTAGCTAAGTTGCCTGATCCTCCAGTATTGACGGAAACCAACCATAGACCTGTACCTAAAACAGTGCACACTATTGTAGCGTGTGTCAGTCCACCAGTTGTAGTACCATTTAAGGTAATAGTGTCTGATGCTGCTACTGTCATGAAACCTTCCATATTGTCAGTTGTGTCTGTGTCAACTATGGTTGCCATTCCAGTCATAACGTCAGTTGAATTCGCAACCTGGACAACTAAATCTCCAGTTTTCGTAATTGAATCGACGATAGTGAAAGTTGCACCAACATTACTTAGGTTATCTAAGCTTGGTCCTGGTCCTGCAATCCCAGAATCAGCAGTTGCATTAACCGCAGGTAACGTATAAGTCACTGCTCCAGCCGCATCATTATGTACAATTCTACCCGCATGGGTAGCAACTGTTAATGATGTACTTGAGTCAGCATCTATAACATTAGCTGGACCTGTATTGTAAAATCCTTTTTTGGATATTACTGGTCCTTGAAACGTAGTATTTGCCATAATTATAATCCTCCTAGTTTATAAGATGTAGTCTCTAGGCCGTCGACTATACGCGTCTACATCTAATTAATAATTGTATAGTAAGCTATTTATACACTATTTTAAAAAAAAGTGCAAGGTACCCCTGCGAAAAAAACTGATTTTTGATAGCGCTTAAGTGGCTATCGAAACTTGGGGCTTGGCTTTTTGAGCTTGAGTTAGACGCATATCTTCTTCAAACTCTGTGGCAATAATTTCCTTAATAATTTCCTGAATTTTTTTATCAATAGTGGACATATTAATACTATATTTGCCCGCCTTCAGGTACTCTTGTTGCCAATTTAACTCCAAGGACCTCTTTGTAGTGTATAGGTCTTGTGTCATTTATAACCTCCTCATAGGTTATTCTTTTAATATGAGAATCATAACAATTCTCCATATTCTCCCATTTTACACTTTTTTCTCCTAGTTTGTCAAGGATAGATTTCTCTATAGACGCAGAATTATCCTCAGCTAAAACTTCAAATTTAGCATGATAATCATAAGCCCATATCTGTACTAGGAATTTTTTCATAGAATTTTCATTATATCAGTAAAATGTGGCGACATTAAGGCGCCGCCACATAATTAGTTTTAATTACGCACCTGGTGATGCATAGATACCTCTAGGGTCAGAACAGCCGAAACTGTATCTTTCTCTAGCTTTATATCTAACATTGCCAGTATCGAAATCGCCTTCCATTGCTGTTTTCAATGGTGCTCTATCGAAATACTTCATGCCGTTTGGAACATCAGTGATAATGTACCATGCATCAGTGTCAGTCACAAAGTGATTGACTCTATAACCTTGAGGAACCATCCCCAAGTTTTTAAGTGCATTGATATCATTGTCCGCTGTTCCTACTCTACCTGGAGACTTAAGAACTCTCTCAGCAGTAAATTGAAGAGCAGAAGGAATAATCATTTTCCTTGCTTGTGCTGCTATTCTTAATCCACGTTCATCAGTGAAAGCTGCAATGTCAATCAGTGCTTGCTCTAATGATGTTTCGTTTAGATCTGCTGCTGTTGATAGCGTATTACTAAACGAACCTGCAATAGTTGTGTGAGAAGAGTTTATTAATGAAACTCCATCACCTGTTTTGAAGGTAGCTACTCCGGGTAGGCCATTATTTAATGGTGCTGCCCCTTTAACTTGTTTAGCGTTAGCCATAGATCTTGCCAAAGCTTTTGTATAACGAGAAGAAATTCTGTCATAGAGGTTGTCCTCCATAGCTTCTTCAGTTATAGCAAATGCTAAAGCTACTGTCTCGTGAGTATAACGTGCAGTGAAAGTCTCTTGAGCTTCATCAAATGAAACCCCAGCACCTTCAGCTTTTACGTCAGCGTTAGCGAATCCTGATAACATTACTTCCTCTTCGAAAGCTCTGTCACTAGACTCGGTTGCGTATATTTCGGATGACTCATTGTCATACCGTTTGTATTCCAGCCCAAATAGTGCATTTAGGCCTGGTTCTAGCTCTTTAACTAGCTGTGCTCTTGATATTGCCATGTCTATTTGCTCCTATGTTGTTTGAGTGACGATCTGATTAGTACTCTGGACCACGATGACTGAACAATAAGCAGCAGTAATATCCTGATTTTCAGGATCTTCTGCTTCTCTAATCAATCTCCATTGGTAAGTACTAGCATCAGTGCCACCAATATTCAAAGTTGTGCTGGATACGCCAGTTGCATCAGTTCCACCTGTGTTAGTAAAACACTCGTAGGTTTCAAAGAAGCCTGCACGCGCCACAGCAGCATCTGTAGAAACAACATATTCCTGGAAAGGATAGTCATTTACAAAAGCTTGAATATTTTCACTGTTAGCTGGAGTAATTGGCTGCTCGTACCAGTTAGCCCACGTCGGTTTTTTAGTACTCGTCGCGTTATAAAAGATACCATTTAACACACCTGTTACAGGTCTTGTAGCAGGGGTTAATTCAGCAGATGTTACATAGCCAGATGAAATTTCAACTGCGCCACCGTGATATAAATCAACAGTAGATGCAGCAGCAATCCAATATTTAGACAATCCCTGAGTAGCTGGGGTATTACCCAACGTTCCTACAGGAATAAATCCAAAGCCGGCACTATTTCTATTTGCCATAGTATTACTCCGTAATGTTTACAATCGTTAAATTGTAAACGGGTTAATTTAATTCGTTGGTTTGAGAATTGTTAAAAAATTAACTTTTCTTTGTACCACCGAAGGTTACACGTGTCTGTCGATCAATATTGATCGGCATACTTGGGTGCTGTTCCCTCATTAAGTCGTTGTCAACTGCTTCGTCCCGAGCTTCCGTTTGTTTACGAAAATATTCAGTACGTTGCTTCGCGAGTTCTTCAGGTATCCTAGCCAGCAATAGGCCACCAACTCCAATTACCCCAGCGTATTTTCCGTCTTTAACAACAGGATAGTCCGAACCTTCATATTCGTCAGATCTCACTAATTCCCATCCAGATCTTAATTTACCTGAGATGTTTTTAGTGTCGTCAAAACCAACACTTTCAGCTCTTATCCATCTGTGCCTAAAGCCTTTAGGCGCTGGTGGTGCATCTAGAGATGATGGTGGAACCCATACTTTTGGTCTTTCAGATTTAGACCTTGTTTGGTTCGCACGGGAAGTTTTTTTATCATTTGTATTCATATGCTTATGCCTCCTTCGTGATTTTTAATTGTTTCGCATACTCTTCAAGTGGCACTCCTAATTTTTTAGCAATTGCTACCTGGGAGGAAGTGAGTCTCACAGTTTGGCGTCCTGGTTTAACGCTTCTTTTAGCAGAAGCAACCGTCTGAACGGGTTCGGACGTATTTACACTACCACCTTTATCAAATTTATGCGGAAAGTCAAGCTTTATCCTTCGATCAACTTCCTTATAATATTCTTCTGATTTAGGATCAAAACCTTCCTTATTCACTAAATCCTTATGAATCTCGAACGCGGTAAACGTCATAGCTCGGTCTGAACCGAACCATCTGTTTTGAGACGCCCAATCTTCAGCTTTAGGATCAGGATCAGGTAACTCCGTAGGAGTTCTTCTTGGTAGATATTGTTCATCAGAAAGTCTACGTTGTGGTCTTGATTGTTTCTCAACTTCTTCCTGATATTCTTTTGCTTGTTGAATTTTAGCATTTTCAAAAGCAAGAGCAGCAATTCTTTTATTTGCTTCAACTTGAGCCGGTGCATTTCCAGATTCAATGGCACCAGCTAATTCTTTTTCTGCTGCTTCCATTCCTGTTTTTACATTTTCTTCAAGTTTTTTATTATATACAGAATCTCGTTTTACAAAATGAGATTCCATTTGTTTTCTATTAGATTCTACAGCCTGTGCATAATCCACAGCCGCTGCTTCTCTACGTTCTGCTTCACGCATTTTGCGTGTCAGTTTAGAGATACGGTTTTGAACTCCTCTACTGTATTCTTCTAGCTTTTCGTCCTCTTTCGCTGGACTTTGTTTTTGATCGTCCTCGCTATCTCGAACATCCACGCGCTCATCTGATTTCTCAGGTGTGTCATCGGTGATAGGACTGTCTTGAGTAGTTTCTTCATGTGGCTCCTTTTCTGTTACTACTGGTTCTTCTTTTACTTCTGGTACAGTTACATCAACCTCTGGGCCCGATGTATCTATATCAACTAGTTGTTTACTAGATTTTTTTTCTTCTTCTGGCATAGTTCCTTCCTATGTTTATATTTCATGCAAGATATCCTCTGGATTCTTGATGGTTGCTAGAATTTCGTCGTCATTCAGCAAACGTACTTCTCCTCCGTGTATTTTAATACGGGATCCTGCATAGCGCGCAAACACCACCCAATCCCCCTTCTTGCACCACGGACCTTCTGGAAATTTTTCTTTTTCATAAGCTTGGTTTCCCACAGCCAATACATTTCCACAAGTTGATGCAATAGATGCTCTTTCTACAGCGTCATCAGAATAAATAATTCCTCCTTTACTCTTTTTTGACGCTTCAAAAGGCAGTACTAAAATTCTCCATCCAACGGGTAATGGAAGTTTATCCATTTCATTGGTAATTTTTTTTGCTTTTTCTTTTAATTCTTTTTTTTCTTCTTGATATTTTTCTTGTAGGGCTGCTTTAAGTTTTGGTGTGTCGCCCGATGTCGATAACTGTTCCTCTTTGCTCATTTTTTTGCTCCTTTGCATTTAGCAGGTTAGAGATTTCCTGTCGCACTAATTCTAGTGCGTTAATTTGACCTATAATATACTTGTATTGTTCGAAATTGTCAACATTTCCGGATGTAACACTTAGGGCCAATTGTTGTAGTCTTGTCTCTGTGTTTCTTTTAACTTTATATAATATTTGTAACGGATCTTCAGCCATTATGCGTTTTTTCTCTTTTTAGTGTCCCCACCTTTTTTCAAACCAACTCTCCCACCTTTCTTATGAACCGATAGATAAGGAGATTGTGAACTTAGAGGTCTTGGTTTTTTTAAAATAGGACGAGATGAAGTTGAGTTATAATTAGGCATTAATGTATCCTTCCACAATCTTCACAAATTAATGCTTTTCTTAATGAAGCACATGTACATTCTTTTTTTTCTTCTTTACTTCCAAAAAGAAAATTCCAAAATTTTTTAAAAATATTCATATTTTATTATATTAAAATTAACAACTTTTGTCTACTTCTTTCGTTTATGTTGACTGTAAATTAACTGCTGAAGGACCTTTTTCACCATTTTCAACTTCAAATGTTAATGTATCACCTTCGTTTAAATTCAAGTTTGCTGCTCGAGCTGCTGAAGAATGTACAAAAACATCTTTTTCTTTGTCTTCTCGTTCAATGAAACCGTATCCTTTGGTTGTATTAAACCATTTAACTTTTCCTTTTAATAGTTCACTTGCCATATTTTTCTCCTTTCCTTTTTTTCTTTAACTTTTTTAAATATTTTTTCGTGTCCTTTAAATCTAATTTAGGTTCAACTTTGTTAATAATAGCATACGGTTGTTTTAGAAAAGTTCTCATTTTTTCTTAGGTCCACCATTTCTAAATATTTGTGTTCCCTTTATCCCAAAAATACTTCCAACTACAAGAATCCATAAAGTCGAAAACCATGTTGGCAGTGACGCGAAATGCTCGAAGAAGATTTTCACCTTCTCCATCGCCGCAGGATTGTCACTGAAGACTCCCCAGGCGAGCACAATTATGGGGGCGCTTAGGATCAAAAGTACAAATTCATCCTTGTAGTCGTTTTGACGGGCCTCTAAAAGTTTTCCCTGGTAAGCTTCCTCACCTCGAGCTTGTTTTTGCGCATGCAAAAATTGTGCGTCTGCCATAGCCATCTTGGACTCTTGGCGTTTTTTGTAAATGTGGCTCCCTGCGTTGAGCGCTAATTTTATAGCACTAAACCACATACTAGTACCACTTAACTTCTGATTTTTTTTCTTTTAACATTCTACGTTGGCCGCCAACTTTATTAGTTGTTGGAATGCCTTCAGGAATTTTAACCTCAACACCGCCTTTAGGATATCCATCCTTATTGACGAATTGTTTGTGGTTAATTCCTTTGTAGAAAGGTTCTTTTTTTGCCATTATGCCTCCTTAGCTTCTTGGTCCTTTTAAAGTTCGTACATCTCTTGCCTTCATACGAGCAATCTCTTTTCTATTTTGATCACCCATCTCTTGTTTGGCCATAGATGTATCAGCTCGTAGTATAGCCAAATCTTCATTTTGTTCAAGCTTATCCTCTTGGATATCTCTGTTTTGAACTAATTTAGCTCTATCTATTTCGCCTCTTTGCTTCATTTCCTTGTCTTTTCTTGTAGTATCCATAGCTTTTAAGTCTACTTCTCTAGATTTAATTTTTAATAATGGATCATGATCGAATTGAGATGTAATACGTTTTTCTTCTTCCATAAACTCATTCATCATTTCAGCAATTAATACAGCTTTTCTAGCTTCTATCTTTTGAGTAAGTTGTTGAACTTGTTGTCCTACTTGTGGATTAGAAGGAGCTGCTTGTTGCATTTGTGCCAACATTTGAAATTCTTGAGGAAATTCTACCTGTACCTGTTCCTGAGCCATAATACTAATATGTTCTAAAACATTTTTTTCCATCGCCGCCATAATAGGTGGATTATTTCTAACCATATTCATAGACATAAAATGTAAGTGTGCACTAATATGCGCTCTATGATCCTGACCTGGATAAGCTTGAAAAGGCTTACCAGAGATTGCATCAATATTTTCCAATGCAGGATCTTTAGGCATTTTAGGAGGAGGGGGTGGTAAAATTTGATCAATATCTTTTATTCCAATTGCTTCATACATTTTTCTATAAGATAAATATAAATCATGCATTTGTGGATTAGACATTGCTAATTGTAATTCTGTTTGTGCTAATGTTACACGTTGTTGCATTGAAAATATATTTGGATCTGCAACCGGTAAAATATCTACTCTATCATCAAAATCTTGAACTTTAACTGTTCTGGCCGCACCAACTACATCATAAGGATATTCAGGAGGTAAATAAGTAGCAAATACTTTTGCCAGTAATTTAAATTCCTGTTTTAATGCAACATATAATCTTTTATGGATTGCTGACATTACCCTTGAACCACGTTCCAAAAGGGCGATCGTCGTTCCAACAGCTGCTTGTTGGTTGCCTTCACCGACTTGCATATCAGCAATCGAGGCAAATCTTTGACCTGCCGCTACAACCACTCCCATTAATTGTAATAATGTGGGAGAAGGTTCTTTATAAGGTAGGTTAAAAAATGAATCCTTTAAACTTCCACCTGGAGCGTCGACATCTTTCCACTCTCCTGGTTGAAGGGGTTGTGCGTCATCTCTAATACGCACGCCTCGTTGCTTAAATCCTGCTGGTAAATTAGATAATGTACCCGCGTCTAATAATTGACGGAGAGCAGCCGTTGCCGTTCTGCTCAATCCGCCAATCATGTGAATGAGTCCAAAGCCATAAAATCCGAGTCCTGGCAGAAACTTGAAATGGACAAAATATTGGATTTTTCTTTTGGTTGGATCATTGGGTGCATAATTCCTTCTAATAGAAAGAACTATTCGGCTACCTTCTTCGACTGTTACGACGTAAGGTAATTTTATTCCTGTTGGTTCTCCATCTGGGCCAACATCTTCGAAACCCTCTATGTCTAAATTTACATGGCATTCAAGTAATGTAAAAACATCTTCTTGCTTGCCTGTTTTTTTAGTACCAGCGAGTTCCTTTTCTTTTTCTTCAACTTTATCTTGAAAGATAGGAGGTTTTCCTAATTCGACATCTCGATAAAATCCGGAAACCTGTTGTTTCCTTAATTCGTTTTCTGGAATTTTTAGTACATGAATAATGGCTTCCGCATCATCTAATGAGGTAGCTGCATACGGAACCACTAAGTCATCTGCTTGAACGAACTTTGAAACAGCTCGTCCTAGTAAATCGTCATAATAAATTTTTTTAAATGTTGAACCCGATAGAGGTAAATGAAATAACATTTGATCAAATTCAGGTTCATACTCATTCATTTGATCCATGATTTGATAATTCATGAAATTTTTAACTCTTTGAGATTGTTGTTCTTTAGGGGGAGTGGATAAACCCATCACTTGGGTTCTAACCGGTCCATCCGCCGGTAATAATTCTTTATAAGCCATTGCCTGAAACTGCGTTACTGCTTCAGCTAAAACTGGGTGAGTAGCACCGGACGCTCCCTGGAAAGGTTCGGTTCTTATTTTATATTGAAATCCTAAAAGGTCTAATCCTTTGGTATAAGTATCTTCCCATTCTTTTCTTGATTGCTTATAATCTGTATAGTCAGACTGCATATCGGATCCAATTGGAGTCAAAATATCATCTGGTAAAAGATCTGCTAAGTTATCAAAATGGCCCTCGGTTCCTGGAATTTGCAACTTGGTTGATGGATCAAAATTAATGTCCATTCCTCCATCAGGAAGTTCTGTTGCTTCAATACCTTCTGTTTCGATTAGTTTAGTCTCATCCGCTACTGGAATTTCTACATCGGGTGCAATAACTGGAGGTAGATCTGTAGTTGGAAGAGTCTTATCAATTTCTGCCATTAATAACTCCTAGGCCGCATTATACCATTATATAGGGCTGAAGGCAACCCTTGTGGATCAGGTCCTCTTTCAGGTGGGATAGTTTTTGTTAAACCACCGTCTGCAAAAGGATAAGTAATTTTAGCATCTATATTCCATTGATCGCCTAATCTTGATTCTCCCATTCCACTCATCCCTGGAACTGGTTCTCCCTTATAAGTAGTTTCTGTTCTACCTCTTCCAAAACCAGTACCACCTCCTATTTCTAACTTACCTCCTCCAGGTAAATTAAAAGGTATATTAGCATCAACGCCAAAACCGTAATTATATTGTTTTTGATCTAATCCTGGTATTTGTTGTCCCTGATCATAAATATCTTTATTTGAACCCATTCCACCACTACCTGTTATTTTTAAAAAGTCCATGATACCCGAACCATTAGATTCTTTTTTTATTTGTTTTAATTCTTCACCACTTATAGGAGGTCCACCTGCACCAAGACCAATTCTTCCGCCTTCGGCTTTTTTAATTGGCATTAAAATATCAAGCACCTCTTTTACGTCTTCATTAATGTGATAGCCATAATCATCTGTAATTGAACTATGATATTCAATCTTTTCTCTCTCAGTCATTTTTTTAACTTTTTCTGAGAATTTTTTATAATTGTCTGTATGATCCTTGTCTTTTATTCTTCCTTTCCAATAATCTCTCTCTTTTTTAAAATGTTGTAATAAGTAATCAACTCCTGAACCATATCCATCATCTATATGTTCAAATTTTACTTTATGGCCCGCTTTTTTTAAAGCATCTGC
>Ga0207986_1001348_pt1 | contig 10641 bp, 9 predicted proteins | sample ETNtaG_26_FD_185764 | JGI IMG/M metagenome (GOLD analysis project Ga0207986, IMG submission 185764) | Marine microbial and viral communities from oxygen minimum zone, Eastern Pacific Ocean - ETNP201302SV89 (SPAdes) (version 2) | ecosystem: Environmental > Aquatic > Marine > Oceanic ... | reverse complement strand
AATCTTTATCCAAATCAAATTTTTTTACTCTTACGGTTAAAAATCTTAGTAAGTTTTTGTCGATTTTTTCATTTTTTTCTAATTCCGAAACAGTTAAGCCATTTCCTTTAAGTTTAAAGTGAATATAGTTGCCTTTCCTATTTTTGTTTATTTCATGAGATAAATTCAGAAGACCCCAATCATCAATTTTTATAATTTCTCCCCCATTTTTTTCAATAATTTTTGAATATTTTGTTTTTAAACTTTTCAACTGGTCAGCAGAATGACTTTGTTTTGCTATAATCGTATGTTCGTATAAACTCATTTTTTGTCCTATAATCTCATATTCTATCTGCAGTACATTTTTTACTGCATCGAGAAAAGATGGTTTTATACTATTTAAACTTCTAATTTACAATGTATAAATTACTTCCTAGAATATAAATAGTCATATGTTTTCAATAATTTTTCCAGGGCAAGGCTCTCAATCTGTAGGAATGGCAAAAGAATTTTATGAAAAATATACTCTTGTAAAAAACATATTTTCTAGAGCAAACGAAGCTTTAAATTTTGATTTAAGTAAAATTATTTTAAGTGGGCCGATTTCAGAAATTAATTTGACCAAAAATACACAGCCAGCAATATTTGTTGTCAGCTATTCAATTTTTTCTGTAATGAAAAATGAATTTAATATTGATTTAAACCAGGCAAATTATTTTGCTGGCCATTCACTTGGAGAGTATTCTGCTTTAACTTGCGCTAATTCTTTGCCATTTGAAGAAGCCGTTCGTTTACTGTACGCAAGAGGCAAATTTATGCAAGAAGCAGTGCCATCTGGTAGAGGGGCCATGTTAGCCGTGTTAGGTTTGAAAGTAGAGGAAATTTTAGAACAAATAAGTTCAATTTCAACAAACGGAACTTGCGAAATAGCCAATGATAACAGTCCAGGTCAAATTGTTGTTAGTGGAGACAAGGATAGTATTCAAATTTTACAAAATAGTCTTAAAAAAAAATCTATACGTGGATTAATATTGCCTGTGAGCGCACCATTTCATTGTTCTTTAATGGAAAGTGCTGAGAAAAAAATGAGTCAAAAAATAACAGAATTAATATTTAAAGATCCGAAACCATCAATAATATCTAATGTTACTGCAAGGGCCGAAAATAAAGCTAGTAAAATTAAGGAGCTATTAATTAAACAGATTACTTCAAGGGTAAATTGGAGAGAAAGCATAGAGTATATGATTAATAATGGAGTTAATGAATTTATTGAAATTGGGCCAGGAAAAGTTCTAACGGGTTTAGTGAGGAGAATTAATAAAGACGTAAATGTTTTTAATATCAATTCTATAGATGATATAACAAATTATATAAATAAATGATTAATTTTAAAAATAAAAAAATATTAATTACAGGTGCAACCGGTGGAATAGGCAATGAGCTTGTTAAAAAATTTTCAAATTTAGGAGGGAACATAGTAGCCACAGGAACAAAAGCAGAAAAATTAGATATTATAAAAAAAAAATATCCTAATGTAAAAATCCAAAGATTTGATATCTCAGAGCACTCAAGAATAGAAGAATTTATAGGCAATGTTGTCTTAGATTTGGGCGGGCTAGATGTACTCATTAATAATGCTGGAATAAATAAGGACAACCTATCTATAAGGATGAAGGATGAAGAATGGAAATCAGTAATTGATGTAAATTTAACTTCTACTTTTTTATTGTGTAAACACTCAATAAAAATTATGTTAAAAAATAAATTCGGCAGAATTGTAAATATTACTTCAATTGTAGGTCACACAGGAAATCTAGGTCAGTCAAATTATGCCGCTTCAAAAGCTGGTATTATTGGAATGTCCAAAAGTCTTGCAATTGAATATGCAAAAAAAAATATAACAGTTAATTGTGTCTCTCCTGGTTTTATAGCCACAGATATGACGATGAATATTGCAGAAAAAGTAAAGGAATTTCTAGCATCAAAAATACCTATGGGAAAATTTGGGTCAGGGGAAGATGTGTCAAATTGTGTAGCTTTTTTATCTTCGGACTTAGCTTCTTATGTTACTGGAGAAACATTACATGTTAATGGTGGCATGTATATGGCTTGACAAAATTTGTGATTAATCTATTAAGTTTACTATTAGCAATTTATTAAAGGAACCAAATGGGAGATGATGTAGCAAATAAGGTAAAAAAAATAGTCGCGGATCACTTGGGAGTCGATGAAGCAAAAGTAACTGAGGAAGCCAGCTTCATAGATGATTTAGGGGCAGATAGCTTGGATACAGTCGAACTGGTTATGGCATTCGAAGAAGAATTTGGTTCTGAAATTTCTGACAGTGAGGCTGAAAAAATATTAACTGTTGGTGATGCAATAAAGTTCATAGAGAATAAATAAAACTAAAGTTTGTTTTCCAATTTTTTAGTATGATTTTAGATTGTACAGGGATGATGATAATTATTTCCTCACCTTCTGGAGCAGGAAAAACTACACTTGTAAAATTATTATCTAAAAGAAATAAAAATTTTGAGATTTCAATTTCAAATACAACACGAGTACCTAGGAGAGATGAAATTGAAGGCAAAGATTATTATTTTATTGATGAGGAGAAATTTAACGATCTAATTAAAACAAAATCTTTTTATGAGTATGCAAGAGTTTTTAATAATTTTTATGGTACGTTAAAAAATCCTGTCATTAAGCATTTATCTCATGGAAAAGATGTACTGTTTGACATAGATTGGAATGGCTCCAAACAAATGAAAGAGCTAAAACTAAAAAATAAATTAATTTCGATATTTATTTTACCACCAAACATTAAAACACTTAGAGATAGATTGTCCAATCGTGATATGAAGGATAAATTAATATTAAAAGAACGAATGAATCAATTCAAAAATGACGTGTTACATTGGAAAGAATATGACTATATTGTGATAAATAATGATTTAGAAAAATGTTATGAAGTAATTATGTCAATAATTGATTGTGAAAAAAAAGGAAAAAAATTTTTATTTGATCAAAGTAAAATTAAAGAAAAAATATCTGAATTAATTAGCTAAATTTTCATACTCCTTTGTAATTTCAAAATAAATTTCTTTACTTAAATTCTGTGGTCTTAAATTTAAATTAATTTTTAATTTATTCAAAATTTCATTACCATTGTTAAATAATCGCTTAATTGGTTTGTTGATCATTTTTCTTTTTTGTGAAAAAAAAACTCTTGTAACTACTTCCAAACTTTTTGCATTTTGAAATTTTACATATTTTGTTTCTGGAACAAATGACAAAATGCTACTTTCTACTCTTGGCTTTGGATAAAAACAATTTCTAGAAACGTCAAAATGTTTTGTAATTTTTAATTTCCAATTGCTAATTATAGATAATCTGCCATAATTTTTGGTATTGGTTTTGGCAATAATTCTTTCCGCAACATCTTTTTGAAACATTAAAATCAGTTTTTTATACCAAAAATTTGAATTACAATTTAATATCCATTTTGCAAGTATTTGAGTAGATATATTGTAGGGTAAATTGCCAAATACAATTAGTTTTTTATTGGATAAATTTTTTTCGTTGGTGTTTAGTATATCTTCGTTAAAAATATTTATTTTATTTTTGAATTCTTTTTTTAAATTTTTATAAAGGAACTTATCTTTTTCAATTAGAAAAATTTTTTTTGGTTTTTTTTTAATTATTTCCTTCGTTAGATTCCCCGTACCAGGGCCAACTTCCAATATATCATCTTTTTTATTTATATCTCCAATATCAATAATTTTATTTATAATGTTAATATCTGTTAAAAAATTTTGTCCCAAACTTTTTTTTGGTAAAATTTTCACTGTATATTATTAAAAAACTTTATTGATTCAATTAAACTGGATGGATCGGCAACTTTTTTTCCGACAATATCCGTCGCAACGCCGTGATCGGGTGATACTCTAATAAATGGAAGTCCCAAGGTAATATTGATAGCTTTAAAACTCATTATGGTTTTGATCGGTGCTAATACTTGATCATGATACATTCCAACAACCACGTCGAACTTTTTTTGGTTTTTTGGTAAAAATAACGTATCAGCAGAAAGTGGGCCAGTGATATTAATTTTTAGTTTTTTTATTTTTATAATTGCAGGTTTAATTATTTTTTCTTCTTCTGAGAATTTTTCGTTAGAAAAACAGTGCGGATTTAATCCCGTGATTGCGATTTTGATTTTTTTTTTTAAATATTTGTTATAAAAAAAAACAATTTCCTTTATTTGACTTACTATTTTTTTGACATTTAATTTTTGAGATATTTTTTTTACCGGAACATGCGTTGTAATTGGAGTGACGGTTAATTTTTTGCTGTAAATTAACATTGCTACCTTGCCATAACGTCCTGTTTTATATGCAATAAATTCTGTTATGCCGTTGAATTTTTTATTCAAAAAAGTCTCTTTTGACACTGGTCCATTTATAATTCCTAAAATTTTATTTTGTTTTATCAAATTTAATCCTTGAGAAAAACAATCCAAAATAAATTTATTTGATTTTTTTGAAATTTTTTCAAAAATTTTTTTTTGATTGTATTTTATATCAATCACAGGAATAGCCGTACCTTTTAAATCATCTAATCTAAAGTTTTTTTCAATTAATTTTAGACTTAGATTAAATTTAAAATATTTTAAGTGTCTGTATAGAAGACTATAATTTCCAATAACTAAGCATGGGGGGTGTCTAAATTTTTTTTTTTTTATCCAAGATTTAAAAATTATTTCAGATGAAATACTATTAGGCTCTCCAAGAATTATAGCAATTGGTTTAATCATTGAAATATTTGATTTTAATATTATTTTTAACTTGATTAAAATAATTGGTTGAGAAATTATTTAATTGATTATTTTTTTCGATTTCAATTAATTTTTTCATTTTTTTATCAATATCCATATTGGTTTCCTCAACCCTTTTATTTTCAACTTTTAATATTAAAACGCCCCCAGAAACAGAAATGGGTTCAGTTATAGAGCCTATTTTGGTTTTTTTTATAGATTTTAATAATAGTTTAGAAAGTTTACTTTCACTTATCCATCCCAGATTACCACCTTGTTGAGCAGTTGGTGATGAACTAAATTGAATTGCAGTGTTTTCAAATCCTTCTTCTTTTATGTTTTCCATTACATCATCTATTGTGATTTGATCTTTTTTTTTAGTTTTTGTAATTTGATCATCTGTTTTGACTTCAACCATTTTTTCTATAGACTTTTCTTCAACTATAGAATTTTTTTTATTATTATAGGAAGCACTTTCGGTTTCAATTATTATTCCACTATTTTTTTCATCAACAACTTTATTTTTTGGCAATTCTTCAACAACATTGTTTTCATTCAATTCTTCTTCAATTTCTTCATCTAATTCTTTTATTGCTGAATTTTCGATAAATATTTCGTATACTAGATACTCTACATTTTTTTTTTCTTCCGCAATTAATGTCTTCAATTTTTTATCAATTTTTTCCTTATCAATAATAATTTGATTCTTATAAAATTGATAAACTAATTGATTCCATTTTAATTCAAGTAAAATTTTTTTTTTAAACTCATCTAATTCATATTCCGCATAATTTAAATATGCTTTAAAATCATCGATGCTCTTAAATCCAATATTTCGAGATGATCGAACAATTTGATTATTAAGTAGTTCATCTTTTATAATTATGTTATCGTGATCTGATAACGCTGTGATTTTTATTTTATCTTTTATTAAAGAATCAATTGCAATTTTTTTGGATTCTTGATTATCTAATTCACCAATTCGTCCTACAGTTATCACGTTTAAATATTTTATTTCTCTATCCAAGTCATAATTGGTAATAATTTCGTCTCCTACCGATATAATTACTTTGTTGGTTAATTCTGCTTTTGAACCAGTCAACAACATTGTTGAGAGAAGAATTATGGCTATTAGTAATTTGATATTTTTCCTCACTTAATTAACCGTGAGTTCCGTTGCTGATACTGGTATCTTTCCAAAAGGTATAATTGTTAATGTAAACATTAAATTTTCGCCAGGTTCTAAATCATTATCCGAGTAAAAACTTTTATTATATTCTACTGCCGCTCTCAGGCAGTCATTTTCATATTGATAGCTTATATTATAAAATTCAGTGGCTTCGGTTGTAAAGTTTTCACGAGTTTTAAACTTTAAAGAATTTGATTTATTTAATTCTAAAACAAGTCCAGAGTTAATATAATGGTTATCTCCAATATGATTATTTTCTTCAATATATTCAAAATTTGTAACTAATTTATTAATTTTAAAAATACCTGAAATTTCATTATAATTTAGAGTACTGTAATTGTTATCTAGTGAAAATTTATAACCAACTTTACTAAACTCATTTAGATAATAATTTACATTACCAACTAATTCTGATGTTTTTTCATTCAATGTGCTTTGTTTAGGCATATTAGCGTTATCATCATAGCTAAAAATTTGACCCACTGATAAATTGAATTTCTCAAAATTATTTTTATCCTTATAATTGTAATCTGTTCCTAAAGTTAAACTTGTACCTGGCTCAACTACGTCAATAGCAGATAATTTGTTTAAAGAATACAGGTTTGAGATTCCCAATTTTAAACTATTGTCACTCATATTTCTCATATGCCCCGGTGCTGTCCTCAACATTAGTTTCGGTGTTAGAGTTTGTTTATAATTTTCTGACCGCTTTTCTAAAGGCAGAGAACTTATTAATGATATCGCTCCATTAAGCTCAATATTATTTTTGTCATTTTTATGATCAGAATTGTTTTTTGATCGATAATTTGCATTTTTCAAATTACCTTCAAATTTAGTTATAATACCGAAGTCATTAATATAATCATTTGAACTCCAATGAAAATCGTTGACTAGTTTTGTTTGTTTTTTATTAGTCTCGTAGTTTTTGTAGTAGCCTCTAGACTGAAAGTTAAACATTCCCAGTTCTTCAGAAATAGATAATTTATTTTTATAATCATAATTTGGCGCTACAAACTCATATCTTTCTTCAGTTTTGCTTAAATCTTCGTATACATTCATATTTATATCCAAATTTGAATTATTTTTTGAAAAATTCGCAGCTATTGAGGAATTCATTATTGTGTTACTTTCCATTATTTTAGAATTAATATCATGAACTTTAAGGTAAGTATCATTTGACGTTTTTTGAAAATTAATTGAAAGTTTACTTTCATCAAATGTTTCGAGATCTAAATTAATATCAGACTTTGCAAAAATATGATTTCTACTTCCATTAGTTTTTTTGTTCGAGGTTTTTTTATAGCCCTGATTAAAACTAGCATCTAGTATTGAGTAACTATTTTTCGTTACATATCGGTATTCTGTTTGGATTACAGGATTTTCATCTGCGTAAACTTTTGGATTTAATGTTGCATCCTTATGTTCTGCTAAAGCGAAATAATAAGGTAAATTAATACCATTTCCTAACAAAGGAGAATTCGTTATACTCGGTGTTAAGAATCCAGATTGTCTCTTTACCGTTGGATCAGGGTGAAAAAATATCGGAGTATAAAACACAGGGTAACCATATAGGTATAATTTTGCATTTTCATAACTGATTTTTTGTTTTTCCTTATCATGAATTATCTTGTTTGCCGTGAGTTTCCATGGCGGACATTTATCCCCCCTTTTTTTACAAGTCGTAAAAACCCCTCCTTCAATGTAACTTTTATTCTCAGTAATGACCGCAGAATTAGCAACTAATCTTGGATCATTTTCAATATTTCCAAATGTATCCTTTTTGAATTTCAATTTTAAATTTGATCCTGCCATTCTTTTATTATTAACATCGACAAATATATCGTCGAAAAAATATTTATTCTCATATTTATCAGTTATTTTAATATGACCTTGTGATCTTAAATTTTTATTTTTTATAGAGTAGTTAAACATATCTACTAAAATTGAATTTCCGTATCCATCATTCATTTTTGTTAATTGATCAGATTTTATGACTTGATTTCTTTTGTCATATAAGGCGATTTCAGTCTTGATGGTTACTCCATCACTGTCTTTAAAAAAAACGTTGCCCTCAGCTAATATTTCTTCTTTTTTTTTTGAATATCGAATCTTGTCTGATTTAAGTTCATCATTTGTTTTTCTGTCAGTGATTTTTACAGATTTTTTTGCATCTATAACATTTTCCCTTTTATCATAAGTTGCACTTTCAGATTCAATGATAATTCCATCTTGCCCTACAATAAGAACATTGCCTTCTGCTTGAATTGTTTCGCTATCCTGAAATAACTTTATATTTGATGCACTAATATCGAATTCATCAGCAACCAAACCTTGAATTAAAGAAAAAAAAATTAATATCAAATATAGTAATATATTATTATTATTTTTCATTAACATGAATCATTCCTATAGAACTAAAAATCAGAATTATACTTAAAGGAGTCCAAACAGACATTATTAAAGAAATTTGTTCTGTTTCTCCCATTGCTCTGGATAAGTCATTAAGATAAAAAATGATAACCGAAAGAATGATAGTAATAATGACATAAATCAGATAACTTCCCCTATACTTTACATTCATTACAATGGCCCCAGCAAGAAGCGTCATGGACATTAAAAAAAGCGGGTAGGACAAAGCTTTATGAAATTCACTTTCAATTTCTTTAGTAGAATAGCCCAAATATTTGTAATTTTCTTTTAATTTGCTCAGTTCCCAAAAAGATATAGCATCCAAATTGGAAAAAATATTTTTTATGCTGTTAATTTCAAAGTGACTTACAAAAGAATACTCAGCAAAATAGCTAGAGGCGTTGTTACTATCACTGTAATAAACTGTTGCATCACTTAATGTCCAATTATGTTTGCTGATATCAGCTTTACGTGTTTCAATTCTTGATAGAGACTCATTGTTTTCGTCAAACTTATAGATAGAGACATCTATCAAATTATTATTACTTAATCTTTTTGCTCTAACTATATTTGTATTTCCGTCGATTTTATCTTTTATCCAAATACCATTTTCTGTAAGTGCAGCCAAATAGTCATTATCTCTAGTATAATTATTTTTTATATCCAAATATTTGTGTGTAAGTTTTGAAGTTACCGTATTTACACCCATTACAATAATTATGCCAAAAAGTAGCGATATTAAAGCCGGAAAGATTATAATTTTAAAATTTGATATGCCTGCTATCTTCAAAGCAATTAACTCTTCTGATCGAACAAATCTTAGAAATAATATGATTGATGAGATTAAAAAAATAAATGGGAAAAGTTTATATATTATTGAGGGCACCTTTAAAAGAGTTAAAATTACGGGTAATAAAAATCCAACCGCGTGATCCTTAAAAAAATTAACTTCTTCGAATATATTAAGAATAATTCCCAGGGCCAAAAACATCAAAGTAACATTCAATAAAGTTTTAGTGTATTCAACAAAAAAATATCTTTTAAATATATTAAATTTAAACATTTTATTGATCTAGATTTTCAAATTTAAATATTCTAATTAAATTTAGGTAATTCAATAATATTAATAAAGGGGGCAAAGAATAATAAATGATTGTACCCAAAGCAGAGTTTCCTGAATATCTAACCATAATTTCTGCAAATACTAGGATGGTAAATGCGGTTATAAAAACAATATATTTTTGAAGAAAATAATATTTACTTTCTTTTCTCGAGGATAACAAATAACAAATAATTATTGATATGATGGGAATGTAAAGAGGCATTCCTAATCTTCTATTCAGTTCAGATGTAATGTCGTCTATCCTGGCCCTACATTGAAATTTTAAAAGAGTAGTTTTGCCTTCATCTAAAAATGGCTTAATACAATTTAATAAACTAAGAGTATTATTTTCCTGTATTTTTGGATAAGTCGTAGTTTTGCTTTCAAATGAGGCTAAATTAATTTCTGTTTTGTAAAATTTTAAAAAATTAATTTTATTGTTTATTTTCTCTGTCTGGATTACACCATCGAATAAAACTAAAAAATTTTGTTCAGTTAAAACACCAACTTTTACAAATGGCATTACACCTTTTGTTATAATGTATCCTTTTTTGGCAATGATTGTTCTCGATTTTGCATTACTTGAAGTATCATCTCTTAAGAAAACATCTAACATTTCTCCATTGGGTTTTTTCTTTTCAACAAATACAGTTAACCCTTTAACCGTATCATTAAATTTTTTTTCTTTTACCAAAGAGGGAAAGAGAGTTATGTTAGATGATTTTAAAATTGATCTTGCAAAATTCAGAGATGAAGGACTTATAGAAAGTGATATAAATAATTGAAATGATGTAATTAAAATTGAAATTATAAAAACAAAATTTACGAGTCTGATTTTATTTAAGCCAGATGTCCAAAAAACTAATAATTCGTTATTTTTTTCAAATTGCAATATTGTAGTTAATAAACTGATTAAAAAAACTACAGGAATTAATCTACCAATGACTTTTGGTATGTTTAGAACTGAATATGTAAAATAAACACTAAATGCATGTCCGTCTTCGGTAACAAAATCTAAATAATTTACAGCTTGAACAATCCAAACAATTACACATGTTGATATTAATATTAACGCAAATAAAGAAATAAATTCCGTAAAAAAATATCTATAAATTGTATTTCTCATTACGGTTGATTTAATATATA
>Ga0207986_1001335_pt1 | contig 10703 bp, 8 predicted proteins | sample ETNtaG_26_FD_185764 | JGI IMG/M metagenome (GOLD analysis project Ga0207986, IMG submission 185764) | Marine microbial and viral communities from oxygen minimum zone, Eastern Pacific Ocean - ETNP201302SV89 (SPAdes) (version 2) | ecosystem: Environmental > Aquatic > Marine > Oceanic ... | reverse complement strand
ATTTCAGAAGTTAATAAATTAAATTTAGATTTTCAAGAATTTGCTGAGGCAGGTTTTATGTTGGGTCACGGAAGTATTGTTAGCATACCTGAAACATTCAGTATGGTTAAATACATCCACCATTTATTTAAATTTTCATCAGATGAATCTTGTGGCAAATGTTTTCCTGGAAGATTGGGTTCTTATCGAGGGAAAGAAATGTTCGACCAAGTTTTAGATAAAAGTGAAAAAATTCCAATTAAACTACTTAGTGAATTACTCGTTACCATGAAAGAAGGTTGCTTGTGTGCTTTATGTGGTGCAATTCCTGTGCCCATTAGTAACATGCTGAAATATTTTACCCACGAATTTAAAAATGATATAAAGCAAGATGTTTAAAGGGAGATTGTGAAAAACGAAACAAATGGAAAAAATCGTAAAGTTGCCTATATTGATAACGTAGCTCATCAAATCAAACCAAATCATACTTCTGTTTTAAAATTTGTTAGAGAATATTTAGGCGAAAAAAAAATTCCAAGTTTGTGTGATGATTCAAACTTGGCACCTTATGGAGCTTGTAGAATTTGTTCGGTGGAAATTGCGCTTCAAAAAGATGGGCCAATTAAAACCGTAGCATCCTGTCATACCCCCATTACCGAAGATTCATACATTCTTACCACTAACGAAAGGTTGCAAAGCTTAAGAAAAAACATTGTTGAACTAGTTCTAACTGATCATCCAATGGCGTGCTCAACTTGTGAAGTAAATAATAATTGTGAATTACAAACCGTAGCTAATAATTTAGGCATAAGCAAACATCGTTATAACAAACCAAAACAAAATAAAGGAATTCCTAAAGATACTTCACACGCGTACATGCGGATGAATTTAGATAACTGTATTAATTGTGGACGTTGTGTTAGGGCGTGCGATGAAATTCAGGGCTCTTTTGTTTTAACAATGAGTGGAAGAGGTTTTGAATCTAATATTACGACAGATAATGATATGTTATTTGGTAACTCTTCTTGTGTCTCATGCGGGGCATGTGCGCACACTTGTCCAACTGATGCTATATCAGATGTATTTCAATCCAAATCAAACAAAGCTGATAAAAAAATAAGAACTACTTGTTCATATTGCGGAGTAGGATGTAATTTAGAGGTAGCTGTTAAAGATAATAAAGTTCTATCTATTGATACACCAAAAGATACCGAGGTTAATGCTGGTCACACCTGCCTAAAAGGACGTTATGCTTTCGGTTTCTACAACCACAAGGATCGATTAACAAATCCTCTTATAAAAAAGAATGGAAAATTTGAAAAAGTAACATGGGATGAGGCTTACAATTTTATCAAGGATAAATTAGATCAAACTAAAAAAAAATATTGTCCCGATGCAATAGCGGGTATTTCTTCAGCGCGATGCACAAATGAAGAAAATTACGTATTTCAAAAAATGATACGAGCCGTGATTGGCACAAATAATGTCGATTGTTGTGCTCGAATTTGTCACTCACCAACTGCATTAGGATTGCAAAAAACGTTTGGAACGGGAGCAGCAACAAATTCTGCTGACGATATTTATCACGCTGATTTATTTTTAATCATAGGAGCCAACCCTACAAGTGCGCATCCGGTAACAGGTGCTAAAATTAAACAACAAGTCATGAAAGGAAAAAAACTTATCGTCCTTGATCCTGTTAAAACAGAACTGGCAAAAATGGCTGATTATCATATTCAACTTAGACCTGGCACGAATGTCGCTGTTTTAAATATGATGCTCTATTTTATTTTAGAAGCGGGTTTAGAAAAGAAAGCATTTATTAAAGAACGTTGTGAAGGATTTGAAAATTTTGATAAAGAAATCAAAAAATTGAATATAGATCAGTTAGAAAAAGCATGTGGCATAAATCGTGAACTTATCAAAAAAGCTGCAATTGCATATGCAACAGCAAAAAATTCTATGGAATTTCATGGTTTAGGGGTAACTGAACATATGCAGGGTTCTAAAACAGTAATGCTTATAGCTGACCTTGCTATGATTACGGCTAATCTGGGAAGAAAAGGTGTGGGAGTAAATCCATTGCGCGGACAAAATAATGTACAGGGTGCTGCTGATATGGGATGTCAACCTCACCAAGGCGCTGGTTATTTATCGGTAGCAGATAAAAAAATACAAGAATTTTATACTAATAAATATGGCGTTGTACATCCAACAAAAGCAGGATTAAAAATTCCACAAATATTTGATGCTGCAATTAATGGCAACTTAAAAGCTGTATGGATTATTGGAGAAGATGTTGTTCAGACCGATCCGAATAGCGCTCATGTAATTAAGGCTATGAAAGCTTTAGATCTTTTGGTTGTTCAAGAAATATTTATGAGTGAAACCGCAAAATTTGCGACCGTTGTATTGCCCGGAACAACTTTCTTAGAAAAAAATGGAACTTTTACAAATACGGAAAGACGTATTCAAAAAGTAAATCAAGTTACTAAACCTCTTTCAGGAAGTAAACCTGATGGCATAATAATAACAGAAATGATGCAACGATTGGGTTATAAACAATCGCTTTATGATGCAGATGAAGTATTGGCTGAAATTGCTGATGTTGTTCCTTTCTTTAAGGGAGTAACTCGGGAAAGACTCGGTAAATTAGGTTTGCAGTGGCCTGTGAAAGAAGACGGCACTGACACAAAAATATTACATACGGAAACTTTTAAATTAGGCAAAGGACAAATCAAATATTTTGATTGGAAAGAAACAAACGAATTGATTGAAAATAAAAAGGAATTTCCACTTATTTTAACAACAAGCAGAGTTTTACAACATTATAATGCTGCTACAATGACTAGAAGAACTAATAATTTAAAAATAGTAAATGAGGACGTTTTACTGATCAATAGAGAAGATGCTGATAAAAGAAATTTAAATACCGGCGATATTGCAAGATTATATTCTGCTAGAGGTGAAGTTTCGCTTATGGTTGAAGTAACAGATAAAGTAAAGAAAGGAATTGTATTCACCACATTCCATTTCCCTGAACACATGGTTAATATGGTAACTGGTCATGGAAAAGATGAAGAAACCCTGTGTGCAGAATACAAGGTTTCTGCAGTTGAAGTTCAAAAAATATCAAATAAATTCAAAGAAAAAGCTGTGCCAGATGTTGAGGTGCGAAAAGAAGCTTAACCCAGATATTATAAAACGTAAGGTTCGGTTCTTTTTTTATCAGACAAAACTCTTTCCACGCTAAAACTAGATAAATCGATTGTTTGGTATTTTCCTGTAGTAATTAATTCAGTTAGTCCTCTTCCTATACCAGGTGCTTGCATTAAACCTCGTCCAGTAAATCCTGTAGCTAAATAAACATTTTTCATTTTTGGATGTTTGCCAACAATTGCATTGTTGTCCAATTTATTACAATCATAATACCCAGCCCAGCCTCCAGTAAGTTTTAATTCTTCAAATGCTGGAACTCTATTTGCTAGTGCCGGCCAAACTAATTCTTCAAAATCATTCCATTCAGGTTCCAAATCAGGAGCATCAAATTTTGAATTTGGAGATCCAGCTAGATATTCCTTACCCTCTGGTCTCCAGTAAACTCCACTAGGCAAATCTCCGGTCAAGGGCATTTCAGGAATATGTTTTGGACATTTTATTCGAAAAACTGTATGTTTTTGTGGAACAACTGGAATATCTTGTAGAAGTTCTTTAGTCCAACATCCAGCTGCAGAAACAATCGTATCTGCTTTGATCTCTTCAATACTTTTAATATCTTTTTTTTCGAAGCTTGCTCCAAGTTCAATTGCTTTATTTTTAAGAGCAGCATGGAACATATGTGGATCGATCCATCCCTCAATTTTGGTATTTGTAAAGGTCGCTGTTTCCAAGCCATCAGCATTAATCCAAGGAAAAAAATTCTGCAATTCTTTGGCCTTCACATTTTTTGTCTCAGCATCACAAACTCTATGGTTTTTTAAGGCCTCATATTGTTCTTCTGCATGCTCTGGGCCAAATAACAAAAGATAACCATTAGGAACCATACTTACGGTCGGTTTTTCATTTTTTTCTGTTTTTAATAAATCGGGTAACTGAAAAATGAATTCTTTAGCAAATTTCCCTAATAAAATATTTTCTTTTTGAAAAAATTGGCGTCTAAAACCCCCTAAAGACAAAGGAAAAGAAGCCTTTTTGTAAGTTGGGTCTCGCTCAAAAACTCGAACTTTTCTACCTTCTTTTGATAAAAAATATGCTGTGGAAGCTCCAATTATTCCACCTCCAACAACCACTACATCATTCATGAGTCCCCAATATTGAGGAAATATATCACAACTTAATTACCAGTGCTCTATAATTTATTGTCTTCGGAAGTTAGACATATTGGAGAGTTACTTAACGCATAAAATCCAAAGAAAGTATTATATGAATTCATGTCACGCCATTTAAAATTTAATTTTGTTTAAAATGTGTTCATCAAATCTAAAAGAGAAAACTTTTTTCCGAACATAAAACTACGGCAAAATATTTTTTTTTACTTTCTCCAACACAATTTAAACATAATTACATTCTATATGAGCGTTCAATGAATCCTATAATAACCACAGACAATATTCTTCATTCTTATGCTCCTGACGATGAATATGATTTTATTGAAATTTTTTAATGCGAACTTATTTTTATATTTTTTTATTTTTCCTTTGGACCTTCCTAATCGGTGGATCCGTAAATTTTCTTTTATGGTAAAGCTCTATTTGATTTCAAATTTTTCTGCCGTAAAACGACTGTAATAAAATTGAAAAAATAATAATAGCACCGCCTATAAGTACGCTCATTGGTGGAATCTCATTTATAAACAACCAAGCCCATAGCGGTCCAAACACAGCTTCTGTTAACATTAAAACACCAATTACAGCAGAAGGTGTGGTTTGTGATCCAATAGTAATTAAAATAAATCCAAATCCAATTTGGAAAAAACCTGCCATTAAAGCTAAAAAAAGATCATGCGAAGAAATTGATATTTTTCCAGCAACGAAGTAACCAATAATTGCGGCAAAAACTCCAGCTATAAATTGAGCCGGAACCATATCAACATTTGGATATTTTCTTATTATTACCACTAATATTGCAAAAGAGATTGGCATCATAAATGCCACAATATTTCCAATGAATTGTTCGCTAGATTGAATAGATAAGGAGCTTCCAACTATCAACAAAACTCCTGACATACCAAAAATAATTGAAATAAAAGTTATTAAATTAATTTTTTCTTTTAAAAAAAAATATCCAAATACTGCTAAAAAAATTGTCTCTGTAGTAATTATAAAATTCGTATTTGCTATAGTAGTATTATACATAGCAAACACATAGGCCGAAAAGCCAATGGATAAAACAAATCCGGCCATGAGGCCTGCCAGACCGGAATTATAAAATGACTTGAAAAAATTTTTTTTGTAACTGATAAGTAAATAGAAAGCCACCATGATGGCAAAAAAAGTTTGCCTCCAAAAAAGAATTTGCCATAAATTGGCTCCCTCGAATGATTTTACAATCGAACCGCCAAAACTCAAACATACGGCCCCTAAAAAGACCAGAAGGGGTCCTGGAATTTTATTTAAGAAAGTCACTTTATTTTTTTAATATCTTTTATAATTTTTGAAATATTGCTGCACCAATCTTTGTATAGGTGTTCGGCTTCTCGAAGATCTATACACTTAAATGAAATATTTGTCCCAGGTATTTTTTGTACAAGCAGATCATAATCTGCAGATATCACATTAGCTATTTTAGGGTAACCTCCAATTGTTGGATGATCGGTTAAAAGCACAATTGGTTGGCCATCCTCAGGCACTTGAATTGCTCCTTTGGTGATTCCTTCTGATCTGATATTTGTGCTAACATTATTTTTTAGAACCTTTCCCTCTAATCTCATTCCCATGCGATCTGTAAGATTAGTAATACTATAATCTTTGGAAAAAAATTCTTTCTGACTTACATCTGAAAAATAATCAAACTGTGGTCCTTTAAGAACTCTAATTACATTATTTTTTTCGAGTAAAACATTAACTTTATAATTTTGTTTATCTTTTCTATTTTTTTTTAAAGGTATCTCGTTTTTAATATCAATTTTTTTTCCCTCGTTAGGACCAATCTCAGCCCTAGCTAAAGTTGAAACACTATTACAAAATGGCGTCACGTCGAATCCACCCTCAACAGCTAGATAACCATAAGCAGATTGTCTAGTAGCTAAAATATCTATTTGATCTCCTTCGTCCAAATTATAACTTCTATTACATTCTCCATTTATAGTTTCATTTTTTGAATTAATAATTTGAAAAAGTACATTTCCTGTAATCGCAAATTTAATTTTGCCTTTAACTAATTTTAATAAAGGACCTTGGTAAGCAAACTCTATGACTCCTTCTTTTTCTTCATTTGACACTAATGCATTTGCAATTAAAAATGACTTGTGATCCATACATCCGCTAGGAGCCACGCCCATATGCTGCATATCAAATCTACCTTTGTCTTGAAAGGTAGTATTAATTCCAGGTCTTAAAACCTCAAAAAAATTATTGTTCATTATCTAAATTCTCAAACTCCTTTTTTGAAATTGATTTAAATCTTACAGTATCGCCTGGTGATAAAAGGCATGGTTTATTACTATCCTTCTTATTAAAAAGTTTAGTTGGAGTTTTTCCTATTATATTCCATCCGCCTGGACTCACGTAGGGATAAATATTGCAAAATTTTTCAACTATACCGACGGATCCAGCTGGTATTTTAACTCTGGGAGTTTTCAAACGATTTAAAAAAAGTTTTGAATCTAAATCTCCCATAAATGGATGGCCAGGTACAAAACCAATCATGTATATAAAAAAAACAGTTTTAGAATGAATGTTTATAATTTCATCTTTATCAATTTTTAAAACCTTACTCATATTTTCTAAATCCATTGCAAAATCATAACAAATAGGAATAGTCCATTCTTTGTTATTTTGAGAGAAATCTAATTCAGAAAAATCAATCGATTTTAAGAAATTTAGAATTTTGGTAGCACTTATTTTTTTGAGATCAAAATTTATAATTAATTTATTATATGATGGTGTACAATTTAATATCCCTTCCAAATTTCTGTCAGAAGTTTGGCGTCTTACATGGTGAAATAACTTGATAACCTCAGTGTTTATTTTTTGACTAACCTCATCACCAAAATCACAAACAATGCCGCTGTCACCAATATTACTTAATTTCTTGAACATAAATTGATATAATAAATATTATTCCTTATTAAATATACAAAGGTTTTGAAAGATGGAAATTAATATTAACTGCGATTTGGGTGAAAGTTCAAAGTTTCATTCAATTGAAAATGATCCCTTGTTGCTGAAAATTGTTAACTCTGCAAATATTGCCTGCGGTTATCACGCCGGAGATAAGCCAACCATGGAAAAAACAGTTAAAATTTCAAAGGAAAATAATGTCAGTATTGGAGCTCATCCATCTTTTAATGATCCAGAAAATTTTGGAAGAAAAAGGCTCAACTTACCTTCTGACGAAATAAGGAAATTAATTATTGATCAAATTGGTGCTCTTTCGAATATATCCGTTAAATTGGATATGAAAGTAACTCATGTAAAACCTCATGGAACTTTAAATAACATGGCTTGTGAAGATTATAATTTAGCAAAATTGATTGCTGAATCTATTCTTGAAGTTAATAAAGAATTAATTTTTTTAGTTCCAGCAGGATCTCAAATGGAAAAGGCAGGGAAAAAACTTGAAATGAAAATTGCAACAGAAATATTCGCCGATAGAAATTATGAGGATGATGGAAATTTAATTTCTAGATCAAAAGATAATGCAATGATTACCAATCCAGAAATTGCCAAGAAACATGTCATTAAGATGGTTGAAAACCAAGCACTAAATTGTTATTCGGGAAAGCAAATTCCTTGTGAAATTGACTCTATTTGTGTCCATGGTGATGGCGAAAGTGCTGTAAGTACCGCTAAAAAAATAAAAGAAGGATTGATAAAATCTGGAATAATTTTAAAGCCTTTGAATAAACTGAAAAAATTTATTTAAGATTTGATTGCTTTTCTGCCATAATACAATTAATAATTTAGCAAGTGATAGAAGCACAAGACATCGTAATATTTTTCCAAATCGTATTTATCGATATTTTAATGGCTGCAGATAATGCAATCATCATAGGTCTAATAGCTGCATCATTTGCTAAAGCGGACAGACAAAGAATAATAATGTTTGGTGTTCTTGCTGCTTTTATTTTTAGAGTTATTTTTGCATTAATTACAGTTAAACTTCTACAATATCCTATCTTAAAAATAATAGGTGGAACTATTTTAATTTGGATAATTTTTAAATTGGTACAAGACTTGCAGCTTTTAGACATTTTCAAAACTGCAAAACCAAAAATTATTAAACCAAAAAAACAACCCTCGTTTATTAGCGGTGTTTATGCGGTATTAATCGCAGATGTGACTTTAAGTTTTGATAATGTTTTAGGTGTAGCTGCCGCTGCAAGAAACGAAACAGCGTTATTAGTGTTTGGATTGATATTATCTGTAGTCTTAATTGCCACGGCCGCAGCATTCTTCGCAGAATATATAAAAAAACATAGTTGGGTAGGTATCTTAGGTTTGTTAATAATTTTCCTTGTTGCTCTGCAACTAATTGGTGGTGGTATAGAATCTCAGTATCCTGGCACCATACCTGAGCCTTTTAAATCTTGGCTTTAATCTGATAAGACTAGAATATACTGTTTTTTGAAATTTTTTGCTTTTGAAGCTCAGGACTAACTTCAATATTTAACTTATGAAGCTCTGATGTATTTATTTCTTTCAGGTTTTGAACATCTTTTAGAAATCTTTCAGATTCTTTTTGATCAATAATATTGGCCACAAGTGTATTAAACTTATTAATGTAGTTTTCTCTCTTAAATGGTCTTTTTCCATTAGGATGAGCATCAGCAATAGCAAGTTGATCTACTATTTTCGAGCCATCTTTCATCTTTATGATTACACGACCTCCAAAACATTTCTTTTTTGGATTAGGATCGTGATATTTCTTAGTCCATTTTTTATCTTCAAAAGTTTTGATCTTTTTCCACAATTCAATAGTGCTTTTTTTATGGGCTCTTTCACAAGTATAAGAATTGATATGGTGCCATTTTCCATCTTCTAAAGCTACTGCAAAAATATACATTATTGAATGATCTAGTGTTTCTCTGCTTGCGTTTGAATCCATTTTTTGAGGATCGTTTGCCCCGGTACCAATTACATTATGAGTATGATGGCTGGTGTGAATTTCAATTTTTTTAATGTTGGAAATGTTTTTAATTTTTTTATTTAAATTTATAGCCAAATCTATCAAAGCCTGCGATTGATATTCTGCAGAATGTTCTTTGGTATATGTTTCTAGGATAGCTTTTTTTTCTTCTTTAATGTTTGGTAAAGGAATAGTGTATTTTGCCTTTTGTCCTGAAAGTATATAAGCAATTACACTATCTTCTCCTTCATAAATTGGGCTCGGCGCACCTTCCCCTCTCATGGCTCTATCAACTGACTCAATAGCCAATTTACCAGCATGCGCTGGGGCAAATGCCTTCCAACTTGAGATTTGTCCTTTTCTTGATTGTCTTGTGGAAATTGTTGTATGTAAAGCTTGTTGAATTGATTGATAAATTATTTCTACATCAAGTTTTAATAACGAACCAAGTCCTGCCGCGACACTAGGGCCCAAGTGAGCAATATGATCAATTTTGTGTTCATGTAAACAAATTCCCTTAACTAGATTCACTTGAATTTCATATCCTGTAATAATTCCCCTAATCAAATCCATTCCTGATAAATTTTTTTGTTGTGCCGCTGCTAAGATAGGAGGAATATTGTCTCCAGGATGACTGTAATCGGCAGCTAAAAATGTATCATGAAAATCTAACTCTCTAACAGCTGTTCCATTAGCCCAAGCCGCCCACTCACAATGAAATTTTTGATTTGAATTTATTCCAAATATTGTTGCTCCATCTTTTCTTGGATGAGCTAAAGCCATATCTCTTGCTGAGACCACTGGTTGTCTTTCAAGTGAAGCTACCGCAACTGCCGCATTATCAATAATCCTATTAATAACCATATCAATCGCTTGTTCATTTAATGGTGCATCGTCAGAAGCAATTTCAGCAATTTTCCAAGCCAATTGATCTTTTTTTTTTAATTTAGATTTAGAAGAATGAACTTTAACTTTAATATTTCTCAATTTAACTCCTAGATAAAAGCATGTTTCTTAATACATATTGAAGAATTCCCCCATGTTTATAATATTCTATCTCATTTTTTGTATCAATTCTGGAAATAGTTTGAATAGTTTTGGTTGTTCCGTCTGCATATTTAATTTCAACATCTACATCTTCTGTTGGTTTCAATCCTTTTTCTATGTTTTTAATAGTTATAAGTTCTGAGCCTATTAAATTTAATTTTTTCCTATTCATTCCCTTTTTAAATTGCAGCGGTAATATTCCCATGCCCACTAAATTTGATCGATGAATTCTCTCAAAGCTTTCCACTAAAACTGCTTTTATTCCTAATAATAAGCTTCCTTTAGCTGCCCAATCTCTTGAAGAACCGGTTCCGTATAATTGTCCTCCTATAACAACTAAATCAGTTCCTCTTTTTTTATATTCCATTACAGCATCAAAAATAGTTGTT
>Ga0207986_1001319_pt1 | contig 10751 bp, 7 predicted proteins | sample ETNtaG_26_FD_185764 | JGI IMG/M metagenome (GOLD analysis project Ga0207986, IMG submission 185764) | Marine microbial and viral communities from oxygen minimum zone, Eastern Pacific Ocean - ETNP201302SV89 (SPAdes) (version 2) | ecosystem: Environmental > Aquatic > Marine > Oceanic ... | reverse complement strand
GCTCATACTTTGCATTTAATATAAAACACCCTATAGTCGTTGCCTAGACGTTTCTGTCAAATCAATTCCAAAGCGATAGCACACTGAAAAGAATGCAGCAAAAAGTTGACGATTTTCGATTGAAGTTAGGCGAGAAAGAATACATTCCGATCATGATTGGAGGGATGGGAGTCGATATCTCTACGAGTGCACTTGCTTTGGAAGCATGCAGGCTTGGAGGCATTGGTCACATTTCCGATGCCATGTCACCCACGATCAACGATCGTCTTTTTGGTACCAAATTTGTCAAAAATAAGCTGAAAAACTACAAACATAATGTCAACTCTTCAGACAAGACCTCGATCAAATTCAATTTGGAGGAGTTGGCGGAAGCACAGAAAAATTTCGTCAGCAAGACGATGCAGGCCAAACAAGGAGAAGGTGGTGTTTTCATCAACTGCATGGAAAAACTCTCGATGAACGGTCCACGGGAAACCCTTCAGGTTCGAATGCAAAGTGCACTTGATGCAGGAATAGAAGGGATCACATTGAGCGCTGGTTTGCATTTGGGATCATTCGAATTGATCCAGGACCATCCACGTTTTCATGATGCCAAACTAGGCATTATTGTGTCATCAGTTCGCGCTTTGAGACCTTTTCTGAAACGTGCATCACGGACGAACCGGATGCCGGATTACGTTGTTGTCGAAGGCCCACTTGCTGGTGGTCATCTAGGCTTCGGTATGGATTGGGCTCAATACCAACTTAAGGAGATCGTGATCGAGGTTCAGGACTTCCTTAAAGAGAACGATCTTGAGATTCCAGTGATTCCTGCAGGAGGGATTTTCACCGGTACCGATGCGGTAGAGTATTTTGAACGGGGTGCGTCTGCGATTCAGGTGGCGACACGCTTTACTGTTACTGAGGAATGTGGACTTCCTGATGGTGCCAAACAAAGTTATTTTGAAGCAGAAGAAGAGGATGTGGTTGTAAATACTGTTTCTCCTACTGGCTATCCGATGCGCATGCTTCAGAATTCCCCTGGCATCGGGAGTGGAATCCGTCCCAACTGTGAAGCATTTGGCTACGTCCTCGACAAAAATGGACAATGCGCATACATTGATGCATATTTCCGCGAAGCCGAACAAGGATCCAAAAAAATTTCTGTTCCGGACAAAGTTTGCCTTTGTACTCATTTCCGAAATTACAAGATCTGGACTTGTGGACACACCGTTTATCGATTGAAAGACACTACCAATCTGCTTGACGATGGAACTTACCAGATCCTGGCAGCAGAACATGTATTTCGGGATTACCAATTCAGTACTGACCATTCAATCCAGCTTCCTGTTCCTGACCTACGAATCGGAGCCGACTCCATCCTTAAAGTAGCCTGAACTGCAGTAGAAGATTTTCTTCTTACCTGCTATAAAGGATTGACAAATCTTGCAAATACAGTTATATTCAGCGTTTGCTTTGCGCTGGCATAGCTCAATTGGTAGAGCAGCTGATTTGTAATCAGCAGGTTGCGGGTTCGAGTCCCATTGCCAGCTCCAGTCGGGGGGAGATACCCAAGCGGTCAACGGGATCAGACTGTAAATCTGACGGCTGAAGCCTTCGAAGGTTCGAATCCTTCTCTCCCCACCATGAAAGCAGAACACGCCTAGGTAGCTCAGTGGTAGAGCACTTCCTTGGTAAGGAAGAGGTCGGCAGTTCAATCCTGCTCCTAGGCTCCAGAATGGAAATGAATAGGCAGGTTAAGAATGAGAGAGACGATTCAGTTGGAATGTATCGAGTGCAAGAGGCGTAATTATACGGCTTCGAGGAATAAAAAACTCAAAACCGAACGTATGGGAGTTCGCAAGTACTGTCGATGGGAACGCAAGCACACGATGCACAAAGAAACTAAATAGGCCAGGAGAATTGTTGCAGTTCAGACAGGACAGTAGCTCAGTTGGTAGAGCATCGGTCTCCAAAACCGAAGGTCGCAGGTTCGATCCCTGTCTGTCCTGCCAGTTGACCGCGGAAAAGCCTGATACAAAAGAGGTTTGATGTTCAAGCGAGCACGACAGTTTTTTGAAGATGTAAAGACAGAATTCAAGCGCGTCCAGTGGCCAACACGGGAAGCCACCTTGCGTTCGACGTCGGTGGTGCTAAGTGTTTCACTTGTCATTGCCATTTATCTAGGCATTGCAGATCAGATTCTGGCCAACATCATGAGAGTCATTATTACGGGATAAGCATTTTGGAAGAAAATCAGGAACTCGAAGGCGCTTCCGTTGAAGGCGAAGAGACGCTCTCGGAAGAAAGTACGGATGAGCAGGTTGAATCGGAAAATACCGTCCCACTGAAACCGAAAAACCCAAATGCCAAATGGTACATCTTGCAGGCTTATACTGGTTATGAGACGCGTGTTGAGCAGACCATTCGTGAAAAACTCAGGATTCAGGATCTGGAACACCTGATTGAGGAAATCTTTATTCCTTCCGAAGACATTGTCCGAACCAAGGGTGGTAAAAAAAGGAAGATCAATCAAAAATATTTTCCAGGATATGTGCTGATCCATATGGAACTAACTCCGGATTTGTGGCACCTACTGATGAGCATCGACCGGGTTTCAGGATTTGTTGGAGGAACGGCAAAGGCTCCGTTACCCCTGGATGAACGTGAACTGGAAGAGATACGTTCACAGATCAGCGAAGGTTTTCAACAGGCGGCTTCCGAAGAGGAATATCATGTGGGACAGAAAGTGATGATCACGGAAGGCCCATTCAGCAATTTCAATGGGGTGATAGACGAGATTAGTGGTGAACGTAAGAAACTGAAAGTGCTCGTGAGCATCTTCGGCAGACCAACGCCGGTTGAGGTTGAATTCGAAAAAGTTAAAAACGTATAATTATGGCAAAAGAAATTTCTACATACATACGACTCCAGGTTCCCGCAGGGCAGGCGAATCCCTCTCCGCCGATTGGACCTGCATTGGGACAGCATCAGGTCAACATCATGGAGTTCTGTAAAGCGTTTAATGCTCAGACACAGGGACAGGACACCATCATCCCGGTGGTGATCACGGTTTACAAGGACCGCTCATTCACGTTCATCACCAAAACTCCCCCGGTTCCGGTGATGATCAAAAAAGCCCTCAAGCTGGACAAGGGTTCACCCACTCCGAACACCGTCAAGGTTGGTACCTTGAAAGTTGAGCAGGTGGAAGAAATCGCAAAAACAAAAATGCCGGATCTCAATTGTTATGATGTACAGGCTGCGATGAAAATCGTTGCAGGTACCGCTCGTAGCATGGGTGTCCTGGTAGAAGGAATGTAAGGAAAAGCGATGCCAAAATCATCCAAACGCAACAAACTGATCGAATCCAAAGTTGACAGGGACAAACTTCACAGTCTCACAGAAGCCATCGATTTGATCAAATCGGTGAAGGCTACGAAATTTGATGAAACCGTCGAACTCTCCCTGAGGCTCGGGGTTGACCCGAGAAAAGCGGACCAGATGGTTCGGGGAACCTGTGCCTTGCCTCATGGCCTTGGCAAAGAGGTACGTGTGTTGGTCTTTGCAAAGGGAGAGAAAATGCAGGAAGCCCATGAAGCCGGGGCGGATTTTGTCGGTGGAGAAGACCTATCCAAGAAAATTCAAGAAGGTTGGCTTGATTTCGACCGTGTGGTTGCTACTCCTGACATGATGGGTGTTGTTGGTCGAATAGGAAAGATCCTTGGTCCACGTGGTTTGATGCCAAATCCAAAAGTTGGAACCGTGACCTTTGAGCTGGCACCACTGATCAAAACGATCAAATCGGGTCAGGTCGAATTCCGGGTGGACAAGCAATCGAACCTTCAGGCTCCCATGGGTAAGATCTCCTTTGAACCAGAAAAACTGAATGAAAACGTGACTGCTTTCTTAGACACAGTTAATCGTTTGAAACCATCGACTTCAAAAGGAGTGTATATGCGTGGATGCTCCCTGAGTTCTACAATGGGACCAGGAATCAGGGTGGATCTCCAGTTCGCAAGTTGAAGATTTAGTTTTTTAACCGATTGTCGAAGACTGCAGGGGCCCTTTCAGGGCTTAATCCTCCACCCTGTTGAGACAGATCCATTCTCAGATGCAGTTGATGCATCTTCTGTTTTATCTTCTTCAATTAGATTTACATGACGGTCATTCCTTGAATGACAGGATTGTCAACTGTTATTGCCAAAATTGCTGATGGAACGTTCTCAGAAAGAAATCTTGGTGGGTGAGTTGCAGGGGATTTTCAACTCTGCAACTGCGGCAGTGCTCATCGATTACAAAGGACTTGCCGCCAATGAATTGGTGGAGATGCGTCAGGAACTTCACAAAGTTCGTTCGACGATGAAAGTCTTGAAAAACACCCTAGCCAAACTGGCAGTGGAAGACACTCCCTTTTCTGGAATAAGGGAGCATTTAGTTGATACCCGAGCACTGGTCTATGGACAGGAAGACCCTGTGGAACAGGCCAAGGTACTGGTCAAAATTGCAGGGCAGAATCCTAATTTAAAGATCCATGCTGGGGTACTGGTGGATCCAGCCAAAACCTCGGTTCTCGATGATGCTCAGGTGGAGGCACTCTCGAAACTACCCTCAAAAGAGGATCTGCTGGTCAAATTGCTGTTCCTGTTCCAGGCACCGGCGACTCAATTGGTGCGGACCCTGAACGAGGTACCCGCGAAGTTTGTCAGAACCCTTGCTGCCGTACGCGACAGCAAAGAATAAACAATGCCTCAAAAGAGGCTTCAGGCTTGAGTGAAATGTGCTGGAAGCCCAATTTCCTTATAAACAGGCAAAATTAACCTCAATAAAGAGAATAAAAAATGGCAGAAGTAACTAAAGAACAAGTTGTTGATTTCATTTCAAACATGTCCGTTTTGGAACTTTCTGAGATGGTCAAGGAAATGGAAGAAAAATTTGGAGTGAGTGCAGCGGCTGCGGCTGTTGCAGCCGCTCCTGCAGCAGGCGCAGCTGGTGGAGAAGCAGCAGCAGAAGAAAAAACCGAGTTCGACGTGATCCTGACTTCCTTTGGAGAGAAAAAGATCAATGTCATCAAGGAAATCCGTGCGATCACAGGGCTTGGACTCAAGGAAGCGAAGGAGTTTGTTGAATCTTGTCCGAAAGCGGTCAAGGAAGGAGTTTCTACTGAAGAAGCTGAAGAGGTTAAAAAGAAGCTTGAGGAAGCCGGAGCTTCAGCAGAAATCAAGTAATCCTTTTTTCCAGATGCGGCGTCCAATGCCCACGGATGCCGCATTCATGTCCATGCGGGCATCTTGCCAATTCCGTTTCCTAGTTTATCCTGAGTTCATCCTCCTTTAGGATGAACCCCAGAAATCTTTTTCTTCAAAAAAAATAAATTCAAAGGACTGATGAAGGAATTTATTGAAAAATCTCGCAGCAATTATTTCAAGGTTTCAAGTGGAGCCGGATTTGAAAAATTGTGTGAAAAATGGAGACTCGAAATACTCTATGGTGAGTCGGGGATTCGTGCAGGAAAATTCGGTTTCATCATTTCAGATGGAAACAAGCAAAAAGGCCGATCGATTCATAAATTCAAGAAGGAACTTTCGGAGCTGTTGGAAGAAGGAGAAATCTGTATTGTCCGTACAATCGCCTACGAACGGGATACCATGGATGAACTTCATGCCAGGACGATTGCCATCGATGCCCAAGGACGTGAGCTGATTGTCGACCTTGATGACCTTTTTGCAATGATCCGGAGTGTTTGGGGTATGGATGCAGGTACCCCTGAAGAGCTTTGAAAAAGTTCAGGCTTCTTCAATAGCTAGTGACACATCATTGACCTCATAGATTCTCAACTCATCACGCCAGAGGCTGGCATCTGCAGCCAGCATCACCTGCCCATCCTCTTTTACGATTTGAGAGACATGGATTTCCAACTGCATGATTCCAGTAGTAGGGATGATCTGTCCACGGTATTTCCAACGGGTTTGACTGAGAACTGGACTGAAACGGGGATTGGAAAAGTGATTCCCAAGTTCCTGATCAAGTGCAAAAACCTGGAGGGTCTGCAGGATTGCCTCGACCCCGAGTGAACCGGGCATCACAGGATCCTGATGAAAATGACAGGGGAAAAACCAGTCTGCAGGATTGACTCGACGTTTTCCATAAGCATAACCCTTCCCATGCAAGCCTCCGGATGGGGAAATGACAACCTCATCCAGAAAACGAAGCTGGCTTTCTGCAAGCCTAAATTGTGGTTTCCCGTGTTCCTGACCAAAGTCTGAATCATTCAACTGATAGCTTTTAGTATCATCTTTTGGATGTTCCTCGATCCAGGGCAGCTTGGTATTTCCTCCATCCAGTCCGGTCTGATGCTCCAGTGCCTCATCGGTGAAATAACCAAAAACGGTATCACCTTGGTAAAAAAGATGCCCTTCGCAGCTCAGTTGATAACGATGTTTTTGGATAATGGTATTTCCTGAAGCAACTGTGCTCAGCAATTCGATCTCAGCCCGGATGGTTTTTCCCCTTAAATCGATGTGTCGGCTGAGGGTCCCATTCCCGTCTAGGTTTCGGTAATGAAGATCAAGTTCCGGATAAATCAGCATCGCCCCGGAATTGGCTGAAATGAACCCGCATGGCTGAAGTGCGATTTCCATCAAAACGGAATAAGGCATCCAATGAGGGTGACTGTTTTCCCGGAAGTACCAGGCATCTTCCGGAACATCGTATTCACTGGTGATACGCATTGGATGTTCAAAGTCATTCCGTTCTCCTTCAAATTGAAGGACCCTTGAAAGGAGCTGGAAATCACCGCTGGGATTCCGCTGTACCGGACGGTTCCGGTATTCGGAATATTCCTCTCCAAAGCAGAGACTGACGTCTCCCAAAGCAAATTGTTCTATTTGTTCATCCGTTGCAGTGATCTGAGCAGGAAGGGTTTTATTTTTTTCAGTAGAAGCTTGTGAATTTTTGGAGGCGCCAGCCACTTCCTGGTTGAGCTTCTCTTCAAGAAACTTACGATCGATACGGATGGAGGATCCTTTTTCTGCCAATTGGACCCCCAGATCCCTGAAATCAACCACAACCCGGTCCCCGACCAGGATATCAATGTCGGCAATCGCGAAAGGGATTGGATTAAGCTGGATTTCCTTGACCACCATCCGGTAACGCATCAGCGGATCCCCAGGAATGACTTGTCCGCGGCAGCGAACGATCTGGGGTAACCCGTGAACAGGTTGGAAGAAAGCGTCTTCCACCCGGGTTTGAACCCCAAGATAGAGCAGGTAGAACTGCAGCAATTGAACACAGCCTTCTGCCATCAAGGATCCTGCAAGGACCGGATCATCCTTGAAATGGCAGGGAAAATACCAGTGTTCTGGAGCGAGGTCTTTTTCCGCCAGAACTTCTCCCAATCCCCAGTGTCCTCCCTTGGTGTCAACAGAAACCACACGGTCGGTCATCAACAGTGTTTCCGGAGCCATCTTCAGGGAAGGGTTGCGGTTTGGAATGTTGTATTCCGGACCAAAACAGGCGGCAGGGTTGCCCTGCGATAAATGAAGAAGTTCGTTTCGCTGAAAAACGTTTTTCCTGCAGTTCAACAAAGGGGAAAAGCGTTGTTTGACGGCATTCTCGAGAGCATTCAATTCATCTTTGCTTCGAATCACCCCACGTCCCTGGGCGAGGTCTTCATCCGAGAAAAACCCTGCACAGCCGTTGTCCATGCGGAGCACCATTTTTCTGCCTACATAGCATTTGTAATTGAAGAAAAAGAGCAGGTTCTGATCATGTCTTGCAAATGAGTTGATCGAGATTTCATAACGAAGCGTCTGTCCTTCCTTCGGCATGTCATCAAGGTAGGTCAGTGTGCAATCCAGCAGCCGATAGACCTGATTTCCACGGCATTCGAAATCGATGCCGAGGTAACTGATCAGCATCAGGTCACATTGTCCGGATTCAACCGCCACTGCCCATGGAATTTGGGAATCCGTGCAGAACCAGGCCCCCTTGGGGATGTCGTATTCGGTGGTGATGGTTGAAGGCTGAAATTCTCCAAGTTTAGCATTGAGGTCGGTGACTCGGCTCACCAGCAGGTAAGGGTCCATCGGTAGCCTAACACAGCGTTCGAAGGTATCGATCTCACGATATTCCGGACCAAAAACGTTGGAGATTTTCCCTCCTGCAAACTCAAGCAGGTCCTGATGGTCAAAAATCACACCAAGGGGTTTTACCCTGGGTGGTATTGATTTTGTTGAAGATGCATTGAAGGATTCAGTATTGGGCTGCAATGAACGGGGTGGGGCTGAACCTCCGTTGATCTGCCCGGGATCTGTCTCCATCTCCTGAAGGATCATACCCGCCAGATGTTTCATCCCCTGATGACGGTAGGACAGAAATGCTGAGTGTGTCGAATCAAGTTGATGATTCAGTCCATGAGGAAAAAAACTGGAAATGTTTCCGGTGCCCAGTTCCATCGTTTGATTCATCACAACGGGTTCATATAAAACACTAGGGGAAGGCAATTCAGCGTCGGCAGGAGGATCCAAAGAAACTTCAGAAGGTTGTCCATCACTTTTTTTATCTGTGCTGAAATAATCCTTCTCGAATTTATTTTGAACAGACTGAATTGGTTCCCCGCCAAGAGTGATGGTTTGCATCAACTGTCTTGCCGGAGCTTCTTCGGGTTTAGGGAACAAACTTTCCAGTTTCACAGGAACCCTGTGACTCACTAGGCTGGCCAGAGTACGAAGAATCATCTGACGGTCATCCATGCCTCTTCGGTTGACTCCCAGGGAGAGATGGCGTCGGTTTTCCAGGTTTTCTGAAATCCACCTCGCACAGCTGCTTCTGGGCCCCATATCGATGAAGATTCGTGCTCCGGACCGATAAACTTCTTCCACGAGTTTAGAAAAATCAACGGTCCGTCCATAGTACCTGGCAATGTTATCGGCCAGGATTTCGGAATCCAGTTCCGTGGTGGTGTAGTCCGCAGCCGAATAAAAATCAATGTCAGGCCGGTCCACAACCAGGTTGGTATGAACCTTTTTGATTTCTTCGTATTCCGACTGAACTGGAGCACAGTGAACAACGTCGGTGACTGGAATTTGATGAGATTCACACTGAAGTTCATCGATCAATGATTGGCAGGTTCGGGGTTCCCCTGCTATCACAACTTCCTTTGGTGTGTTAATGAGGACCAAGTAGACCCGATCACGTTGGTTCAGGGCCTTTTCGACTTTTTCAGGTTCCACCCTCAGTGTGTGCCAGCTCCAAAGGGCTTCATTCTGATATTCATCGTCTTTGAGTTTCCAATGTTCCCGGACGCTGTTCATGGGTCCGGCAATCCTCTCAAGGAACAACGGAGATGCATTCAGCACTTTACTCATTGGGTCCATGCTTCCCCAGACTCCAAGTGAGAAGAGCATGGAAACCTCACCCATGCTGTAACCAAAAGCGGCTTTAGGTTCGATGCCAAAAGCCTCACGCATGACCTGGGTTGCCAGGACGGCGGAACTGATGCCGCTTTCGAACATCGGATTGGGGGAATCGTAAAATTTCTGCTGAAGCTCTTTCAGTTCTTCTTCACTTTGGATCCGGTTGGTTTGGGGAAAGATGAATTCCGGATGAAGCAATGTTTTGATGTTGGAACTGAAGGTACGGATCCGCTGGTGCAGTTCAGGATCCATTTCAAACAGTGAGCTCCCACTGCCAACATAACTGTTGAATCCCCCTGGATAGACAAAGGCAATTCCTGCTTCGCCAAGAGGTTCGGTGGTAAAATAGCTGCCCGACGGGGTCTGCCAGTCTTTACCATTTTCGAAACAGCTGGAGATGGCTTTTTGAGCTTGACGGATTTCCTCCTGCAATTTCCGGGGATGATCTGCCAGCAGAACCATTGAAAATTCAGCATTGGTGTTTTGGAATTCCTGAAACGCCTTGAATTGAAACCGTTGGGGTTGCTCCACCAGGTTCTGATCCTCCTCCAACTGTTGAAGCCGCAGTTTGAAGTCCTCTGCGTTGTTTCCACAAAGAGGGACAAAACAATGGCTTCCTTTTTGGGTGTGATGGTCAAAACGGAGAGAAGATTCGTTTTCAGAGAGAATCCACTCACTGTGACCTTTATCAGATTTCAGAACAATGGCAGCCTTGCGTAAAGGATCCTTTTCATTTCTCAGCCAGGGCATACTGAAGGCTGGCATTGAAAACAACTGAGGAATTTCAACTTTTTTCGTTTCCTTTCCATTTTGGCTCCAGGCTGGCAGCATCCTCTGATGGAGACAGAGTGCTGTTTTGATCAGGGAAAGCATTCCTGATGCTGCACCCGCATGGCCTAATTGGGCCTGGCTGCTGCTGATAGTGATGGAATCCTGAGCATTAATGCTTTCTGTGTGATGTTCTGGAAACTCAGGAGGTACTTCTGAAAAACCAAGTTCAAGCAGAGTCGGAGGCGGGTCAGACTTAGAATTTTCTGGATCAAGACAATCAAATGAAAATTCCGGAGAATGATTGTGGTGCAGAATGTTTTCGATGATCGACCAGATGGGTTTGTTATCGGAAACGGCGTTGTCCAAAGTTGTAAGCACGACGGTGCCGGCTCCTTCCCCGGGGAAATAATCGAAAGAGAGATTTGTTTCATTGGCTGAGATACCTTCAGCAAATTTTTGCCGAATCAGCAGGTTTTCAGGACTTCCTGCGAGATCAACGGCACTGACAACAACTGCTTCGACATTTCCATTGCCAAGCAGGACCTGTGCAGTTTCAAGGGCTTTGGAAACAGAATGCTCTTCTGC
>Ga0207986_1001298_pt1 | contig 10825 bp, 9 predicted proteins | sample ETNtaG_26_FD_185764 | JGI IMG/M metagenome (GOLD analysis project Ga0207986, IMG submission 185764) | Marine microbial and viral communities from oxygen minimum zone, Eastern Pacific Ocean - ETNP201302SV89 (SPAdes) (version 2) | ecosystem: Environmental > Aquatic > Marine > Oceanic ... | reverse complement strand
CTACTTCTATGCTTGTACCGAAAGCTCCTATCTGCTGTACGAGATTGTAGGTAAAAGAATCATAATTATCTATTAATAATACCAATTTATGATTGTATTGATTTTATTTGTTAAAGAGATGAAAATAATTATGTGATTTTCTGTAATTTCTTATGCTAATAAAGGACAAATTCAGTCTATCAGAAAAAAAGATTATGTCAAATACTTATCTTAATAAATTACCTTGTAGAAACTACTTAGAGAAACCAGGAAACAAAAATGCGCTTGACAATAACGCATTTCTTGTTATTATCAAACTTTGGGAAGATAGAAGTAGTTTACTTTTAAAACCTTAGAAAAGTTTGGTTATAACTGTACAGCCTTGAGTAAGTTCCTAACGCGTTTAATAACTTTATCTTATGTTATTTGGGTTGATGAAAATTCGATGAAAGATCTTAATTGAAGTAAGCACAAGTGGTCCTCGAATAATTGGAGCTGTTCAGGTTGTTACAGAAAAAGTGGGAGTTTGCCCGCTTTTTTTTTTAGAGTAATAGAAGGATGTTAAATGGATAAAGAAAGCTTATTAAGGCTAGTAGACTTATTACATAAAGACAAAGATATCGACAAGGACATTGTGTTTCAGGGTATTGAAACTGCTCTGGAATCTGCTGCGAGAAAACATCTGAAAACCAGCGAGCCGATTTCGATTAAGATTGACAGGGAGACAGGAGAGATTGCGGCAATGCAGGGGGAGCAGGAAATAGACCTTTCCGATCTGGGAAGAATAAATGCTCAGACTGCTAAACAAGTGATAATTCAGAAGATTAAGGAAGCAGAAAGGGATGTTATTTATGATGAATATGTAGACAGAAAAGGCACAATTGTAAGTGGTATGGTTCAACGCTTTGAAGGGCCAACTATAATTATAAATCTCGGTAAGACTGAAGGATATCTTCCAAAATCAGAACAAATTAGCAACGAATATCATCGTTCGGGTGAAAGGGTAAGATGTATTGTTACAGAAGTGAAAAAGGTGGGTCATAGAGTTAAAATCTTACTTTCGAGGACCCATTCCAATTTTGTAAGACAGCTTTTTGAGCTGGAAGTACCGGAAATACCTGAGAAGATTGTTGAAATAAAAGGTTTGGTAAGGGAGGCCGGCTATAGGACTAAGATTGCCGTATTTTCGGAAGAACCAAACGTGGATTGTGTAGGTGCATGTGTGGGTGTAAGAGGGACAAGAATTAAGAACATTGTAGATGAATTGAACGGAGAGAAGATAGATATTATTCGTTGGGATGATGATTTGGAAGTTTTTGTACCTAACACTCTTAAACCTGCAGAAGTTACGGGGATTTTGCTATCACCAGAAAATAATGTTGCGACTGTAGTGGTTCCGGATGATCAGCTTTCATTGGCTATAGGTAAAAGAGGGCAGAATGTAAGACTTGCATCAAAATTGGCAGGTTGGGATATCGATATAATCACAGAAGAAGAGTTGGAACGTGAACGCGAGCGTGAGGAGGGCGGTGGTACAACCGAGGAGGAAGCCGAGGGAGCAATGTTAAATGAAGAAGTTGGTGACGAAGAGGCCGAAAAAACAACGTCAAATAAAGATGTTGGTAGCGAAGAGATCGAAAAACAGACATAAGTAGAAAATGTCGCAGGGAGTATTTTTCTTGTTATGGTAAGAATAAATAAACTGGCAAAAGATTTGGGTTTCAAAAACAGCTTTTTAATAGAAAAGTGTCAGGAGTATGGTTTTGTAAATATTAAACACCATGCAAATGCTCTGACAGAAGAACAGGTAGACCTGTTGCGTAATAAGCTGGTAAAAGGGGCAGAACAAGACGTTGCTGTTAAAGAGAAACCAGTAACTCCTAAGGCTAAAAAGGCAAGTGCTAAAAAGGCAAGTGTCAAAAAGGCAAGCGTCAAAAAGGCAAGCGCCAAAAAGGCAAGCGCCGAAAAGGCAAGCGCCGAAAAGGCAAGCGCCGAAAAGGCAAGCGCCGAAAAGAAAGATGAAGGTTCCGTAAAGACAGTTTCTAAAGAAACGGAATCAGCTGTCAAAACAGCTTCTAAGGAAACGGAATCAACCGTACGGAGGCGAATCCCGCTCTGGAAACAAAAGGCGAGAGAAGAATTAATCAAGGGGAGATGGAAAGAGGTAACAAAGGTTTCACAGCAAAAGAGACCCAGAAGATTTGATAAACGTACAAAAGAAGTAGTATCTAAAGAAAAAGTCTCTGCACAACCGACAGAAAGGGAAGAAAAGGTCACGATAGAGTTGCCTGCTACAGTTAAAGATGTGTCAGCGGCTTTGGGCGTAAAAGCCGGAGATATAATATCAAAGCTACTGATTGGCCATAATATTTTTGCTACTATAAATCAAACTTTAGATGGTGAGCTCATTGAAATGATTGGTATTGAGTATGGTGTTGAGGTTGAGCTGAAACAGGCAAAAGAAGATGAAGAAGAGTTCTCACTTGAAGAGGAGGTTGACAGAGCAGAAGATTTAAAGCCAAGGGCCCCTATAGTAACATTTCTTGGCCATGTAGACCATGGAAAGACTTCTCTGCTTGATAGTATTAGAAAGACGGATATCGCAGCTTCTGAATCCGGTGGGATTACGCAACACATAGGCGCCTACCGAGTTGAAACAAACGGGAAATCTGTTGTTTTCCTGGACACTCCGGGACACGAAGCTTTTACCGCTATGAGGGCAAGGGGGGCAAATGCTACAGACCTGGTTGTGTTGGTAGTTGCTGCTGATGATGGAGTAATGCCGCAAACAGAAGAAGCTATTAACCATGCACGTGCGGCTAATGTACCTATTGTAGTAGCTATTAATAAGGTAGATAAACCAGAGTCAAATGTGCAAAAGGTAAAGCAACAGCTGGCAGCTTTGGAGTTGAACCCTGAAGAATGGGGCGGGAAGGTTCAAATGATAGAAACCTCTGTTGTTACAAAAATGGGACTTGATGCTCTTCTGGATGGGTTATTATTGGAGGCGGAGGTATTAGAGCTAAAGGCTGTTTTCAAGAAACCGGCCAGGGGTATAGTGCTGGAGGCACATGTACATGAAGGTAGGGGTGTTATTGCAAACCTATTAGTGAGAGAGGGTACACTGCGGCATGGTGATATTATCCTGTGTGGTCAGGCATTTGGCAGGGTGAGAGCGATATATAATGATCATGGAAAAGTGATAAAAGAAGCCGGATCGTCAACGCCAGTTGCGATATCAGGGTTATCAACCTGCCCGGAGGCAGGTGATAAATTTTACGTTATTAAGGATATTCAAAAGGCCAGAGAGATTGCGGCGAAAAGAGAAAGAAAGATTCGAGAAGTGTCTCTGTCCGGCCGTCAACATGTTACATTGGATAATCTGTATCAAAAGATAGAAGATGGGCAAGTTAAAGAGATTAATATAATCTTGAAAGCTGATTTTAAAGGCTCTGTAGAGGTACTTAAGAAATCACTGGAAAAAATTTCGACTAATGAAGTCAGGACTAAAATCTTACATAGTGGTGTTGGTGGGATCACAGAAACTGATATCCTGCTCGCGGATGCTTCTGATGCAGTAGTGATTGGTTTCCACGTTGTTCCTGAAGATAAGGCGAGGACCCTTGCTGAAGCGTGTGGGGTGGATGTGAGATTATATAAAGTTATATATGATGCTACTAACGATATTAAAGATGCTTTAGAGGGAATGTTGACTCCTGATAAAGTTGAACAAATTCTTGGCAATGTTGAGGTAAGAAAGGTCTTTAAGGTGTCGAAGATAGGCAATATTGCCGGCTGTTATGTGAAGAGTGGCAAGGTATTGCGCAATTCTCTGGTAAGACTGATACGAGACAGCGTAGTTTTATACGATGGTAAAATTGCTACATTAAGAATTGTAAAGGACGACGCAAAAGAAGTAAAGGCCGGGTATGAATGTGGTATTAAGATTGCGGGCTTTGATGATATAAAAGTAGATGACGTAATAGAGTCATATGAAATTCAGCATGTTGCACGTACCTTGACTAAGGAATGACTCCCGCAGGATATTAGTTAAGATTCTGAGAAGAATTATCATGGTTGTAGGAATATTAAGCATTAAAGTTGTAATGAGAAGTTCACATTCTTTAAAAGACAAACGGCGTATAATTAAAAGCTTAAAAGACAGGACCAGGAACAAGTTCAATGTTTCGGTTTCTGAAATAGAAGATCAAAATAATCACAAGTGCTCAAAGATTGGTGTGGCAATGGTGGGAACAGACAGACAATATGTTAATAGTAAATTGTCGTCAATTATAAGCTCCTTCCGTTTCTTTCCACAGGCAGAGTTAGTTGATTACGAACTAGACTTGATTTAGTTATACAGGGCCATGACGAGAAGATTGGAAAAGGTTAAGGGAGTTATTGAGCAAGAGATCAGTAAGATTATTTTGTATCGGTTGCAAGATCCCAGGATAGATTTGGTAACAGTAACAAGAGTAGAGCCTTCTCCTGATCTTAGAATGGCAAAGGTATATGTTTCAATCCCGTGTGATGAGCGATCACAACAAAAAACTCTAGATGCCCTGAAACATGCAAAGGGATTTATACAGTCTGAAATGGCCTCAAATTTAAAACTGAAAAACACGCCGTCTTTGACTTTTTATCTGGATGAGTCAAAAAAGAAGAGTAGCCATATTTTACAATTAATAGAAAAAGCAGTAACCGAAGATAAATAAAATTGCAGAAAACAGAGGCCGGGAAATTATGAAGAAGTTGAGTTTTGGTTTACCAAAAGGAAGCTTGCAGGAATCTACAATTGGTATGATGAAGAATGCGGGTTACAGGGTTCATGTAAGCAGCAGATCATACTATCCGTCGATTGATGACGATGAGATGTCGGTAAGGTTAATCCGTCCGCAGGACATGGCTCGCTATGTTGAGAAAGGGATTATAGACTCTGGCCTTACAGGGCAGGACTGGGTGGAAGAGGCCGGTGCTGATGTTAGATGTGTGGAGAAACTGGTCTATGCAAAGCAGCAGTTAACAAAAGTTCGTTGGGTACTTGCTGCTCCAGAGGACTCACCTATTAAATCAGTGGAAGATCTTCAAGGAAAGAGAATATCGACTGAACTGGTAAATGTTACTAAAAGATATCTTGAGGAGAAGGGTATTCAAGCTGAGGTTGAATTTTCACATGGTGCTACAGAGGCAAAGACTCCGGACCTTGTTGATGCAATTGTAGAGTTGACAGAAACCGGTAGTAGTTTAAGAGCTAACAACCTTCGCATTATTGATACTGTAACAGAATCTGCCACCGTCTTCATTTCCAACCACAAGTCTTGGGAAGATCCGTGGAAAAGGAAGAAGATAGAGAATCTGGCAATATTATTTCATGGAGCCATCATTGCACGTGACAAAGTTGGCTTGAAAATGAATATTTCAAATGAGGGGCTGGATACCTTATTAGAGAAATTACCTGCTTTGCGAACTCCTACTATTTCTCAGCTTTCAGGGGATGCAGGGTATGCTATAGAAACAATACTGGACGAGTCAGTGGTTAGAAACATTATTCCTGAACTGAAACGGGTTGGTGCGGAAGGAATAATTGAATACCCGCTCAATAAGGTTATACTTTAGTTATGCTCAAAATCCTTGTTCTGTTTACAGAAGCTCTGCTATCACATAGATAATAATCGATAATTCTAAAACTTGTGAAGGAGTATTATATCCTGTCTTTCATAAGAAAAACACACACCTATTGAGGCATAGCATGTCGAGAACAAAAACTATAGTTTTATTGTCTTTTGTATTCATTTTTGCATTCCTTTGTGAAACAACTTCAGCCGAATCCCGCAAAGACAGTGAAAACAACTTTTTGCTGCATAATGATACAGAGGCTTATATGAATTTCTGTACGGGATTTTATCTAATGTTGGATCATCGTTGGGAAGAGGCAATAGTGTTTTTTGAGAAAACATTACAGTCAAATCCAAATGCTGAAAGAATACACAATTATTTAGCTACTTGCTTCTTTCAGTCGAACAAAAAGGAAAAAGCTTTGCTTCATATTGAAAAAATCGCACGATTAAAACCTGATGATTTCAGTATTCATTATACACTTGGAAATATATATGCAAGTGAAGGTAATGGAAAAAGAGCTATTTCAGAATACGAACGTGCTAACTCTTCTGTAATGGATGGAGTTGACAAGGTCTTTGTGTCTGACATGCTGCATCGCCTGGCAAATAGTTATATGGAAAATGGTGACACAGAAAATGCAACGAATGCATATAAGAAGATACTTGATCTAGAATTGACAGATGCGCCTGTCAAAATCCACTACAAGCTTGGCCAGATATATGCTGATGCAAAGAAAATGGATGAAGCAATAAAAGAGTTTGTCAAGGCCAGGGAAGCTAGTCCTCATTCTGAGCCTATAATTTTTTATCTTTCTTTGTGTTACGAGGAGTTGGAAGATTACGATAATGCAATTGCTACGTTAGAATCTTTTATTGAATATGATCCTGATGTCTGGCTTATGCGCATTAATTTGTCGAATATTTATGAAAAGGTAAAACAATATGAGAAGGCAGAGTTAGAAAGAGAAAAGGCTTTTGGAATATTGAAAGAGAGTGTAAACAAAGGAAGTAAAAGTTTGAGGGAGTATACTACGTTAAGCCAAATATACCAGAGGAAGGGTGAAGAGAGGGAAGCGATTTATACTCTGAGAACTGCAATTTCGAGTGTGATAAAAGAAGATGAAGAGGCACTGAAGGGAGTTCGTTTTATGCTGGCTAACATATATTATGAGATGAATGATCATAAGCATGTAGTAAATGAATTAGAGAAGGTTTTACAGATAGATCCTGATTACCATCAGGCAAGTAACTTTCTGGGTTATTTCTTTGTTGAAAAAGGAGAACAGTTAGAAGAGGCTTTAGGTTTGATAGAAAAGGCTTTAAGTGTAGAGCCTAAAAATGGTGCATATCTTGACAGTTTAGGCTGGGCATATTATAAATTGGCAGATGAAGAGGACGATGAAAAGATAACATTAGCATTACAAAAACTTAACAAGGCATCGGAATATGCTGAAGACCCGGAAATTATGGGGCATATTGGAGATGTGTATTATTCTCTCGGTTATTGGGAGAGAGCACAGGGCCAATGGGAGGTGGCCTTAAAGTTATGGGAAGAATCTACAGCAGAGGCATCTCCACTTTTAAAGCATAAAACTGCCCGTGAGATAAAAGCCAGAAAAGTGCTTCAGAATAAACTTGAAAAGCTTCAACATCTGATGATGGTTGAGAGTACAATGGAGAGGCTGAAATCAGGTGAAAGGGTTGTTCGTAATCATACTAACTAACAAGAGAAGCTAGTATAAAGAATGGAAGGTAGAAAATAATGTCCGGACACTCCAAGTGGTCAACTATAAAACATAAGAAGGGCGCTGCGGATGCAAAGAGGGGTAAGATATTCTCCAAACTTGCAAAAGCCATTACTTCTGCCGCGAGGCAGGGTGGTGGCGACCCTGAAATGAATTTAAAATTGCAGTATGCTATTGATAAAGCGAAATCTGAGAATATGCCCAAGGACAATATTGAACGCGCAATACTTAAGGGTACAGGAGCATCAAGTGGAGATGCCGTACTTTATGAATGCCTTTATGAAGGCTATGGCCCTGGTGGTGTTGCAATTTTGGTAGAGATATTAACTGACAACAAGAATAGGACTGCAGCAGAAATAAGGAAGATATTTGAAAGATCTGGAGGAAATCTGGGAGAGTCCGGTTGTGTTTCATGGATGTTTCAGAAGAAAGGATTGATAAGTATCAATATTAACGAGATAGACGAGGATAAGTTGATGACACTTGTTCTTGATGCAGGATGTGAAGATTTGCAAACAATAGATGAAATGTATCAGATTGACTGTGATACAAAGGATTTTAATAATGTTAGAAAGATGTTACAAGATGAGGGTATTAATATAGAGTTAGCTGAGATTAGTTGGGTTTCCAGCACTTATATCGAATTGGATGAGGCAAAGGGCAAAAGCGTTATTTCTCTAATGGAAAAATTGGAGAATCAGGATGATGTTCAAAATGTTTATGCTAATTTTACACTTCCGAAAGACTTGTTAGCCAAATTATAAGTTTCCAGAAGCTGAAAACTTATTCAGGTTGGCGAGGCTCTTCTTCTGCTACTAAATCATCTTTTTTAGATTCCCCTTCTTTTTCCTCTTTAATGTTTAGTAGCTCAAGGATTTTGTCGGCTTCCAACACTTCCTCTTCTTCAAGCTTTTTGGCAAGAAGGTCCAGCTTGTCTTTGTTTTCTTCAATCAGAGACTTGGTTCTAGCGTAAGAGTCTTTGATTATTGTTGAAACTTCTGAGTCAATTTCTATTGCTGTTTTTTCGCTGAACTCTTTTTCCTGGACCAGGTCATGCCCAAGAAAGACATTTCCCTGTTGTCTCCCGAAAGTTTGCGGGCCAAGCGTTTTACTCATTCCAAATTTACATACATAATTCCTGGCTAATTTTGTTACTCTTTCAAGATCGTTTTGTGCACCGGTAGAGAACTCATTAAAGGCTATTTCTTCAGCAGCACGGCCGGCAAGAAGGACGCATAAAGTATCTAATATTTCAGATTCTTTGGTTAAATATTTGTCTTCGGTAGGAAGCTGTAATGTGTAGCCAAGTGCTGCAGCACCCCTTGCTATAATCGATACCTTGTGTACCGGATCGGTATTAGGCAATATTGCAGCTACCAATGTATGGCCTGATTCGTGATACGCCACTATGCTTTTTTCCTCATCACTTATTACCCTGCTTTTTCTTTCAGGACCGGCAATAACTCTTTCTATTGATTCTTCAAGCTCCTCCATTTCGACAAATTTTTTATCACGTCTAGCAGCAAGTAATGCAGCCTCATTAATAACATTTGCCAGGTCGGCACCTGAGAAACCGGGAGTACGTTTTGCTATTGTATTAAGGTTACCATTCGGTTCTACTTTAACGCCTTTTGCGTGTACCTTTAAGATAGCTTCTCTTCCTACTAGATCAGGTCTGTCTACAGTTACTTGCCTGTCAAATCTTCCCGGACGAAGCAATGCAAAATCTAAGACATCAGGTCTGTTTGTTGCTGCGATGATAATTACGCCGCTATTTGAAGAGAAACCATCCATCTCAGCTAATAGCTGGTTAAGTGTTTGTTCTCGTTCATCATGGCCACCACCTAAACCTGCGCCACGTTGCCTTCCTACACTATCAAGTTCGTCGATAAATACTATGCATGGTGCTTTCTGCTTAGCCTGTTCAAACATATCACGTACTCTTGCCGCACCCATTCCAACAAACATTTCAACAAAATCAGACCCGCTTATTGAGAAAAAGGGTACTCCTGATTCACCTGCGACCGCTTTTGCCAGAAGTGTTTTTCCTGTCCCCGGCGGTCCTACAAGCAAAACGCCTTTTGGAATCTTGCCGCCAAGTTTCTGGAATTTTTGTGGGTATTTTAAAAATTCTATTATTTCTTGTAGTTCCACCTTAGCTTCGTCGCATCCTGCAACATCGGCAAAAGTAGTTTTCTTTGCATCTTCCTCTGCATATAATTTAATCTTTGCCTTTCCGAATGACATAAAAGGGTTTCCCATTCCGCCAATTCTCTTTGATATGAAAAACCAAGCTATACCAATGATCGCGAATGGGAAAATCCACCACATTAACATATTCCTGAGAAAGTTGTTCTCTACTTCACCCTTGAACTGAACATTTTTTGCTTCTAATTCATTAACTAATTCGATGTCTTGTACCGGAACAGTTACAAAAGCAACAGGTTTGTTATCTCCAGATGATGGATCTTCATAGTGACCCCTGATTATTTTTTCTCCTATAGAGCAGTCAACTATCTTTCCCTCACTTACATACTCTCTGAATTGGCTGTAAGTGATTTCACCGGCTTTAGGTGACATAAACATCTGTATGATATATAGAACCACAAGAAAAAGGAGAAGATATCCTATAGAGAAACCAGTCTTCTTTGATTTCGAGTTCTTGGATAGATTTCCAGATGGTTTTTTGTCTGATTTTTTCATTTAATTGCTACTGGAATAATTATACATAATATAGTCTATAAAAGTGTATCATATAAGGACATAAACTTGAATTATATGATAATATTATTATGAAGTCAACGCAATAAATGTTGTTGATATGTCCCTTTATAAAAATATTTTGACCAATTTTGGCAAAAAATTACGGATTACGATTTAAATCTAACTTTCACATATCAAGCGTAATTAGATGATGAATCTATCTAAAAAAACCTTGCCTAACTTCCTTCTGAGTTTATAATTCACGCCATATAGCTGTTATTTCTTAGCTACAGATTTTACAGACTAGCACGGACTTAAGAAATGAGCCGGAAACAGGAGTCATACGATCCGTTTCTTTTATCCATTCTTGCTGAAGCAGTTCAGATTAAGACGGAAATTAAAATAGTGTCTGTTGCAGATTTAGAGAAGGGTATGACAGTAGATGAAGACATTTTTTCATACCAGGGCGAATTAATTGTGGTAAAAGGGACGAGAGTGAGCCCTCTTATATTAAATTTCTTAAATGATTATTCGTGTAATGATGGAGTTCGGCAACCATTCCGGGTGGTGGTTTCAAGAGAAAAAGTTAAAATTTCATCTATTTGAAACACTCACCACAATTTCAATTTTGTAATTTTTTATAAAACATATTAATTGTGATGCTGGCTATATGACCTGCTCCCCAAAAACTGATCCAGTTGTAAAGTTAGTATAAAGCTATATAATTGGATTAAGAAAGGGGGAAGCAGATGTCACAAAAGCGATACAAGTCTGAAGAAA
>Ga0207986_1001289_pt1 | contig 10874 bp, 7 predicted proteins | sample ETNtaG_26_FD_185764 | JGI IMG/M metagenome (GOLD analysis project Ga0207986, IMG submission 185764) | Marine microbial and viral communities from oxygen minimum zone, Eastern Pacific Ocean - ETNP201302SV89 (SPAdes) (version 2) | ecosystem: Environmental > Aquatic > Marine > Oceanic ... | reverse complement strand
GTTGATCGCAGTAATTAATAGACTTCAACCTAGCTTGGATGTTATAATGGATGTTAAGAAACTTAAAAAGTAACGGGAGAAACTGCTGAATAGTGCAGTGCCGACGGAGACAAGTTGCTAAATCCTGCGACGAAACTCTCAGGCAAAAGGACCGTGCATAATAACTCTGGAAAGAAGGCTTTGCCTCACCGAAGGAGTAAATCTCTCAGGTAACCGGACAGAGGGGGCTGATTAAGAGTTATTATGGAAATACAAAAAACAGCTTTATATAATTACCATAAAAGTCTTGGAGCAAAGTTCGTTCCTTTTGCTGGGTATGAAATGCCAGTTCAGTATTCATCTGGCGTAATAGAGGAACATAAAATGACCAGAAACAACGCAGGTTTGTTTGATGTTTCGCATATGGGACAGTTATCAATAGAAGGAAGTAGAAATTTAGCAGAAGAATTAGAAAAAATTATCCCTATAGATCTGGAGAAAATAAAACTTAACCAATCGAAATATTCCTTTCTTACCAATGAAAATGGCGGAATCTGTGATGATTTAATTGTAACCAGGGTTGAAAATGGTTTTAATATCATTCTCAATGCGGCATGCAAAAATAGTGACTTCAAAATATTTAAAAATTCGCTTGGGAATAAATTCAAATTAACACTACATAAGAATTTATCCTTAATTGCTTTGCAAGGACCAAATTCTTCAGAAATTTTAGAAAAAATAATTCCGAAAGTTTCTTCGCTCAAGTTTATGAATGGAAATAAATTTTCTTTTAGTGAGAAAAGTGTTTACGTTACTAGATCTGGTTATACAGGAGAGGATGGTTTTGAAATTTCTCTGCCAGACAATCTTGCGGAAAATTTTGCTAAAAGGTTAATAGAACAGGGAGCCAAACCAATAGGTTTAGGAGCAAGAGATACGTTAAGATTAGAAGCGGGATTATGTTTGTATGGTCATGACATTAGTGAAACAACGAATCCTATTGAAGCAAACCTTAAATGGGCAATTTCTAAAAGAAGAAGAGAAGAGGGCGGTTTTGTGGGGTATAGCAAAATTAAGTCAGACATTAATGGTAAATTAAACCGCTTGAGAATGGGCATAAAACCTGAAGGGAAAATTATAGCACGAGAAGGTGTCAGAATTTTTTCTAAGGATAATCAAGAAATAGGACTGATCACAAGCGGAAGTTTTGGTCCAAGTGTTAACGGTCCTGTGGCAATGGGTTATGTAAAATATGATTTTTCTAAACCCGGGACCAAAATCCTCTTGGAAGTTAGAGGAAAAAAATGTGATGCTGAAGTATCTGAACTTCCTTTTTATAAAAAAAGTTATGTGAGGTGAAGAATGAGTGATAAAAAATTTTCAAAACAACATGAATGGATTTCCATAGAAGGCGAGGTGGCTACAATTGGTATTACCAAACATGCGGCAGAAATGTTAGGAGATATAGTTTTTGTAGAGTTACCAGAAAAAGGAAAAAATGTTGAAAAAGAAGGCCAAGCTGGTGTAGTGGAGTCAACAAAGGCAGCGAGTGATATTTATACCCCAATTACTGGTGAAATTGTGGAAACTAATCAATCTATTGTTGATGATCCTACTGAGATTAATAAAAATCCGGAGGGAACAGCTTGGTTGTTTAAGATTAAAATAAAAAATAAATCAGAACTAGATGAATTAATGAATAGGGCTGATTACGAAAAATTTGTAAAAGAAAATCCAAGCTAAATGATAAACGATACATCCAAAGAATTTATAAGAAGACACATCGGTCCATCAGAAAAAGATATAGATAAAATGCTGAGTGCAGTTGGGGCGAATTCTCTAGACGACCTTATCAAAAAAACAGTTCCGGACAATATATTATTAAAAGATAAACTCAAGATAGGAGACCCAACTTCTGAGCATGAATCGATGAAACAAATAAAAGCTATTTCAGAAAAAAACAAATTATATAAAAATTATATAGGAATGGGCTATTACAATACCTACATGCCAAACGTTATACTAAGAAACATATATTGTAATCCAGGCTGGTACACAGCTTATACCCCATATCAGCCCGAAGTGGCTCAAGGAAGATTGGAGATGTTGTTAAATTTTCAACAGATGATTTTAGATTTTACAGGTATGGACATTGCAAATGCATCATTACTCGATGAATCAACCGCTGCAGCAGAAGCTATTGGACTAAGTCATAGATTAAATAAAAGTAATTCGAATAAGATATTTATTTCTGATGATTGCAATCCCCAAACTATCGATGTGATTAAAACGAGAACTGAAGTTTTTGGCTTAAAACTAGTTGTAGGTGATCAAGAAAAAGATTTAGAAAATTTAGAAGAAAATATTATTTGCGGAGTTCTTCAATATCCAGGGACGTTAGGGGATATTAGAGATCCCAGCGAAGCAATAAGCAGAATCCATAAAAAAAACGGTAAAGCTATTTTAATTTGTGATCTTTTGGCTTTAGCAAAACTTAAAACTCCAGCAGAACTTGGAGCCGATATTGCCGTAGGTAGTTCTCAAAGATTTGGGATTCCAATGGGTTATGGAGGACCTCATGCTGCATTCTTTTCGACCAGAGATGAATTTAAAAGAGCAATGCCGGGTAGAATTATAGGAGTTTCCGTTGACCGATTAGGAAAAAAAGCACTACGGATGGCGTTACAAACTCGAGAACAACATATAAGAAGAGAAAAAGCCACAAGCAATATTTGTACGGCACAAGCATTATTAGCAGTAATTTCTGCTGCCTACGCGATCTATCATGGGCCCGAAGGTATCAATCAAATAGCCGAGAGGATATCAAAGTTGGCTAAAAGTTTTGCCGATAAAATTAAAAAGTCGGGCTATGAACTTTATTCCGATAGTTTTTTTGATACCGTCACTATCCTTACGAAGGACAAAACTCAAAATATTTATAAAAATGCCCTGAGAAATGGAGTTAATCTAAGAGTGGTTGATGAGAATAGATTATCCGTAGCTTTTGACGAGAGAAAAACAGTTGAAAAAACTAATGAACTTTTAAAAATTTTCAACAGCTCAGAATCCATTAATCGGACAGGAAAAGTCGAATTAAATAATATACCAAAAAAATTGGAAAGATCTTCCAAATACCTAACACATCCTGTTTTTAACTCATATCATTCGGAAACTGAAATGACTCGATATTTAAAAAAATTGGAAGATTCAGATATTGCATTAAATAGATCAATGATCTCATTAGGTTCCTGCACCATGAAATTGAACGCAGTATCAGAAATGATTCCGGTTACTTGGAATGAATTTTATGAACCACATCCTTTTGCACCCGTTGAACAAATGGAAGGATATAGAAATTTATTTACCGATATGAAAAATTGGTTGAGAGAAATAACTGGTTTTTCGGGCGTTTCTTTACAGCCTAACGCGGGAGCGCAAGGTGAATTTGCAGGATTAATGGTGATTAGAAAATATCATTTAAAAAATGGTGATAAAGATAGAAATGTATGTCTTATACCAAATTCAGCACACGGAACTAATCCAGCGAGCGCTCAAATGTCAGGAATGAAAGTTGTTGTAGTAGCCTGCGACAAGGACGGCAATATTGATTTTGAAGATTTAAAATCTAAGGCGGAACAATATTCAAAAAATTTATCTACTTTAATGGTTACTTATCCATCGACGCATGGGGTCTTTGAAGAAAAAATTGAAGAAATTTGTAAAATTATTCATGATAACGGCGGTCAAGTATATATGGATGGAGCTAATCTTAATGCGCTAGTTGGGATTGCCAAACCAGGCAAATTTGGTCCCGATATATGTCATATTAATTTACATAAAACATTTAGTATTCCTCATGGTGGAGGTGGACCAGGAATGGGACCCATAGCATGCAAAAAACACTTAGATCCTTTTCTTCCAAAACATGAAGTTATCAAAGATTGCGGTCCAACAACTGGGATTGGAGCTGTTTCCGCGGCACCTTGGGGTAGTTCAAGTATTTTAGTAATTTCATGGATGTATATAAAAATGATGGGAGCAGAAGGTTTAAAAAAGGCTTCTCAAGTGGCTATATTAAATGCTAACTATATTGCAAGAAAGTTACATAAATATTTTCCCATCCTTTACACTGGCAAAAATGGAAAAGTTGCTCATGAATGTATAATTGATATTCGTCCAATTAAAAAAGAAACAGGCATTAGCGAGGAAGATATTGCTAAGAGATTAATTGATTTTGGTTTTCATGCTCCAACTATGTCTTGGCCAGTTCCTGGAACTATTATGATAGAACCAACCGAAAGTGAAAGTTTACCTGAGTTAGATCGTTTTTGCGAAACATTAATAAAAATAAAAGAAGAAATTAATAAAGTTAAGACCGGTGAGTTTGATAAAAATGATAATCCTTTAAAAAACGCACCACACACTCATACTGAATTAACTGCTAATGAATGGAAACATAAATATGATAGAGAAACCGCAGCCTATCCATCAGAAATTTTGAAATCATATAAATATTGGCCTCCTGTTGTGAGAGTTGACAATGTTTATGGAGATAAAAATCTTTTTTGTTCTTGTCCTACTATGGATGAATATAAAAAAGAAACTGCGGCCTAAAATTATGGATGATGTTGTTGTAGTTGGTGGCGGAATAATAGGTGCTTCTACTGCATATTTTTTATCGAAAGAGGGTAGAAAAGTAAGAGTTATCGAAAGGGATTCTGCATACAAAAAAGCATCCTTTCCCTTGTCTTTAGGTGGCTTCAGGAGACAATTTTTTCAAAAAGAAAATATTAATCTAGGTAAGTTTGCATTAGAGTTTATTTCTAATATTTCAAATACATTAAAGACAAAAAATAATCCCAACCCAACCGCTAGCATGGTACCGAATGGTTATCTATTATTGTTTGGTCCAAAACATGCTGAAGAACAGTATGAGGCTTTAAAAAATCATAAAGCATGTGATGCTGGTACAAAAAATATTCCCGCAAGTAAGTTGAAAGAAATTTTTAGCTGGGTAAATCCAGAGGGATTAGAAACAGCAACTTATACTGATAATAAAATTGAGGGTTGGATTGATCCTCATATGTTTCATAATGCTTTAAAAAATAAAGCTATTGAATTGGGTGCAAAATTTGAAAAAGGAGACGTTAAAAAAATTAGCGATATTAAAGCAAAAACTATCGTATCTGCAGCTGGATGTTGGACCAAAGAGTTACTCGATGATGTTCCTGTTGTGCCGCAAAAACACACTGTGTTTAGAGTAAAATGTCCCAAACATTATCCTGAAATGCCATTAACAGGCGATCTGCCATCGGGAGTGTATTGGAGACCCGAAGGTAAAGAATATGTTGCAGGATCTCCGAATTCTAAATTTGATTGTCCAGATTTAGAACCAGAATGGGAAGATTTTGAGAATCTTGTATGGCCTGCGTTAGCGAATAGGGTTCCTGAATTTGAACAATTAAAACTAACTGGTGGTTGGGCGGGATACTATGATTGTAACACATTAGATAATAATGCCATTGTGGGAAAGCATCCAAAATATGAAAATGTATTTTTAGCTACTGGATTTACAGGAAGAGGTCTGATGCAGTCACCGGGGATAGGAAGAGGTTTAACTGAATTAATCACAACTGGAAAATATCAAACCATAGACTTATCTTGTTTTGGACTCGATAGAATTTTTGCTAAACAAAAAAGAACGGAACCTTACGTTTTATAAGAATATTTTATTTTTTAATAATTTATTAGAGTGAAAAACCTTCTTTTTTAAGCATTTTTTTCTTGGTTTTTGTGCCTCCTGGAGAAGAGAAACCTCCTAGAGTTCCATCAGATCTAATAACACGATGACAAGGTACCTTAGGTGCATATGGATTTTTTGCGCAAGCATTGGCAACAGCTCTAGCTGCTTTAGGTTTATTTATTGCTATAGCAATCTCTTTATAGGTTTTAACTTTACCTTTTTTAATTTTTTTTAATGCTTTCCAAACTTTAATCTGAAAATCAGTTCCTTTTAATTTCATAAAAATTTAAGTTCCTAAAGTTTTTGTGACTTCAGCTTGATTTTTTTCAGTTGAAACTTCTGTTTTGAATTGATTTGATATTTTTTGTACTTCTACTGATGAAACTTTGTATTCTGCGCATTTTGTTTCTTCATCTTTACCATGACCAGTGACCATATTAACCATATGTTCTGGAAAGTGGAATGTAGTGAATACGATACCTTCTTTTACTTTATCTGTTACCTCAACCTTTAAAGAAACTTCTCCTCTTCCAGAATAAAGTCTTGCAATATCGTCCGTGTTTAACTCTCTATATTTTGCGTCTTTTGGATGAATTAACAAAATGTCTTCACCTACAATATCAATGTTGTTAGTTCTTCTTGTCATAGTTGCAGCATTGTAGTGTTGTAATGCTCTACTTGTAGTCAGTATTAATGGAAAATCTTTTTTATTTTTTTCTATTTCACTACTTTCTTTCCAGTCAAAATACTTAATTCTTCCTTTTCCTAATTTAAATTCTTTCTCATGCAAAATTTTTGTATCTGTTCCATCTTCTTTAACAGGCCATTGCAATCCTAATTTTCCAAGTCTTTCTCGAGTTATACCTTTAAAGAAAGAAACTACATCAGCAATTTCTTCCAAGACTTCATCGGCGTCATATAGTTTTTGGTCATAGCCAAGTTTTTGCATCATTTCCGTTACTATAATTCCATCAGGTTTTGTTCCCGGAAGAGGTTTGGCTGCTCTATTAACTCTTTGAACTCTTCTTTCAGTGTTTGTGAAGGTACCTTCTTTTTCAAGGAAAGTTGTTCCAGGCAAAACTACATCTGCATGTTTAGCAGTTTCACTCATGAATATTTCTTGAACAACCAATAAGTCTAATGCATTCATTGCTTTTGCAACATGAGCACTATTAGGATCAGTTTGAACAACATCTTCACCAATAATCCATAGCGCTTTTATCTCTTTATTTATTGCTGCGTCAAAAATTTCAGGAATTTTTAATCCTGCTTTAGTTGGATGGACAACGCCATATTTTTCTGAATAAAAATTTTGAATTTTTTTATCAGCAACTGGCAAATATCCTGCTCCTTGATGTGGTTGACAACCCATATCAGCTGCACCTTGAACATTATTTTGACCTCTTAAAGGATTAACCCCAACACCTCTTCTTCCAATATTTCCCGTAATCATTGCAAGGTCAGCAATTAACATTACTGTTTTTGAGCCTTGCTCGTGCTCAGTAACTCCAAGACCGTGAAACTCCATTGAATTTTTTGTAGCAGCATAAGCGATAGCAGCTTCCTTTATTTGTTGCTTATCAACTCCTGCAACCTTAGCTAATTGATCGATATCTAATTTCTTAATTCCCTTAAGGAAGTTTTCAAAACCTTCTGTTCTCTTTAAAATGAAATCTTCTTTGTATAATTTAGATTCTATAATGAAATATAACATCATATTTAGAACCGCTACATTGGTTCCAGGTCTTAATCTAATATGATAGTCTGCCATTTTTGCCAATTCTGTTGTTATTGGATCTAAAACTATAAGTTTTTTTCCTTTCATTACTTGTTGCTTAATTTTTGCACCAGTAACTGGGTGTGCATTAGTAGGATTTGCACCAATTACTAAAAACAGATCTGCAAAATAAATGTCCTCAGTTGAATTTGTTGCGGCTCCAGTTCCAAATGTTTGTTGCATACCCCATGCAGTTGGCGAATGACAAATTCTTGCACAACAATCAATATTATTTGTTCCTATCACTGCTCTAATCATTTTTTGGAAAACATAATTTTCTTCATTAGTACATCTTGCAGAAGAAATACCCGCAACAGCATCAGGACCATTTTCTTTTTTTATTTTTTCTAATTTATTTTTAATATAATCATAAGCCTCATCCCAAGAAGCTTTTTCAAACTTGCCATTTCTTTTTATTAAAGGATTTCTTAATCTATCTGGATGATCATAAAAACCAAAAGCATATCTTCCTTTTAAGCAAGTATGACCTGCATTTACTTGAGTTTGTTTTGGTGTATCAATTGATACTACTTTACCGTTTTTTACTGATGCTTCTAAATTACATCCTACCCCACAATAAGAACAGGTCGTTCTAACTTTTTCATCATAGTCAGCTGATTTAGACGCAAAAACATCTGATATGGCATCTGTTGGGCAAGTGTGAGCGCAAGCTCCACAAGATACACAAGAAGAATCTCCAAACAACATATCGTTATCGGTTGTTATTTTAGATTCAAAACCACGACCACACATTGTTAGAACAAAAGAACCTTGAATTTCATCGCATGCCCTGACACAACGTCCACAATTAATACAGTTATCTAAATTCATCCGCATGTATGCGTGTGAAGTATCTTTAGGAATTCCTTTGTTTTGTTTTGGTTTGCTGTAACGATGTTCACTTATGCCTAAATCACTAGCTACGGTTTGTAATTCACAATTATTATTTACTTCACAAGTTGAACATGTCATTGGATGATCAGTTAGAACTAGTTCAACAATGTTCTTTCTTAAGCTTTGCAGTTTTTCGTTATTGGTAAGAATGTATGAATCTTCGGTAATGGGGGTATGGCAGGATGCTATAGTTTTAATTGGCCCGTCTTTTTGAAGCGCAATTTCCACCGAACAGATTCTACAAGCTCCATAAGGCGCCAAGTTTGAATCATCACATAAACTTGGAATTTTTTTTTCACCTGAATATTCCCTAACAAATTTTAAAACAGAAGTATGATTTGGTTTAATTTGATGAGCTACGCCGTCAATATAGGCGACTTTACGATTTTTTCCATTCGTTCCGTTTTTCACAATCTCCCCTTAAACATCGTGCTTTATATCATTTTTAAATTCGTGGGTAAAATATTTCAGTATGTTGCTAATGGGCACCGGAATTGCACCACATAAAGCACACAAGCAACCTTCTTTCATGGTAACGAGTAATTCACTAAGTAGTTTAATTGGAATTTTTTCACTTTTATCTAAAACTTGGTCGAACATTTCTTTTCCTCGATAAGAACCTAATCTTCCAGGAAAACATTTGCCACAAGATTCATCTGATGAAAATTTAAATAAATGGTGGATGTATTTAACCATACTGAATGTTTCGGGTATACTAACAATACTTCCGTGACCTAGCATAAAACCTGCCTCAGCAAATTCTTGAAAATCTAAATTTAATTTATTAACTTCTGAAATTGGTATCACTCCTCCCAAAGGGCCACCAATTTGGAGTGCCTTTACTGCTTTAGTAAAGCCACCACCAATTTCGTAGATTATCTTTTTCATGGGAGTTCCCATATCAATTTCGTAAACTCCAGGTTTTATAAATAATCCATCTAAACAAACCAATTTAGTTCCAGCAGATTTTTTATTTCCGATGGACGAAAATGATTTTGCACCATATTTCAATATGCCCGGAATAGCTGCCAAGGTTTCAACATTGTTCACGACGGTTGGTTTTTTATATAATCCTTCCACTGTAGGAAAAGGTGGTCTTACATCAACCTCCGCTCTTCTGCCTTCTATTGAAGCAATCAAAGCTGTTTCTTCTCCACATATGTATGCACCCTGACCAATACAAATATTTAGTTCACAAGAAAATTTTGTGTCTAAAATATTTTTACCTAATAAGTTTAATTCTTTTAATTCATTAATTGCTCCATTAATTATTTCAATAGACTTAGGATATTCCCCCCTAATGTAAAGGACCCCTTCATCACTTCCGATAATGTAGGCGCAAACGATCATTCCAAACAACACTTTTAAAGACTGTTTTTCAAGGAGATATCTGTCAGAGAAAGCTCCAGAATCTCCTTCATCGGCGTTGCATATAACATATTTTTTTTCTGATTTTTGCTGACTACAAAAGTTCCATTTCATTCCAGTAGGAAAGCCAGCTCCACCTCTACCACAGAGATTTGAATCGGTTATAATTTGAAGTATATTTTTTTTATCTTTTTTTAAAATTTCAGAAAGTAAATTCTTAAATTTTTCAATTGATGAAAGATCTTCTCCCATTAGTATACTTTTAGTAGCAAAAGTTACCGCATTAATATTATCACTACTAATTTTTTTTCCTTTTATTATTTCATCTATTTGATCAATATCTTTCCCGGAATAATTGTGTCCATTATAGTGAAAAGCACTATTTTCGTAGCACCGTCCTAAACAAAACATTTCGCCAACTTTATCTTGTCCCAACTTATTTGCTAACTTTCTCTTTAATGTTTCTTGAGTCTCTGCACACAAGCATGCGCTACCATTGCATACCCACGTTTTTTTTTCTTTGTGTTCAGGCCTTAAAAATTCATAAAAACTTTCAGCACCATGAATTGTTGATATACCAATATGATATTCTTCGGCTAATTGTTTAATTTGCTTAGTATCGTGAGTTTTTTTTGTAGTGTCGATTATCCTTTTGAACAAATTATCTTTTAAACCTTTTCTACCCGAAAGTTTACTTATGTTTCTTGACATATTAATTTTTTTTCAAAATACGATTTTCACCACAATAAATATTGAAAGTATCGGATTTTACAAAGCCTATTAAACTTATATCAAAACGTTTTGCCAGGTCGATAGCAAGACTAGTTGGTGCGCCCATGCCTATCAGAAGACCGATATTTGCCATAAGAGTTTTTTGAACTAATTCGAAGCTTAAACGACCGGAGCATGCAATAAATTGATTATTAGTGTCGAAGATGGAACTTTTAAAACTATGACCAATCACTTTATCTAAAGCATTATGGCGCCCCACATCTTCCCTGATTACCAAAATTTTTCCGTTTTGATCAAGTAAGGCACTAGCGTGGATCCCTCCAGTTTTTGAAAATTCAGACTGGTTTTGTTTTAAAAAGCTAGGAATTTTAGTTATTAAGG
>Ga0207986_1001283_pt1 | contig 10900 bp, 8 predicted proteins | sample ETNtaG_26_FD_185764 | JGI IMG/M metagenome (GOLD analysis project Ga0207986, IMG submission 185764) | Marine microbial and viral communities from oxygen minimum zone, Eastern Pacific Ocean - ETNP201302SV89 (SPAdes) (version 2) | ecosystem: Environmental > Aquatic > Marine > Oceanic ... | reverse complement strand
GCTTTCCTGTTTGTGTCCGTACAGGATTGCGGGGATTAAGCCTGATTTTCTGTTTTTTCGCGCTTTCAGAGTACCTGTGTCGTTTTTTATTTTTACCTGTAGTTGTTGCGTTTCCATTTGATCTTTCCTGAATATCTTAAAAAGTTTAAAACCGTAAAATTATAGTTTACTGTTCGGTAAACATTGAACTAATTGACGTATTAGTATGAATTCTCTTTATCGCTTCACCCAAAAGCTTTGATACCGTTAATACCTTAATCTTTGAGCCTAAACTTTTTGCATCTTCGCTTAAAGGAATAGTATCCGTTACTGCTATTTTCTTGATTGGGGCTTCTTTCAGCTTTTCAATAGCAGCACCGCATAATACCGGGTGAGTTGCTGCCAAGTAAATGTCCTTTGCTCCCTTTTCCTTCAACACCCTTGCCGCCTGACATATAGAGCCTCCGGTAGCAATCAGGTCATCGATTATGATTGCATTTCTACCTTCTACATCACCAATGACAAAGCCAACTTCTATCTCTTCCGGCCCCATCCTCCTCTTATCTACTACAGCCAACCTCATGTGCAGGTGGTTTGAATATAACCTTGCTATTTTAATTCCACCCACATCAGGCGACACTACCACAAAATCAGATAAATCATTTTCCCTAAAGTAATCTGAAATGACAGGAAATGCAAGAAGATGGTCTACCGGTATATCGAAAAATCCCTGTATCTGGGCCGCATGCAGGTCCATTGTAAGTAATCTGTCTGCGCCCGCCTTAGTAATAAGGTTTGCAACCAGTTTTGCCGTAATTGGTACCCGGCCTTCATCTTTTCTATCTTTTCTTGCATATCCATAGTAAGGCAAAACAGCCGTTATCCTGGCTGAAGATGCCCTTTTGAAACAGTCTATCAAGATTAATAATTCCGCAAGGCTGTCGTTAACCGGCGGACATGTAGGTTGAATAATAAATATATCTGCCCCACGCACGTCTTCATCAACCTTAACATCTATTTCACCATCCGGAAATCTCCCCACAGTGGCTTTGCCAAGTGGAATTGAAAGATAATCACAAACTCTCTCTACAAGTGCCCGATTAGAGTTTCCAGTGAAGATTTTTATGTCATTAAGCGTATCTATACGGTTTTTTTCGTCCATCCTGATTGAGATCTGGTATATTTCCTATTTACACCCGTCTGATAAAACCTTTTGCATGTACGGCTTCATATAAGTGCTCATACATGCTGCCAATATAACAGCCATAGTTTTTATTGATGTTTTTCCATGTTCCAGCCATAAGATTATATGTAACTGTTTATCTTAAATACAGTTAACATTCTTCTGTCTTGGAATTGGCATAGAGGAAGAATGTTACCAAAAAAAGGTATTTAATGCAAGAAAAAACCAATTATTCCAAAAAATCACTATATATTATTACAAAATGTGCATAATTTGCGTTATTATAGCTACTAATATACTTTTTTTCACATTTTTTATAGGAAAGAGGGGTAAAATATATCCAATTTTGGTGATATTTTAATGTTTGATATTTGTACTGTATTTGGAAAGTTGTTTATAGCGGCGATCCTTGGTGGATTTATTGGATGGGAGAGAGAGAAACGGGGGCGGCCAGCAGGTTTGAGAACACATCTCTTGTTATGTGTAGGCGTCGCTCTCATGATGCTGGTCTCAGAACATATTTTTGTTAATTATCAGGTTTACAAAAGCGATTCAGTCCTTAGAATAGATCCTGCCAGGATTGCCGCTCAGGTTGTAACAGGCGTAGGTTTTCTGGGTGCAGGCACTATTATGAGATTTCGGGCTAGTGTCAGGGGACTGACTACTGCGGCGTCTCTGTGGATAGTTTCAGGTATTGGCCTGGCGGTTGGCAGCGGATTCATCCTGCCCGCTGTCTTTGCAACCATTATTGTAATTACGACCTTAATCTTACTTCCCAAAGCTGAAGGAGAAATGAAGAGGGACAAGTATATGACGATAAAAATGTTAATTGCCAGTCAGGAACATTTTCTGGACAATATAAAAAGTATTCTTGAGAAAAATTCTGTAAAATTACAAAATTACAGGTTTGAAAAGGATATCCAGAAAAATGAGATTGTGTATGACATAAACGTTAAGTACGAAGATGAAAAAATGCTGGTACTTGCCTCGGACGATATGACAAAGGAAATTAAAGGGATAAAGAGATTGGGTTGGGAATAATTATTAAATAAAAAAGGGGGTAGTAGATTGCCATGAAAAGAATTCTTATATTTCTCATACTTTGTTTTACGCCTTCATTCTTTCTGCTGGGAGCTTCGGACCCACAACCGGTTCTCGAGAAGCTGGATTCCCTGGAAAAAGTAATTTCTGATTTATCATTCAGAATCCTTGCTTTAGAAAAGAGGATTATCTCACTTGAAGAAAAAATCTTTCTGGAGGCAACCAGGCGGGATAAGCAACCCGGAATGATTCCTGAAAGTTTTGAACCGTCTGCTGATAATTTTTCCATAGGAAGCGTTACCTGCGAAACTCACTATAATGATACGATCTTTAAAGGTGATATCACAAATAATTCAAATAAGGATTTCAGATACACACTTTTTAAGATTACTGTCTACAGTAAGAGTGGTTCTGTCGTATCAAGCAACGATTTCTATATATTGAATATGGACAGGGGAACAACAAGAACATTTGAGGCAACAATACATGGCTTTAAGAAGAAAGAGTTTGAGAGATACGAAATTACATTTACCAAAGGTTCTTGATGGTGGGCTTTTGATTTGATTCTGTTATTTTATGTTTGTTTTAATTTCTAGGAGGGGATTGATGAAGTTTGAACACTTGTTTGAGCCTATAGACCTGAAAGGGTTTCTATTGAAAAATCGTATTACAATGTCAGCTATGCCTACGGGCTTTAGTAGTACAAAAGGTTATGTTACAGGTAAGATGGTTTCATATTATGCAGGAAGGGCCAAAGGAGGCGCTTCACTGATTGTGGTTGAGGGAGCTGCAGTCGAAGATAGAGGCAGGATTTATTCATTACAGCTTATGGCCAGTGATGATACATATTTATCAGGACTTAACGAGCTGGCAGAAGGTATCAAGAAGAGCGGAGCGTATGCAGTATTACAGCTTCAGCATGGTGGAAGATTTGCAATGGGTTCAAATCCAGTATCTGCGTCGGACGTTTCATTTACGTGCCCATGTACAAGGAGAAATATAGTTTCTGCACCTATGACAGATGACGATATAAATGCGACGATCACCTCTTTTACAAATGCGGCTATTCTGGCAAAAAAGGCAGGTTTTGATATGGTCGAAGTGGGTGGAGGATATGGCCATCTGTTGAGCCAGTTTCTTTCCCCAAGAACGAATAAGAGAAATGACAAATATGGGGGTGACCTTGAAGGAAGAATGAGATTGCCTTTAGACATAATAGAATCAATAAAAGGAGCGCTGGGAGATGGCTTCCCGATAGGATACCAGTTAATGGCAGACGAACTTCTTGATGATGGATTCTCATTAGATGAGGCGAAGACTTTTGCCGGAAAGCTCGAAGAAGGTGGTGTTGCTTATTTGTCAGTAACCTGCGGCACTCCGGAATCATTCTTTAATGATGACGGCCTCTTTGCAATGAGGTCTCCTGAGGGCGGTACCTCTCAACAATGTAAGGATATTAAGGGTGGGGTGTCCATTCCGGTATTTGTTACCGGAAAGATGACCAGCGTCCAAATACTTGAGGATACTGTTGCATCTGGGAATGCGGATGCTGTAGCGGTTGACAGGGCGTTATTTAGTGATCCCGATCTTGCGGTGAAGGCTCGTTCAGAAAAGATCAGTGATATTATAGAGTGTGTTTCATGTGCAAATTGTAATGACCGTGTTATGAAGGGGCTTGGCGCTGATTGTACGGTTAATCCCAGAGTTGGGCGAGAGAGAGAAAGTGTCAGCTCAGAAGCGACTGTTAAAAGAAAAGTACTTATTGCCGGTAGCGGTCCCGGTGGGATAATGGCAGCCCTTACGGCATCTGAAAGAGGCCATGATGTTACTTTGCTGGAGAAGGGGCCTAAGCTGGGAGGCCATCTGAAGGCAGCGCCGAAGGCACCGGGAAAAACACCCTGGATAAAAATGCTGGATTATCTTTCAAACCAGCTTAAAGAATCCGGGGTAGATGTTAAGATGGAAACTGCAATAGATGAGGAATCCTTGAAAAACAACTCTCCTGATGTCCTTATCATAGCGACGGGGATTAAGCTCAAGAAAATAACTGTACCTTTTCCTGAAGGCAGAGTAGACGGACCGGGCGCTGTTTTATTTGGAAAGAAGGAGCCGGGGGAGAATAACGTAATTATTGGCGCCGGCTTTATAGGTTCAGAAATTGCAGAGTGTATAGCAGAAAAAGGCAAGAATGCAACACTCGTTGAGAAACTCCCGTCGGTTGCACGCGATATGGATCTGATTAACAGGGCAATTCTTTTAAACAAGCTTGAGGGATATGGCGTTCAGTTCTGCCTCAACAGTAAGCTTCTGGAAATAACAGAGGATAAAGTAATAATTGAGGATGACACCGGAAAGAAGGTGGCTCTTAAAGCTGATTTAGTCATCAATGCAAGCGGCTTTAATCCTGCGAATGATTTCTTTCATAAGGCAAGGGGTTTGGTAAATGAAGTTCACCTTATAGGTGACGCAAAGGTGCCGAGGAACATCCATGATGCAATGCATGAGGGATATCAGATAGGCTTGGATATTTAAGATTTAAAAAATAAATGTTGCTGAAAACAGCAAATCCCCTTTGCTTCGACATGGACATTCAAGCAAGGGGGATTTTTATTTAGCCGAGGAAACCGGCTATGTTATCCAGTTGTACATTGCTCACCGCGATCTCCGGGGCGATCACTACTTCCCCTGACCCCCAAACCAATGTAGACCTCTTTTTCTTTGTGATTCCGATTATGTTGTTAAGTATATGTTTTATGTTAGTGTTGATTCTGATGGTGTTAGGCTTTAAAGGACTGGAAATCTTTCCGTCCTTTATGGAAAAAGAATCTGCGATTATAGTACTCGTGAAATCACCCATGGCTAATCCATTGATTGCATAGGTGTACCATATCCTGCCTATATAGACGCCATTGTCTACCTGTTTAAGTAAGTTGTCTCTGGTAGTCCCGTTGTTTCCTTCTATTACCACGTTTGTCGGAGAAATGCCGGCCTTATTTTTATAATCCCTGCCATTTGTTGAGTATCTGAAGCCGTTTCTTGGTATCGGATTGTACAGATTGCTTTTGAATTTTCTTGCGAAGTAATTGTCTGCAAGGAAGCCGATAAGTGTACCATTCTTGATAAGGTCAGTCCTTCCTGTTGGTACTCCCTCACAAGTAATTTTCCTACTGCCTGTTTCTCCCTTTATGGAGCCGTCATCATATATATTTAAATTATGCGATGCTATTTCCTGCCCCAGCATTCCGAGGAATGGTGTGTTGGAGGCATTGACCGACGATAGGTTTAATGATGGTATCAGTACGTTTGAAGCAATATCAGTAAGGGGCTGATTCCCAAAAATCACATTGTGTTTGCCGGACCCTATTTTCCTTCCGCCAATTGTCCTCATTGCACTCTCTGCCGCTTCTCTCCCTGCTGCTTCCGGCTTAAATGCTGCAAGGTGCGTACCCATACTCCATCCCGTACCCTTAACATTTTTGTTCTCGATCATTGCAGTTATATTTGCGGTAAGGCTGGTTGTTTCGTCAAAGTCATCTATCCCTTTTGTAGTCTTTATGGCCATTCTTTCTCTCAGGATGGTGACGTCTCCTCCGATAATGATTGATTTCTTATGCCCTCTATTATTAAGGGCCTTAAGAGAGCCATCAAGTGCTTTCCATCCTAAATCAACGGTACTCTTTTCGCTGATTTTCATGACGCTATTGTCGTGATAGTTCTTCAGGGATGGTTTATCTATTGGCTCGGGTAGTGTTTTAAAATCCGGGTCATACACCCTGTTTCTTTTCGCCTTCATCAAGGCATCAAGAACTCCCTCTTTCGTCAAATCGTTTGTGACTGAACCAAACCCAACTTCAATTCTGTTTCCTTTCTTGAACATGGCCAGTATTCCGAGTCCATACGATTGGATAGATTTGGGTTCGTGAACTCCATTGCAGGGGATATCGGACGTATAGTTAAGCCTTATCGTTATCAGGTCGTTCCATGATGCAAATACCTCTGCATCGATAACGTCCTTATGCTTCTTTATGCATTTGAGCGCATCGGCAACGGCTGTTCGCAGATCTTCTGTTTTTATCATTGTAAATTAGTAGGACACAGATTTCCCCGGACTGGAAGACGCCGAGGACTTTTCGCAGATATACACGGATAAATAACTTTAAAATAAAAGAACTCCCACAAGGGGGGAAGGAGTAAAAGTTCAACAGCCAGCCAGCCTTGCCTTGCCCCGGAGTGTTGGTCCGCCGTTTCCAACTCTCATGATTTGCATTGGTTGCCCCTTCCCGCAGTTTGGTATGGGAAACATTTTGAAATCATTTCCCACTGCATCAACACTCATGAGAAACTCTTTTGAATTTGCCATTATGCCGCCGCCTCTGTACAACTTGACGAGTTTGCCATTTTCAATCTTGTAAACCTTTTTAGCAGAGATTCTGAAGTTTTCTCTGGATTCGCTTATGGACGGAATTCTGTGGCTGACGATGTAATATCCGTTCTTTACTTCTTTGATTATGCTTTTTGGATTCTTTTTGCCGGGGCCAAATGCGGTATTTGTCATCCTGACTATTGGCACCATTGCGGATGTAGTTGCCCTCATTGAACCATTCGGTTCGTGTTCAAGGATTGCGGCGTGTTCACGTCCATTCAGGAAAGTCTTAAGAATACCATCCTTAATCACGTCTATGCGTCTGGCCGGTGTTCCCTCGGCATCGTATTTATAATATCCATATCCCATCACGGTAGGATCTGAGAATGCATTTACGAGGGGTGATGCTATCCGGTTTCCCAACTGATTTTCATCCCTGCTCTTATAAAGCCAGGACCTGCCTGCGTAGGCAGTTTCCATTTTCAATATCCTGTCTGATTCGGTAGGGTGTCCGACGATTTCGTGTACGAGCAGTGTATTAAAGTGAGGGTCAGTTACAACAACAACTTCACCTTTGCTGGTTTTAAGAAACTCTGCTCCCGACAGTTCGATGGTCTCCTTTGTCCTCTCAAGTGCAAAATCGAGAAAGCTCAGGTTATAGCAGTTTTTACCTTCAATTATTTCCCATCCCTTTAAATCGCCAACGTAATCGTAGCAAACTTCCGGACTCGATTCGCCCTTCTGCGCAGACACGTAGACAACACCCTGAGTCAACGGCAGTGACTGGTCTATATTTGCGCCTTCAGAACTGCAGAATAACTCCCTGGTTATGCCGGTCTTTATTCCGGTAGCCGTATATAATACAGACGGATCAAGCTCCTTCATCTGCCGGGAAACATCCATGCTCGTCTTTAATACCTTGTGAAGGGGAATTCTTCGCGGGTCTATTTCGAAATCTGCCGGTACCGTATCCTGACAAACCTTAATCTTTGCAAGCCTGACTTCTGTTAATGAATCGGCTTTCTTTTTAAACTCTGACTTTTTCTTTGCGTTGGCCATCGCCCGCTCATAGGCTGTATTTATGGCGGTTATAATCAGGCTGGTTATTTTCTTAATCTTTAAATCGTTTCTGCCCAGGGACTGGCCATAAAATCCCCAGGACGACATTTCTCCTGCAATAACCCTGACACTGAATGAGGCATCATAATCATCCGTGACATCCTTTGATTGTCCATTTTCAGAACCGGCTGATTTGAATTCGCTGATTCCGAGTCTTAAGTCCGCGTATTTGCAGTTATCCAGGGATTGATAATGTGCTGATAATGTTTTAAAGACGTGTGTTTTTAACTTGTCCAGGATTTCTATGCGTGGTTGCATTGTGAGGAGTCTCAATTTTGGACACGGATAAACACAGATAAGAATTTAGGTTGAGTTAAAAAACTAAATTGAAAATTATTTTTTATCTATGATCATCTGCATCCTACTTAATTTGATTTCTTTTTATCTGACATCTTAATCGTAATATTCATCGCAATGTAGACAAAGGTTACCAGGAATACCATTCCTATTGTAGTTATAATGCTCATATGTATCAGGTTCTCTTTGATTTCAGCTTCGGCCCTGTCTATGGGCACAGCTACCGAGATAGCGCCTCTCAGGTCTCCAAACACGTAGTCCGTAGCCCTATCTTCTGGATAATCTTCCTGTATGCTTTTCGGTATAGTCTCCTTTGCGGAGTGACATTTGAGACATGCTTCCTCTATGTAGAGCGGGATGAGATATCTCAGCACTTTCTGGCCGTCCATCTTATCAACACCTTTATATTCAGAGAGGTTCTTGTCTTTCTCGAATTCAGTCAGGGCTATTTTTTCAAATTTGTCAGGTTTGTTTTTAGGGTTTCTATATTTTGAACTTACTTGTCTTAATTGATAACCTGTTTCATTATAAAACTTTTTACCAATCTCATTTCCTGCCATTGCCGGCATGAGCATTCTGGTTGTTTCATTATGCTCCATATTTGTAATTGCCATTGTTTCTGCCAGATACTCTCGCATGTGTTTAAGTTCGACGGCAATCATCTTGCATTTATCAAATATCTCCTCACGTAAGAGGGTAGACTGTTTCTGGAAATTAGTGATACTTATTGAAAGTATCACTACCGCGACTACAAATATAATGATCCCATATAATTTGAAATTCTTCTTCATTTTAAACCCATAGTGTTTTGATCAATGTTTTTTAGTCTAACACAAAAGCGAGAGATTTTCTAAAAAAATTAAAGATAAATTCTGATATTCTACTCTGCTGATCTCTTTTGCGCTCATTGCGTTCCTGCCCGCCAGCCTGTCATGCCTGCGGCAGACTCGCTGCGGCGAGCCTGCCGGTTGCGGTGAATAATTATTCATTTCTTAATGTATAGGCGAAAGTCAGGTTTATTAGAAAGCCTGTTTAAAAGAATTGTATTGAAGTTATGTAAACTATGTCTATGATATTGGAAATATACGGCATCTGTATATTCAACTGTTATCTGAGGGGGGGGGATAAAACGGGCAGAAGATCTGTCCCTGGAGAAAATTTTATTTAAACCCAAATCATGAAGGAGTGAGAAATGGCAGAAGCAAAAGGATTGAGTAAGCCGGTAAAGCTGAAAAATGATCTTGCAGATTTTCTGGGAGTAAGAGAACTTCCCAGGACAGAGATCACCAAGAAACTATGGGACTATATTAAAGCGAATAAACTTCAGACAAAGACAGAAAATGGAAAGCCTGAGAATGCAGGCAAGTACATTGTGGCTGATGCTAAATTACTCTCTATCTTCAAAAACACAAATTCCAAAAGCAAATCAGGAAAGGTCACTGACCTTACAAATATGATAGAAGGCCAGACTATCGATATGATGCAGATGGCCGCAGTTGTCGGTGCAAACATAGAATAATGCAGGCCAGAATCAACAAACGGGATCAATTCTTTATTTGTTGACAGTTGCTATGGCCAGGAAGTTTTTAATCTCTTTTATGTCAGACGTTTTTTCACAACCGGGAAGTGAGTTTAGGAAGTGCCTGCCATAAAACTTGCTCTTAATGCGGGGGTCCAGGATTGCAACTATACCCGTGTCAGTGGCTGTCCTGATAAGGCGGCCAAATCCCTGCCTCAGTATTGTAATTGCCTGTGGTACCTGGTAATCCATAAATGGGTTTTTGTTCTGGGCTTTAAGCAGTTCCATCCTCGCCTCAATTATCGGATCACTGGGAACGGCAAAGGGTAGTTTGGTTATTATTACACACTTCAGGGCTTCACCGGGCACATCAACTCCCTGCCAGAATGTGGCCGTGCCAAAAAGGACAGGTTTTTGACTGGCCTTGAACTCCTCAAGCAATTGATACCTTGGCTTATCGCCCTGTTTGAACAGAGTGTATGTATCCATATCATCTTCAATTTTTTCATATACAGCGTTAAGCATCTCAAAACTCGTAAATAGAATAAAAGCTCTTCCCTGTGTCAGGGAGATTATTTTTTTTATCTGTTTTGTAATATTATGTCTGTACGCATCAGGTTCCTGATTTGGATCCGGGATATTGTCTGGAACGTAGATGAGCGCATTTTCTGAAAAGTTAAATGGAGACCCTATGATCTTTTCACTAAAATCCCCACCGTTTGCTATGTCAGAATCGAATTCTTCATTGTGGAAATGTCCGGCAGGTGTGCAGTCCGGTATTCCCAGCCGTTCCTTTATGTAATTGAAATTTCCGTTTACTGAAAGTGTTGCTGAAGTAAGGATTGCAGGCCTGATCTTATCAAATATCTGCTTCTCAAAATCCTCAGCAATATTTACCGGTGCTGCAAAAAGAGAGCATCTTGAGTACTTATGGTTTGAGAGTCCGAGCGAGTTTGTTCTTTTCTCAATTTCTGCCCAATAGACATACTCTTCCAGTTCCTGATTTATGATGATAGAAATGTTCTTATTAGTTTCTCTGCACCGACTTGCAAAAGCAAAGATTTCCAACCGTCCTTCTTCCACCGTAACCAGGTTTAATAGTGATTCCAGCGCTCCTGAAAGATTAGACAGAGGTTTACTTAGATAGTTGTTAATGACACCTTTTTTGCGAATTCTGGTGGTTTTGCTGCCTGTACCGTATTTTTCGGTTATCTCAGAGAAGAAAAGATCGCTTGCGTGCCTTGCCTCATCTAATGTTTCCCGGATAACTGATACCGTTTTGTCTGATGGTTTAAAAAGTCTTGTTATTAATCCCTTTCCGGTTTTTGGGTTCAGGATGGAATCGAGCAGGAATTTGACTTTGAAATTTGATATTGCTATACCGAAGTAACTGGTGGCG
>Ga0207986_1001281_pt1 | contig 10908 bp, 5 predicted proteins | sample ETNtaG_26_FD_185764 | JGI IMG/M metagenome (GOLD analysis project Ga0207986, IMG submission 185764) | Marine microbial and viral communities from oxygen minimum zone, Eastern Pacific Ocean - ETNP201302SV89 (SPAdes) (version 2) | ecosystem: Environmental > Aquatic > Marine > Oceanic ... | reverse complement strand
CATAAACAAGGATATGAATCACTGCAAAAGGATTTTACATTGGATGAGCAGAAAATGATTCATGTAAAATTAATTCCCCAAAAAGGATCTATTCTTATTTCCGGACATCCTTTTAAAGCAAAGGTGTTTATCAATAATAAATATGCCGGAAAATTCCCTCAAATAGACTATCAAAACTTCATAGGTACATACAATATTATGATTGAAAAACCCGGCTATAATAAATATCAGGATGTGTTTGAAATAACCTCCGAAGAATCAAAAAAATTAAAATTTCATCTTAAACCCAAACCGAAATTACCGGCGATTGCCTTATCGACAGTAATCCCTGGAAGCGGTCAAATAGTGCGTGGATTTACAAAGCGGGGTCTTTTGTTTTTGGTCATTGCTACAGGTGTCAGTTATCTGACGGCAGTTGAATATATGGATTACGATAGTAAACACACACACTATTTAAATGACTTGGATAGATTTAAAAACCAAACAGACTTAAATATGGTTGAATCTGATAAAGAAAAAGTGTTGATTTCTTTTGACGAAATGAAAAAACAAGAATCAGTACTTAATAATTATTTATATGCAGTGGGAGCTGTTTGGTCGATAAACATATTGGAAATATCACTTGAGTAATAGATTATGAAGAATATAATTCAATGTATTCTTTTAACATTAATGATAATGGGATTATTATCCTGTGTGTCTGAAGAAATTGCGGATTTAGACGATTCAATAATTGAAATAATCGGTCCGGCAATTCTTATGAATCCACTTGAGATTCATACACAGGTTAATGAGCATTTTTCGATCAATCTGCGATTAGAAGATGTATCAAATTTTATGGGTGTTTTTGCAGAAATTGAATACGATACAGAATTTCTTTTTTATGAAAATTATGAACTGATTGAAACCGATTCATCTACACTGGGAGTCTTTGACGGTGACATTTTTTCGTTTATTGAAAATGATACAGATGATGGATTGATAACAGTGAGTTTGAGTGTCGCTTCCGGTACCATGGAAGGTCTCGCTGGTGAAGGCGACTTGGTACAATTAAACTTTACGGCAACTCAACAAGCTGAAACAATATTAATTCTTACAAACAGTTGCAGACTGACGGATAACAATATGGATGAAATACCCATAGTTAATCTTTACAATGGGGTTATTTATGTGGAGTAAAAAAATACAATTTCTGTATTTCTTATTATTTCTAATAATGTCATTCCCCGTTGTAGTGATTAGTCAAACATTCACCACCCATACTATAACAACCAGTGCTGATGAGGCTCATTCTGTCTATGCAGTGGATCTGGATGGAGATGGAGATGTGGATGTGCTGTCTGCTTCAGGCGATGATTCCAAGATCGCCTGGTATGAGAATGACGGTTCAGAGAGTTTCACCGCCCATACTATCACCACCAGTGCCAATGATGCTCAATCTGTCTATGCGGTGGATCTGGATGGAGATGGGGATGTAGATGTGCTGTCTGCTTCAGAAAATGATTCCAAGATTGCCTGGTATGAGAATGATGGTTCAGAGAGTTTCACCGCCTATACCATCACCACCAGTGCCAGCGATGTTGAGTCTGTCTATGCGGTAGATTTGGATGGTGACGGAGATATGGATGTTCTTTCCGCATCAAAAGCTGATTCCAAGATTGCCTGGTATGAGAATGATGGTTCTGAGAGTTTCACCGCCCATACCATTACTACCAGTGCCGATAGGGCTCAATCTGTCTATGCGGTTGATCTGGATGGAGATGGGGATATAGATGTGCTGTCTGCTTCAGAAAATGATAACAAGATAGCCTGGTATGAGAATGATGGTTCAGAGAGTTTCACCGCCCATACCATCACCACCAGTGCCGATGATGCTCAATCTGTTTATGCGGTGGATCTGGATGGAGACAGTGATATAGATGTGCTCTCTGCTTCAGCAAATGATAACACGATAGCCTGGTATGAGAATGATGGTTCAGAAAGTTTCACAACTGCTAACATTTCTACTAGTGCCGAAGGGGCTTCGTCTGTCTATGCGGTGGATGTAGATGGTGACGGAGATATGGATGTGCTTTCTGCATCTTACAATGATAACAAGATCGCCTGGTATAAGAATGATGGTTCAGAGAGTTTCACAGCAGCTACCATTTCTACCAGTGCCGAAGGGGCTGAGTCTGTCTATGCGGTGGATCTGGATGGTGACGGAGATATGGATGTGCTGTCTGCATCAGCAAGTGATGACAAGATTTCCTGGTACGAACAACTCCATTCTACCTGGCACGTTTCTACAACGGGTTCAGATGTAATGGGTAATGGCAGTCCAGCGGCACCTTTTGCCACTATCCAGCATGGAATAGATGCAACAAGTGACGGCGACACTGTTTCTGTAGCGGCAGGCACTTATCATGAGAGCATTGATTTTAACGGGAAAAACATTGCCGTAATTGGTGAATCTAATGAAACCACAATAATTGATGGTGATTCCACAGCAATACACGTGGTTTCAATTCATAACGGTGAGACTGAAAATGCGCTCTTAAAGAATTTTACAATCCAGAATGGATACGCATATGGCCAAGGCGAATGGCCGAACAATATTGGTGGAGGAATTGCGGTCTGGAACGGATCTACACCAACTCTTTCGTATTTAAATGTAAAAAATAATTATGCGAGTGAAGGGGGTGGCATAGCCTGTTGGGATGGTGGCTTAAATACATATACATTATCTATAACCGATAATTCAAGCGCCGGCAACGGCGGTGGAATGATTATCCACAATAGTACCGCCAGTTTAAGTTATACAAACCCGATCGGTAACAATGGGGGGGGCGGTGCTGGATTATATATAAGTCAATCAGTTGTAAATATGGTAAATAGCTACATTGGCGGAAATCATTCTACTGGAGCAGGAGGTGGAATATATGTCTGGGATTCTGATGTAGATTTTGAAACTTTACACGTTTACGCTAATTCAGCAAATGGTGATGGCGGTGGTATTTATTCTGAAAATTCAACTTTAAACATTGAAAATTCAACATTGTCAGGTAATACTACGACTGGACATGGCGCAGGAATATATGCAAATGGTTCTCCCTTTGTATTAATAAACTCAACGATTAACAATAACAGTGCCGAGGGTGTTGGTGGCGGACTTTATGTCACCAGTACTCAAGGAGCTTCGATTATAAGTAGTATAATTTCAAACAATGAAACTCTTACAGAAGATCAAACTGGCGGTGGTGGTGGTATAGATTGTGATGCTTCAACAATGTCTATTTCAGAAACAGAAGTAACTAGTAATTCTGGAGGTGGAATATTTGCATGTTGTGGGTCGAACCTAACAGTTGATAGAGTCACAGTTTCGGGAAACATATCAAACACAAATATTGCAGATGGAATTTATTTATCAAGTTATGAGTCCATTAATTTTTCTCTTTTGAATTCAATAGTTAGTGGAAATGGTTCAAAAGATATTTCTTTTAATGATATTATGGATCAAATCCACACGCTAACAATTGAATATTCAAATATTGGAGACGGACAAGATAGTATTGATGTGAATGGTCATATTCTGAATTGGGGCGAGGGCAACATTGATGCCGATCCTCTTTTTTGCAATCCCAGCGATGGCGATTATACATTAGCAGAAAATTCTCCGTGTGTTGGAGCAGGAGAAAATGGCGTAAATATGGGCGCTTTTGATGTAGGATGTGATGTGGTTGTTGATAATTCTGTTTGGCATGTTTCCACTGATGGTTCTGACCAAAACGGCGATGGCTCGGAAGAAAATCCATTTGCGACCATCCAGCATGGAATAGATGCAACAAGTGACGGCGACACTGTTTCAGTAGCGGCAGGCACTTATGTGGAGAACATCAACTATAATGGTAAGAATATTGTAGTTCAGGGCGAGGACAGGGAGACGACCATTATTGATGGGGACAGCAATGGCAGTGTGGTGGTTTTTAATGGCGGTGAAGATTCAACAGCGGTATTGACAGGATTTTCAATTATAAATGGCAGTTCCTCTGAATCCGGTGGTGGTATTTTATGTGACCAATCAAGTCCCACAATTACAGGCTGTATCATAAGCGGGAATACTGCCGGTGGGGGTGGTGGAATTGGCTGCGAGAATAATTCTAATCCGCTTATAACCGATTGTACTATTGTAAATAACGAAGCCACCAACAACTCAGATGAAGGAGGAGGAGGAGGGATTAAATGTCGTGAAGGTTCCAGTCCCACACTATCAAATTTAACTATTACATCGAATACAGCTGTATGGGGAGGCGGCGGGATTTTCTGCCTTAATTATTCCAACCCGACTATCACCGATGTGATTATTGAAGACAATGGTATGGAGGGAGATGGTTACGGCGGCGGGATTTCTTTAGGTAATTCCAGTCCGCTTCTAACGAATGTTGTCATCATTGGCAATGCAGCCTACAGTGGTGGTGGTTGTGATATTTATATATCAAATCCGATATTTACAAATGTTACTATTATCGATAATAGTGCTGAAAATGGTGGAGGGATTTGGTGTGAGGATAATTCCAGCCCCACACTTACAAATTGTATTATATCCAATAATGTTGCTGATACCAATGGCGGCGGGATTTATTGCACTGAGTCCGATCCGACTTTAGTAAACTGTATCCTATGGAATAATTCGTTTCCAGAGATTGATGGTTCAGTAACTGCAACCTATTCAGATATAGAAGGCGACTGGGAAGGCGAGGGCAACATTGATGCTGATCCGCTTTTTATTGATCCTGAAAATGGCGATTATGCTTTGCAGTTTGATTCACCTTGTATTGATGCAGGCGATCCCGATTTGGACGGTGATGGCATTACGTGGGAGGATGATCCTGACGACCAAGACCCGGATGGAACCCGAATGGATATGGGAGCATTTTATACTGAATATTTTCATTTGATTGGAACGACTGTTAGCTCTAATCCAAATGTGTATTCCATGATCCAATTGCAGGATACCATTAATATTGTATTTGCAGATGAGTTCGATCCCAATTCTGTTGAATCAAACATTAATATTGAAAGTAATGGTTATGGTCCTCTGGGATTTAATTTATTTGTCGGATCCGACAATAAAACGATAACGATTATACCTGAAACATCTTTTCCTGCATTCGATACTGTTTATGTTCAGTTATCGATAGGAATAAAAAATCCGGATGGTAAATATTTCGATTACGACAATGACGGCGCAATCGGTAGTCTGCATTTTGAGTATTTTACACCTTTGATTGCAGATTATACTCTGGATAATCAAATCAACTTTAGTGATTTTATCGTTTTTAGAGATGCATGGTGGGAACAAGATCAAATTAATGTTGATCAGTTTGAATTGCATCCTTTTGCCGGAGAAATTCCCAATGTAATTATTGAGCCGGATGGTGTTTTTGCTTATGATGAATTGATAACATTTACCTATATGTGGAATTGGTCTCAAGTAAACGGATATTCAAACAATCTTCCACCGTCAGTAAAAATGATGAATAGTGATACACATTTGACATTTCTTCCTGAATTTCATTATGAAAATCCCTGGGATTCGAATACTTCCGTTTCACTTGATTTGAATGTTGTTTTGGAATTGGATGTTGAGTTTACTGCATTGGAATATATTTTTAAGTATGATCCTGAAAAAATGGATTTGGAAGGATTCGAGTATGATTCAAACATGGATAATAAGTGGATTACACTTCATTACGAAGATAAAGAAACAGGGAAATTAGTTTTTGACATGGCAGCCTTTTCAAAAGACCAAATTATTCAACCTGAAAATGAGTTACTGGTAAAATTAATATTTAATCTTCACACGAATGACGACTTTCAAATTGATTATTTTAGTGATATTCGACATTTGTCGGAAGATCCAATGGCAAAAAGTCTTTTAAGCGGAAGTATTGTTTTAAAAGCTGAAAAACCTATTCCAAGTAAATTCGTTCTGCACAATAATTATCCAAATCCCTTCAATCCGAAAACAACTTTGAGATATGAACTCCCGGATCAAACACACGTTAATCTTGTGATTTACGATATTCTCGGACGCGAGGTAAAAGTACTGGTGAATGGAATTCAGCCAAGCGGCTATCATCAGACAATTTGGGACGGGAGAGATCATTCAGGAAAATCAGTCAGTGCTGGTATGTATTTTTACCGTATACAAGCAGGCAGCTTTTCTAAAGTACAGAAGATGGTGCTGTTGAAATAAAGTAGTACCTCCTAATAGATAATGAGATTGAAGCCTATAAACTGTATTCATTTCATTGAATTAATATGGTTAATTCAAAACAAAGGGATAAACAAGAAGACTAATATGTGTTTGCAATAAAAATTATCTAAATTCCAATATGCGTGAAGAGATAAAAAATCTAAAACAAATCACAGCTCCTATTTTTGAAGATTTAAAAATCTTTGAAAACGAATTTCGAGAAGCGATGCAATCTGAAGTTCGGCTGATAAATACAATCGGTAAATATTTGTTGCGTCATAAAGGAAAACATATTCGGCCCATCTTGACCATACTTTCCGCACGCTTAACAGGTAAACCCACTTTACAGAGTTATCAGGCTGCAGCGATGATAGAACTATTGCACGTGGCAACGCTCATTCATGATGATGTGGTTGACGGTGCAGATAAACGGCGCGGCTTCCTGGCCATCAATCGGATTTGGAAAAATAAAGTGTCGATTCTCATGGGCGATTTTTTGTTTAGTAAGGTCCTGATCAATCTGATCAAATTAAAAGATTTAGATGCATTAACAGTTCTATCCAATACTGCTGAAAAATTGAGCGCAGGAGAAATTCTACAAATCGAAAAAAGTATGTCTAAAACGATGACAGAAGACGTGTATTATGATATGATTTATCAAAAAACAGCCTCATTGATTTCTACCAGCTGTGAAATTGGTGCTATTACTGCTTCAAAGAAAAAAGTGGATAGACAGAATATGGCACTATTCGGAAAACATCTTGGGATGGCTTTCCAGATAAAAGACGACTTGTTTGACTTGGAGGGTACAGAATCTGAAACAGGGAAGAATGTTGGGCTAGACGTTAAGAAAAATATGATCACACTACCATTGATCCATAGCTACAGTAATATTTCTAAAAAGGGCGAAAGAAAAATTAAGCGAATCATGCGGAATAAACATAAAACGGATGAAGATGTAAACGAATTGAAAAATATTATTCATGAAGCTGATGGTTTTAATTATGCACGAAAAAAGATTGATGATTTCAGTTCCATCGCCATTGAAGCCATCAGTCAATATCCTGATTCTGTTTATAAAGATTCTTTAATCGACCTGGTGGCCTATAACATTCAACGTACCGGTTAATCGTGGATAGCCCCCGGACCATTTTGGTCCTGCGTTTCAGTTCTATAGGTGATATCGTACAAGCAACGTCACCACTTGCTACTCTTCGAAATCGATTTCCAAATGCACGGATTGATTTTATGACCTTAAGTCATTTTGCACCGTTATTAGAGAACCAACCATCCATTAACCGTATTATTAAAATAAATTCATCTGAATCTGTCATGACCTTGCGCAGTCTGGGCAATAGGTTAGATGAGGACTATGATCTGGTTGTGGATTTGCATAATTCACTGCGCACGAAAATCATACGTCGGCGGATTGTGGATACAGAAACACTGGTATATAAAAAGCCGCGCTGGAAACGGTTGAAATTATTTCAATTACATATAAATGATTTTGTAGATGGATTCAATCAGCGGATATTATATCATGAATGCCTTAAACCTATTTTAAATGGACAGGCTGACATCCCTCATACGACACTTTCAATTTCAGAAAATGAGAAAAATCAAGCTATTAAACTTATAAAACAAAATGGAATTGAAAATGATTATTTAATCGTAATTCCCAGTGCGGCATGGGAAACGAAAATGTGGTCAGTTGAAAGTTATAAATCAGTATTTACAAATTTATTAAAAGAAACTGATTTTTCTATAATTATCTTGGGATCTGAAAATGATGCTATTTGTGATAAAATTGACATTGATGACTCAAGAGTATTGAACTTAAAAGGTAAAACTGATTTGAGAACTTCCTTGAGTATAGTCAACAATGCCAAAGCAGTCATGGGCAGTGATACAGGATTAGTCCATGCTGCAGAAGCACTGGGTGTTCCTGGTGTTATGATTATGGGGCCAACATCTGTTGAAACGGGTGGTGGAACGTTTTTGGAGAATTCAGCAACTCTGGCGAATGAAGATTTATGGTGTCGGCCTTGTTCTCAAAATGGTAAAACACCTTGCTATAGAAAAGAACAATATTGTATGACATCAATTACACCTGAAAATGTTATTAATTCCATAAATAGTATTTTGTCAGAATGATCCTTATTACAAAACTGATATATAATTTTATTTTATTTCCATTTCTGATGATCCTAATGGCGATTGGAGCATTGTTCAACAAGAAGATCAGAGAAGGAATTAGTGGTCGATTAAAATCAATAAATGAATTAATAAAATTCAGTAAACAGCGTAAAGTATGGGAAAAATGTTATTGGTTCCACGCTGCTTCGTTTGGTGAATATGAACAAATTCGTCCGGTATTAGCCGGTTTAAAAGAAGTAGAACCGACTGCAAAAATCATTACCAGTTTCTTTTCACCTTCCGGTTACAACAATGTACATGATGACCATATAGACTGCAAAATTTATCTCCCCTTTGATTTCCCATGGACCATCCGGAAGGCAATGAAACTTACGCATCCGAGGAAACTTATTTTTGCAGCTTATGACATTTGGCCGAACCTTATTTGGTCTGCTCATAAACGGAAGATTCACTCCACGCTTTTTGCAGCGCGATTTGTTAAAGGAACCAAAAAACTTAAACCCATTATTCGCAATTTTTATCGTAGTGTTTATCGCTATTTCAAGACCATTTATACTGTGGATAAATCTGATTACGTGCGCGTACAAAAATTAGTGAAAGGGAAGAATAGTCCTGTCTTGAGGGTGTTGGGAAATCCACGTTATGATCAGGTTAAATCCAAAGCGGACGAATTTACGGTTACACATACGGAATCAGTATTAGACCGTGAAAAAAATATTATTGCCGGTAGCATCCACAGTGAAGATGAAGTCGTAATTATGGAAGCATTAGTTGATATATTAAAAAAACATGACGATGTTTCACTGGTTTGGGTGCCACATGATCCGGATGAACGATACATCTCTCGGGCTGAAACATATTTTATTGATAAGGGATTTGATTGCAAACGATTGAAAAAGAAAACGGTAAAATTACCAAAAGCGAAAATAGTATTAGTCGATGTGGTTGGCATTTTGTCCCGACTTTATTGGCATGGACAAATTGCCTATATCGGTGGCGGATTTTCAACCGGTGTTCATAATACAATGGAACCAGCCATTGCTCGATTGCCTGTGTTGTTTGGCCCGAAATATGAACAATTTCACGCTACAGGCGAACTCATAAAAGCCGGAGGCGGTTTTATGGTTAATAATCATGATGAAGTCTTTGGTGTGTTGGATAATCTTTTGACCCATCAGAATCTTTTTCTTCAAGCCAGTTATGCATCAACGGATGTGATTCACCAAAATCTGGGTTCAGCGACTCGAGTTGTTCGTGGAATTATTCGTGACTGATCAGCTACAATTCAAACTTTCGTTTTCAAAATTCAATTTTGAAAATTCCTTCACCTTCGGCAGTGGTCTGCACGTTATTTACGGTGAAAGCGGGAGGGGAAAATCAGCTTTAATCAATCAAATTCTTGGTTTTGAAAAAAACCATGAAAATTTTGAACTATCGAACATTAATCGGCCTGATGAAGTTCAAAAAGTCTTTCAAAACCCAGATACGCAGATTGTAAGTTCAACTTTAGATGGTGAATTGGCATTTTCTCTGGAATGCAGATCGAATGATCAGGCATCCCTATCAAAAAAGCTTAAAAATATTAGAGAATATGTATTTTTCAAAATGGATGGAAACCGTCATCCCGCTACATTGAGTGGTGGAGAAAAAGAAATGCTAAATATTATTACAGCATTTAGCGTTGACCCTAAACTTATCTTAATTGATGATGGATTATCATTTCTTAATACGAATAAAAAACAAGAAATGATCCATTACATTCAAGATCGAATTGAGATTTCAAATTGTATTGTTCTCTGGTTGACAAGTGATTGCAATGACCTTCAATTTGGAAAAACACAATGGGAATTGACATTGTCATCAATGCATGAATGGAAAAATCAAATAAATCCTTTAGAGAAAATTGTTCATCATAAAAAAACAAATTATATAAATCTTAAATGTAAGGAAATGACGTTTACCTATAACGGAAATAGGAATTTGTTTAAAGGCTTTAACCTACAAATTGACAATTTTCGATCATTGGGGATTACGGGTTCGAATGGATCAGGGAAAACAACACTGGCAAAATTACTCCTCGACATTGAAAAGCCGGAATCCGGTTCTATATCCTTAACCCAAAATGATGAAAAAGCTTCCATAACATACCTTGAACAATTTCCGGAGAAAATGATCGGCGCTGAATCATTGGCTGATTTTGTAGAAAGGCTTGTTAGTGTCGGTAAACTAGACAAACACAAAATAAGCCATGGAATAAATAATCTTAAAAGTTGCCAATTGGAATGGGCGAAGATTAAAGAGAAAACAGCATTGGATTTACCATGGTCAACTCTGCGGTTAGTTTTGACAATTTGGCTCATAAATTGTAAATATGATTTACTGATTTTAGATGAACCAACATTTGGTCTGGGACGGGAACAAGTTTTAACTTTGATCCGTCAATTACACTTATATTTGAATAATAAATATCTGATCATTATTTCTCATGATACAGAATTTATTTATACATTTTG